>Ga0256405_10006968_pt1 | contig 17516 bp, 9 predicted proteins | sample RumenRJG_02DNA_FD_189096 | JGI IMG/M metagenome (GOLD analysis project Ga0256405, IMG submission 189096) | Bovine rumen microbial communities from Lethbridge, Alberta, Canada - RJG_02 | ecosystem: Host-associated > Mammals > Digestive system > Stomach > Rumen | place: Canada: Alberta | collected...
CTGCATGGCGGCTGACGCTGATCTTCCCGTACGGGGTCCCCTGGGTCACCTCGACCCACTCGAGGCCGGCGGGCACCTGCGGGGCGACCGTCACGTGACGGAATCCTGGCTCATCCGGGATTATGCCGCCCAGAGCCTGGTAGAACCAGCTCCCGATTCCGTTGAAGCAGTTATGCAGGAGGCTCCTGGCCCCGTTCCAATGCTCCCAGGTACCGGTGGCTCCGTTGTCGAGCATGTACAGGTAGCCGGGATAGCCATGCTTCTTGAGCATGCCGTAGAACCAGTCCGCCTCTCCGGCGAGGGTGGCCCATTCCGTCAGCACGGGGATGCCTACAAGCCCGGTCGAGAGATGGCCGCCGTAGACCTCTTCAGTCCTTCTGAAGAGTTTTTCCCGCACGGCCGGCACCAGGGAGTCCGGAACGGCCCCGACCAGCATAGGATAGACCATATCCACCTGGGTCCCGGTAGCGTATGTGGAATCTTCTGGATGGTAGAATGTCTTGTGGACCAGTGCAGAAAGGTCCTGGTAACGCTTGTCGAACTCCTCCGCATCCTCGGTGCAGCCGAGCAGGGAAGCGATCTTCCCAAGGTCTGAATATGACTGGAGAAGGGCGCAGTTGTTCACCAGGTCGACCGACGCCTCTGCAGTGACGTCGACTCCGTCCGGGGCGGCCCAGTCGCCAAGATACCAGCTTCTGTAGCCAGTATCCGGCCAACGCTTCAGGAGGCCTCCGACAGTATGGGCGTCGACATAGTCGAGCCAGTGTTTCATGGTAGGATAGCACCTGTGGAGCAGCCTGTCGTCATCATAGCTCATGTAGGTCCGCCATGGCGCCTGGACTATGAAGGAGCACCAGTAGGGACCGCCGCCGGCCCTCAAGGGGCAGGGAGCCGTGTGGGGAAGTCCGCCGTCCTCACGGATGACGTCGTTCCACGCCTGCAGCCAGTTCATGTAGAGGGGTGCGACATCAGCACGGGTCTGGAGGGAAAGGGTCGAAGCGTTGCCGTCCCCGCCATAGCCCAGGCGCTCTATACTGGCGCAGTCGACCATGTAGCCGTCGAAGGAGAGGTTCTCCATCGTCCATGCCACCATGTCGTGAATCTTGCAAAGTTCTTCGTCCGAGCACCTGAAGGAAGCTTCCGAGACATAGTCGGTCCGCATCCTCCTTGCCTGCACCGCCTCCATGGCAGGGGCCTCGGGCAGGTTTTCAAGGTAGATGTAACGGAATATGTGGTGGTTGAACAGCGATTCGAACCTGTCCCCGTCCTTGTTGCCGGAGGAGATGAACTCATCCCACCCGAAATCGTTCCTGTTAGTAACATCCCTTACCGACTCACTGTAGACGGCGGTTGTCTTGTGCCCTGCTGGAAGGGCGGGAAGAGTGATCGCAGTCATGGCGTTGACTACCTTCCCGAAATCGACAAGCCACCGGTTCTCCCCGGCAGGCTCTATGCTCACGGCGGTCAGGACCTCCTGCACCGTGCAAGGCTCGCACATCTGGGGCGTGGCGGCCATGTTCCCGGGATTGACGACATCGACAGGTCCCCACTCCGGGACGACCCCTGCGTCGATCCGTTCTCCGCCATAGGAGCCGGACCACCAGGCAGTGAGGTCGCTGCGGCCGCTCCAGGCGCCTTCCCAGGAAGCATCGGTCCAAACCACGGGCTCGAAGCCCTCACCCGAGAACAAGTCGATCTCGGCCTTCACGAGCGGGCCTTCATATTCGGATCCGTAAGTCCTTTTGTTGTACCAGCCGGCTCCTGCACGGACGAGAAGTTCATTCTCTCCTTTCCTGAGAAGGTCGGTGACATCGTAGGCGACGATGAGCGACCTTTTGTCGAGCTGCGAGACAGCAGGAGCGAGCACCGCCTCGGAGACCTTGCGGCCGTTGATGCTGGCCTCGTGGTAACCTAGCGAGTTGACATACAGGATTGCAGTGCCTTTTTTCCCGGAAAGGCTGAACTTCTTCCTCAGGAGCGGAGAGCGCCCTTCGCCAGGGACGGCCCCGATAAAGTCACCCTTGAGGGAATCGCCGCCGATGACACCGGTCCCGAATCTCCGGGGCTTGCTCCACGGGGAGAACTTCCCGTCCTGTCCTGCCACGCGGACCCTCCACCAGGCAAGCGTCCGGGATGGAAGGGCCTTGCCGCCATAGGGAACCATCACCTGGTCCGGAGACTGGACCTGGCCGCTGTCCCAAAGGTCAGGAACGCCGGACTTGAGCAAGGGCAGCGTACTCGCCACCTGGATCTGGAAGGAAGATTGGGACATCGTGGTCTCCGAAGAGATCTTCCAGCTGAAATGAGGCTCCGCCGAATCAATGGCCAGAGGCTGGTCCAGCCCTTCGCAGCGAAGGTCCTGGACCTTGAGGGAACTGCCGCATGAAACAACGGCAAGCGACAAAGGCAGCAGCACTGCCGCCGAAAGGATTATCTTGCGCATTCGTCAGGTAACTGGTTATTCAAATATCTGTGTCAGGGGACGCCCGAACCAAGGCTGGGGCTGCTCGAGCCCAAGGAGGGCGGCCATTGTGGAAGCGATGTCGAACTGCATCACGCTGAGGTCGTCGAAGCAATAGCCCTGCCTGATGCCTTTGCCGCAGATTATCAGAGGCGTTTCCATCTCCATCATCGTACGTCCACCGTGCCCGTTGTTGATGCCGCCGTGGTCGGAAGTGAGGATTATGACCGAATCGTCCATGATGCCGGCTTCTTCGATGGCCTGGACGATCTCGCCGATCCATTTGTCGAGACGGACAAGGACCTCGTAGTACTGGGGAGTATCATGCCCGGCGGAATGGCCGACATGGTCAGGTTCGTCATAGATGAACGCAGCAAGGCGTGGCTTCTTCTCCTTGATGTACTCCTTAGCCGCGTTGCACAGGTCCGCATGGGGCACCTGTTCGTAGCGGTTCACGGACATCGTGTCGATCAGGTACTTGATCCCATCCCACTCGTAAAGGCAACCGATCTCGGCGTCCGGCTCCTTGTCGCGCAGGAGCTGGAACACTGTCGGGAATATCCCGTTTTCGGGAGTCATCCTCGGCTCGAGGTCCGGAGTCCTTGAGCAGCACTCGTAGAATCCATGCACCTCGGGACCTACGCCCATCCACATGGACGCCCAGTTGGCGGCGCTATGCGAAGGGAGCACGGTGCGCTTCTTAAGGGTGTACGAGCCGTTCTCCATCAAGTTCTTGACATTCACCATGTCGGATTTCCCGACACTGTAGGCGCCCCAGCCATCCAGTCCGATTAAAAAGACATGTCCGACCCTGTTTGTCTTAACCGCCTCCCTGGGAGAGCATCCGGCCAGTGCCAAAGCGGCGATGGCCATGATTGAAAAAACTTTGAATCTCATAATGGAATAAATTGCATTCATTTCACATAGACCCTGCCTTCGGCCGCCACATCGTCGGCGTTCCGTCCTGCCCAGACCTTGAACCAGCCCTCCTCGACGCGGAAATGCATGTCGGCATCCCACATGGCGAAGCTGCGGTATGGTATCTCAAGTTCCACGGTCCTGCTCTCGCCCGGTGCAAGCGTCACCCTCTTGAAGGCGGCCAGTTCCTTGAGCGGGCGCGCCACGGAGGCAAGCTCGTCGTGGATGTAGACCTGGACCACCTCGTCTCCCTCGACTGCCCCGGTGTTGGTCACGGTCACGGAGACCTTAAGCGGCTGGTCCTTACCAAGTTCCTCCGGCACCCGGAAGCCTGAATATTCAAAGGCTGTGTAGCTCAGGCCGTATCCGAACGGGTAGAGCGGCCTGCCGTCATTCTCCACATAGCCGTAGCCACGGCCGCTGGGCTTGATCGAATAGTACATCGGGTTCTGGCCGATGCTCCTTGGCCAGCTTATGGGGAGACGGCCGCCGGGACAGCGCTTCCCTGTGACTATGTCGGCAATCGCCCTTCCTCCCTGCTCTCCCGGATACCATGCTTCGAGCACCGCAGCGACACCGTCGACCCAGTCGGAGATGTCCACTACGGCTCCGTTGTGAAGGACCACCACAACAGGCTTTCCGGTAGCGACAAGGTCCCGGACCATCTTTTCCTGGTCTATTTCAACCTCGAGGGACTCCCGCCCGTCCACAATCATGGCAGGACCTTCCTCCCGGTTGGATTCCATGTGGCAGGAAGGGAGTTTGAAGCTGCTCCGGTCACTCCCCTCTTCCTCCGTGATGGAGGGGAAGAAGAACAGTACGTCGCACGAAGACGCCAAAGGCCTGACTTCCTGGCCACGAGTGTTGAGGACGACCTCCGCCGACCCTTCGAAAGCCTTCCTGAGGCCTTGGAAGGGGGTCACGCCATCGCCTCTCCAGCCTCCGCGGCCACCGCTGTAGTCGCCAAGGTTGAGGACATCGGCCGAAGGACCGAAAACGCCTATCTTCCTGACGCTTCCAGGTTTCAGCGGCAGGATTCCGTCATTCTTGAGCAAAGTCATGGCCTTGCATGCGCTTTCGTAGGCAAGCTGGCGGTGTTCCTCACTCCGTACGATGCCCGCCGCGGCCTGCGGGTCCACGTAAGGATTTTCGAAAAGCCCAAGTTCGAACTTGACCTTGAGGACCCTGCGGACGCTTTCGTCCAAGGTCTCCATGCTGACTTTCCCTTCCTTCACGAGATCCACCAGGGCGGAGCTGGTGTTGGCCAGCTGGATGTCCAACCCGTTCTCCAGGCAAAGGGCAAGTGCCTCTTCCTCAGTCGGCGCAACCCCGTGGCCGCCGCTTGCTATCTCAACTCCTCCGTAGTCCGAGACCACATAGCCATCCAGTCCCCACTCATCTTTCAGGATGCTCTTGAGAAGGCGGGGGTTGCAACTGGCAGGGACACCGTCGACGGAATTGTAGGCCGCCATCACCGAACGGGCTCCACCTTCCTGGATGCAGGCACGGAACGGCTCCAGATAGACTTCCCGCAGCACCCTCCAGGATGTCGTGGAGGCATAGGAATCATGCCCTCCCTCGCCGTAGTTGTCCACGAAATGCTTGGGGGTGGCGACAACTCCACCCTCTTCCAGCGCTTTTACGTAGGCGACGCCCATCCTGGAATTCAGGAGGACGTCTTCGCCATAGCTTTCCTGGCAGCGGCCCCATCTCTGGTCCCTCGTGACATTGACCACCGGAGCATAGACCTGGCGGACACCTACGGCCCTGAGCTCCTCGGCCACAGTACGGCCCACCTCATGGTAAAGGCTGTCGTCGAATGTGGCTGCCATGCCGATGCTCTGCGGGAAACAGGTCGCATTCCCCCATTGGGCACCGTGGAGGGCCTCTCCATGCTGAAGGACCGGGATGCCCCAGCGGCTCGCTTCGATCGACCGCCTGGTGTCCTCGTTGATCTGTACGGCGACTGAGGCCGGATCGTTGGGCACGCCACCTTCCCAGAGGAAATGTCCCTTGTTGCGGACATGCCCCTTGGTGTAGTCCCTTCCGGACTCATATTCATTGAAGAAAAGCAACTGGGCGCTTATCTGGCTGACTTTTTCCTCCAGGCTCATCCGGCTCAGGAGGTCTTCGGCCCTTTCCTCCGGAGAAAGGGAGCTGTCACGGTACCTCTCCCCGTTTTCTCCACGGCTGCAAGAAAAAAGCAGAAGCAGAAGGGACAGGGCTGCGGCGATTCCTTCGGTCTTTTTCATCGTATGTGGTTTTCTTTGTTCCGGTCGATGTGTAAATATAAGGATTTTTCCTTAAATCCCGGCATCGGGCAAGCCTCCCGCCGGGAATCTTTTCCGGCATGTCGTAAGCGGTATCGTCCTTCGGACCTTCCGCTTCGCTCCATCCCCCCCGCTGCGCTTCGCTTGCGGGTACCCGCTTACGGCCGCGGGTGGCCAGGGTCCTCAGGCCAATACCGCTTACGCCATATGATCTTGCCGCTTACGCCATATCTTCGTTCAGGTCTGTCAGGCGGGTCGGCCGCAAGGGGAAATCCCAGTCATAAAAAGGGAGGACCGAAGTCCTCCCATAAGCCGCAGGGACGGAAGAAGACTACCCCTACTGGGTACTAATCCGGACAGTGACTACTTCAGCTTCCCAAGCGCGTCTGTAGTATGACCGGACTTTCACTGGCTTGCCGTTTTGAATCCGCAGATACGAACTCACACGTACAAGACCGGGCACTCTCACTTCAACCTGAAGTTTCGTGCCAGCGGAATAAATGCCGTTTCTTTTCATTAGGATTGTTTCTTGAGAGCGTGAAACGCATTTCGGCGGGTCGCAAACTACACCCTTTGGCTCTTTGTCTACGAGGAAAAAATAAGGCATCTCACTTGGGATAAGATGCCTAATAGTTTCTCAAGAAACGTCATTATCCAATGACAAAGCAAAGATACGAAGATTTTTGATACCAGCAAATTTCCCTTTACTTTTCTTACCGAACCTACTTCAGATACATCGGCGTATCATATCATCATTGAAAAACACCTCCCCCGGGATTGGGGGAAGCATTCCGTCTTTATTGTTTTGCGTTGAACATCCAGATCAGTAAAGCAGGCAGGCTGAATACTCCAAGGGGATTTGGCAAAACTGCCGGGAAAAAAGCGCCCAATGCGGAATTATACTATTCCCCGTTCTTGAAGTTGAAGTACATAGCCCTTCCCATTTCCTCGCAGACCCGCTTGTAGAAGGTCGGCTCCTCAAAGAGCTTGGCAAAGGCGTCCATTTGCTCGACGTAGCACTGCTGCGCAATCTTGCTGAAGACCTCGGGGAATATGTTTTGGGAGAACATATTGACATCGCTGTTCTTGGCCTGTTTCTTCAACTTCTTGCCCTCTGCCTTGAACTTGTCATAGATAGTCTCAACAATCACCCTGTCCGCCTTGGTGAAGTTGCCCGCGTACATAATGTTGATTTTGTCTATGATATTGGCGAGGAGATCTCTCTTCTCGTCCTGTTTCTTCCCTGAGCCGCCCTTTTCACCCTTAATGGTCTTGTCCTCGGTGGTCGGCTTGAGTTCAATGCTGCCTGTCGGCTGCACCTCGAAACGGTGGTGCTCGAGGGAGAGCTTGTTGTCAAGGTCAACCTTCTCGTGCGGATTCTTGGGTAGGAGTTTGAAGAGGTAGTCGCAGAAGATATAGGTCTTGTAGAGTTCCTTGTCAAACGTCCTAACGACTTGAGCCATATACGCATAGAATCTGACGAACGCACGGACAAGGAAACGCACCTTGAACCTGTCTTCTTCGTCGATCCGCTCAAAATCGGCCAAAATTGGCTTGTAGAGCGACGATAACTTGCCAAGAGAGGTGTTTCCCTGTTCGGACTTGTAAACGTCGTATACAGCCTCGATTTGGGCTTGGCTCCACAGGTGGTAGGCATTGAGTTCGTTGAGGTACTTGTACACCACGTTCACGTCAACGGGAGCGCCCAAGAGTGTATCTTCGTAGAACGGTTGGAAGGACGCCTTGATACTCTCAGCGGTATTGTTGAAGTCGAGGACGTAGGTGTCTATCTTGCCCCTGCAGGAACGATTCAGGCGTGAGAGGGTCTGCACGGCCTTCACTCCTTTCAAGCCCTTGAGGACAAACATAGTGTGAAGGAGCGGCTCGTCGAATCCTGTCTGATACTTCTCCGCCACAATCAGGATATTGAACATATCGGACGCGAAGTAGAGCGGAAGAGCCGCCTCGCTGATTTTATATTCGTTCGTGGAGTTGAGTTGAGGCTCCGTGTACTCCTTGCCCTGATACTTCACGGTTCCTGAGAATGCGACAAGTGGCTTTACGTCGGTGTATCCCTGCTTCCTGCAATACTCCTTCATAGAGAGGTAGTATCTGACAGCGTGAGCGCGAGACGCTGACACAACCATAGCCTTTGCCTTGCCGCCGATTTTGTTCAGGGTGATTTCCCTGAACTTCTCGACGATTACCTCAACGGCTTGGTCAATGACGTATTGGTGATTGTCGTGATAAGCCTTGATTGCCTTGGTTGCCGGTGGCTCCTCATACTCGGGGTTCTCCTTGATAGCCTTGGCGATTTGGTAGGAGGTCTCAACAGGAGTGTAGTACTGCAGGACGTCCATTATGAACTCCTCGTCGATTGCCTGACGCATAGAATAGTGGTGAAAGGCGCTGTATTTCGGTAGTCCGTCCTCTCCCTGACCAACGATTTCCCCGAATGTCTGCAGGGTCTTCGGTTTCGGAGTCGCTGTGAACGCGTAGAAGAACTCGTTCTTGTGCCGACCTTGGGTGAGGAGGGTGTCGGTCATTACGTCCATATCGTCCTTGAGTTCCTCTTCGGTCTTGCCCTCAATCTCTGCCATTTCACGGAGCGCCTCGTCCGTATCTGCAAGAGCAGCCTTGAGTTTCTCGGCTGACTTTCCTGATTGGGAACTGTGCGCCTCGTCCACGATAATGGCAAACTTCTTCCCTTTGTGGTTGTCGAGTTCCTTGTAAATGAGCGGGAACCTGTGGAGGGTCGTAATGATAATCCGCCGCTTGTCATTGATAGCGTCTTTCAGGACGGAAGAGTTGTCCTTGTCGGTAATGGTCGCTATCTGTCCCTCGAGGTGCTCGAAGCCGAGAATGGTTTCCTGGAGTTGCCTGTTCAAGACGCGTCTGTCGGTAATGACGAACACTGATTGGAACATTTCCCTGTCTTCGTCGTCGTGGAGGGACGCGAGCCTGTACGTGAGCCAAGCGATAGAGTTGGACTTGCCGGAGCCTGCGGAGTGTTGGATTAGGTAGTTCTTGCCCTCCTTGCGGCTGCGTGTATCCTCAACGAGTTTCTCTACTACGTCGAGTTGGTGGTATCGGGGGAAGATAAGGCGGGTTGTGGTCTTCTTGACCTGTTTGCCATTCACCAATGACACGGTGGTCTTGACCTCCTTGGAAATATACCGCTGCAGCAAAGATAGGAGCATTTCACGAGAGAGCACCCGTTCCCAAAGATACGAGGTGGCGTATCCGTCGGGATTGGCGGGATTCCCGCCGTCTCCGACGGATCCGGCGCCGTTGCTTCCTTGATTGAAGGGCAGGAAGTAGGTGTTTTCGCCCTTGAGTTCCGTAGTCATTGCCACTTCATACAGGTCAACACCGAAATAGACAAGGATACGGTTGTTGAAAAGGAATATGAACTCCTTGGGGTCGCGGTCATACATAAACTGCCGCTTGGAGTTGCCGACGGACTGACCTGTCAGTTGGTTCTTCAACTCAATGGCCACGACAGGAATGCCGTTCAGCGAGAGAACCATATCAATCGTGTTGTGGTTCTGCGTGGAGTAGGAGAACTGACGCGTCTCCGTCAGGATATTGGCCTTGTACTTGGCCACGAGCTCGTCGTTGAGGTTGGACGCGGGCTTGAAGTAGGCGAAACGGAGTTCCATTCCCCTATCCTTGACGCCATAGCGGAGAACGTGGATTAGGCCATTGTCGGCGACGTTCTGTTGGAATATCGTGTACAGTTGCCGTTCGCTCTGTTCCCCATACACGTTCTTGTAGCGCTGCCATACCTTCGGCTGCGTTTTCTCAATGAACGAAATGAGAACGGGCATATCTATCGCCTTGGTCTTGTCATAGGTCGCCTGATTGCCCTTGACGTATCCTCCTTCCTCAAGGAGATACGCCTCTATGTCCTGTTCAAAGTTGATTTCCTTGGTTTCCATAGGCTATTCCAAAGATTTGTTCCAAATATGGTTGGCTATCGCAGCGTACAAGGAGCAGCGCTCCTGTATGTCTTTTTTCTTGAAGTCAGTGTACGGCTTGAAAGGAAGACCCTTCTCTTTGATAAACGCCTTGAAGGTCGGATTCTTCTCGTAAGTAGCCTCACAGAATGATTGTGCAAGAAGATTCTCCTTGATATAGTGAGGGAGTTTCTCCACGACAGGAATGTCATTATACGATTGGTTCACGCCATTGGGAAGAAGGATTAGGTCTCCAATGGAGTTGCGGAAAGCATTGAACTCGTCGGTCTGTGTGAACTCGTCCGTATGCCATTCAAAGTGCTCACTCCAAATGTGCTCAACCTCGAAAGGCTTGCGGTTCGGGTTCCGCATATAGTCAACGAAATGATTCCCCATTCCGCTCCCTTCTTCAATGTATGAAGTGATACGAGCAAGGAAGTATTTGACAAATGGCCTATTCATTCCGTGGAGACGGAAGTTCGGAAGAGACTTGTCGAAATCGTCAATAACCTCGGTCTCTTTTACGAGTGTCGTCCTCAAGTCCTCAACGTTCTTGCCTCTGATAGTCTTGACAAGATTGCACATTGTATATCTCAATGAGGAGGCTGAGAACAGGCGGTAGTTCGTAGAACGACGGACGGCGAAGTTCTCGAGGAAGTGTGCAACGAGGTCAATCTTCTTGCTGCAAGTCTCGTCGTCGTCCTCAAGAGTAAGCGGAGCAAGATACAGGGGATAGCACAGGGACGGAGCAATCCTCCAGTATTGGTGGTAATAAACGTGCTCCATTTCTTTCTTGAACGTGCGCTCTGCTTCCTTGATTCTGACGTACTGACGGAAGAAGAAACGGTAGTTCTTCTCTACGAATCCCTCGACATCGCCGTTGATTGCCTCTGCGAGAAGCCCCTTGTCATAGTTATCCTTGAACCAACTATGATACCGTGTTCCTATGTTCTCGAAGTCCTGATTGACGGAGTTGACCTTCGACTGACGTATGGATACGGCGAACTGTGCACGGAGCCAAGATTGGAAGAACTGATTCTCTGCTCCCTTGTTGGTGTCATACCCGTCTAAGGTCAGCATATCTTTCCGCCACTGAGCGTTCACCTTTGTCCTCTTCTCGTCGTGTGAGAACTTGGAGAGGATAAAGCCCTTGAGCATATCAGACGCTGTGAGAGGGACGCCTCGGTCGTTCATTGTCTCGAAGATAGTATAGGCGTTCTCTTCTGACAAGGCTGTAATCTTGACAAGGATAAGGTTCTCTTTTACCCAATATACAAAGGCCTTGAGCATATCACCCTCGAAATCCTCAGTAGGGAAACAGTTGCAAATGTCGTTGTACCGAGCCGCCATATTCTTGGTGCTCTCGTCGTCAGTATCCTTTACGGTATACTCTCCTTTCTCGTACAGGGACTGTAGGCATTCCTGGCGCTCAGGGACGTCAATGTTAAAGGACTTTTCGCCATAACTGTCAGAGTATATCATATTGGAAATCTGCTCACCCATTGTCTTTCCTGTTGCGTGATACAGGTAGATAAGAAGTAGTGTGAGGGAGGTGATTCGCTGTTGACCGTCGATAATGCTGTTGACACTTCCACGCTCGTTCAGAACAATCGACCCCATATAGTACGTCCCGTAATGGGCGACGTCCTTGATAGAATCTCCCGACCGATAACTCTCCATAAACGCACCCACCAAATCGAAGACCAACTGCTGAATGTTTATGTCTTGCCATTTGTATTCCCGTTGGAAGTAGTCAACGGAGTATTTCTTATTGCTCAAGATTTCGGATAGCCGATAGTCTTTTGCAAGGATTGCGGTATTCTTTGTTTCCATAACGCTTTAAGGTTCGATTGGTAATGAGTTTACAATGAAGCCAAGGGGTGATTGATTACAGCACAGGTTGATTTCCTCTGTCGTCAGCCCCAACAAATCAAGGATACAACAGGAAAGGAGGACTTTGCATTTTTGAGTGAGCCAATACAGGTCTTTTCCCTCGACGGCCCTCTTATTCTTTTCGTCGTCGTCAGGAAGGAGGTGGGAATACTTGTCGCGGCTTTGTGTTAACACCTCACTATCAATCTTACACTTTCTCAATAGTTCTACGTCCTTGAACTGCTTCAGGAGTTTATCTATTCCGTCTTTGTACTTTCGAGTGTCCTTCCCGTCCTTCTTATTCACAAAACGCTTGAAATATCCGTCAAGAGCGTGTGCGATAATCAGAAAATCAGGTGTATCAAACGGAGTATCATACCGTAGGGAGCGGATAAGATAGTTAGCAATAGGCGCAACCTGCTCGTGCTCCGAATGCCATTTTTCAAGCATATCGGGAATCCTATTCCTTAACTTATCGAACTTAATCAAGGAAATAAACCTTGGGTCTGTAGACGGTTGTACCTTATAGAGTAAGGATACATATTGTTCTTGTCCCTTATTCTTAAACTTGACTTCATTTGGGTACTGCGGGGAGAAAACAGCGATTGAGAAAAACTGCGAGAACTCCGAAATAAGGGAAAGATAACCTTGGATAGAGGTCTTTCCCTCTACTTCAATATTGAAGTTTGTTGTTTGTTTTGCAGATAGTTCAAAACGCGAGAGGTGATATGATAACTGTCCCCATAGGTATGCTCGAACGCCATTCTCAAAGTTAACAGAAGTTATCGGCTCCCGCTTCCCAATATCCAAGTGGAAAGAGACAATATCGTCCTTGCTTTCCTCGGTGAAACGTTGGCTCATAGCCCAATGTTTCAAATAAGGAAAAGAGGAAACACACGTGTCGAAACACGGCTCCTCCAAGGATTTGATATGCGCCCCAATCAGAATGAAGTTCACGTCAAAAACTACCTTTGAGAAGTTTTCCTGTTTGACCAAGACGGCGTTAAATAGCGTGAATACTTGTCCGCCTGCACTTTGCCCCCAAATTACTTCATAGTTTTCGTAGGCGCAGAAGATAGACCCTTGTAATCGGTCAAAGTATACCTCCAACGTGGAGTGGCTCTCCCCATTATATGTGAGTGTCCCGACGTGTTGTTTGTCGCTAAAACGGCGGCTTTCGTCTGGAACCCACCAAACTGCAGTATATGTCTTTGGTTCAGTCATTAATTTCCTTCTTGCCTGTAATGTATTCGTAGATTATGGATTTCTTGTATTCTTTCAAGGCGTCAATCTTGGATTGCTTTAGAGATATGAGAGCGTCGATTTCACTGCACTTAGTATCAAGATAGTCGGCAATGGCTTGTTGTTCCGCCTCGGGAGGAATACATATAACAAAGTTTTGCAACATAGGGAGCCTGACCGACGGAACAGTAGATTGAGCACTGCCCCTATCCATTTCACGATTGAATAAGTTGCTCAAGAAATAAAACAAAAAATCGCTCTTCACTCCCGAGATATTTGCAAGCCTATATACCCGTTGGTGAACCGCATATTTCCCAAATACGTGGTGAAACACCCTCCCTGCACCTGCTCCGTCGCCTGCCATAAGGATTCCTTCCCCCTCAAAGGAAAAGTGATTGCTTCGCTCAGGGTGAGGAGAACGAACATAAAAAGGATATATGCCATTGTCGTCCGCGTCCTGTGTGTCTTGATTTCCTGTTTGGATTGTACATAGGAACTTTAGCCTCATTTTATTCCACTTTTCAGGTATTTGCCCTATCCATTCAATCCCGCTATCTTTCATAGGGACGTCAGGGTTCAGCCCTTTGCAGACGGCTTCAGTGATTACAGACTGCTTGTAGGCCTTCAACTCCTCAACTATCTTTTCCTGAAGCGATATCATTTCGTCTATCTCGCCACATTTCTTGTCGAGGAAATCTGCAATGGATTGTTGTTCGTGAATGGGAGGGAGAACCATAGGAATATGAAGGAAATCGTCGACATTCAAATCCCATTGTCCAACACGTAGCCCTGTTGAAAGGCGCATATACTCTGCCTTATAGGTCTCGTTCCTCAAGAGATAGTGAATGTACCTCTTGTAAACAGGAGCCGTAAAACGACAGATATAGTACGCGGGACTGATAATACCTCTGTATCCAGAAACTGCCATAGAGCCCTGCCAAGCCTTCATTTTGTTTATGACGAAATCTCCAACGTCAACAAGTTTATACCCGCTTGTATCTTCGGACGTCACGTTATGGTTGTCGTCTCGGCTATCTTTGGGAACAACACCATAATCACGATACAGGGAAAGAACCTGCTCGCCAGGATAACCTTTGACACTTTTATTCCTCATAACTTGTTTTATGAAGCACGTGTCCCAATGGCTCGGTATCTCCCCAATCCAAGGGATACCACTATCTTTCATTGTCTTACTCATTCTCAGCCTCCTTTACGCCATAAAAAGACAAGAATAAATCGCCGAAATCAGTTGTCCGCTTGGCTATCATTCCCGAATATGACATTGTTCCGTCGCTATCTGTATTCGTAAAACCGTCCTGATAGAGCTCTTTCAGAATCAAAGCCTCGCGCTGCCTATCAAATGAAGGGTGCAGCTTCTCAAAGAATGTCATAAAGCCGCCATACATTACCTGCTCATTGGTCGTATTCAATGCTGCAGGATTTTGGAGATACAGGAGTATTTCGATATGAGTTGTCGTGTATTTTGCAATCGCATTGAATAGCATTATCAAGTCGTCTTCACTGATTTCGTGCTCCGCCGCATATTTTACAGCATTCGCAAGATAGACGCTCTTTATGGTACTTGTCTGCGCCGCCAACTCTGTTGCCTTTATAAGGGTGGTAGCAAATCCTTCGTTGTCTCCAAGGTTCTCTCGTGAGGCCTCCTCAAGTTTTGCCAATCTTTCACTTACAAGTTGCTGCCATTTCTCATACCGACGTTGGAGAACATTGCCTTTAATCGCCTCAACAGCCTCCATAAAGAAGTTAGCAAAGGGAACTTGGGCCAAAGCAGCGGCTCCAATCCCTTGAACAATGTCCATAGGCTGGATATCTTCTCCTATCTTCTTCATTTCCCAATGATTTTAGCCATTAGTTGCTGTTCCTGCCTGTCGAGTTCCTGGAGTGAGGCGTAGATTTCGTCGCTCTTCCTCGGGGCGACGTACTTGTAGAACTCCCTCGTAAACGGGATTTCGTACCCAATCTTGGTTTTCTTTTCGTCTATCCAAGCGTCAGGAGCATACGGATAGACGTTCTTCTTCATATATGCCTCAACGTCCTCTTTCCACGGGATACTCTCAGTATCTCGCTTGGCGCTATCGGCTTGGGGCTTGCCTTTCTTCAAAATGGCATTGCCCTTCTCGTCGGTGATAGGACGCTCGACAATCACCTTCCTGTACTTGAAGTCGTCATTGTCCTTGATTTTGACCTCAACCTCGAGTCCGTTGGTGCTGTCAATATACCTTCCGTCCTTGAAATCGTTGTATGCTTGAGTGATAAGGTAAAGGCACTCGTCAGTGAACTCGTTCCGCTTGTTGCCGATTGGTTTGCGACGTTTGACGCTGCACTTGGAGGCGTCAATGAGTTGCACCTTCCCAGTGCGCTGCACGGCCTTGTCCTTGGTGATAACCCAAATGTAGGTAGCAATACCTGTATTGTAGAACATATCATTGGGTATCTGTATAATGGCTTCGAGCCAATCGTTTTCAAGGAGGTAGCCGCGGATTCCGGCTTCGCCGGATCCGGCGTCTCCCTTGAAGAGTGGCGAGCCGTTCTGAATGATTGCCATACGTCCCGTGTCTTTCAACTTGGCTACGCCATTCAAGACAAAGAGTTGTTGACTGTCGCCGATTGCGGGAAGACCTGCTCCGAAACGACCTGCGTCTCCCCGTTTACTCTCAGCCTCAACCGCCGATTTCTCATTCTTCCACTCAATACCGAAAGGAGGATTGGAAATGATATAGTCGAACTTGTATCCCTCGAACTTGTCGTCGCTCAGGGTATTGCCGTGCTTCATATTCTCCGCGTTCCCGCCCTTGATAAGCATATTTGCCTTCGCAATGGCAAAGGTCTGCTCGTTCAGTTCCTGACCGAACTCCGTCAGGGAGGCGTCAGGGTCAATCTCGTGGAGTTTCTCGGATAGGCAGTCGAGCATTTGGGACGTACCCATTGCCATATCATAGATAGACGCCGTGATACCGTCTTCTGCAATCTGCTTGCGCTGCGGTGCGACGAGGATTTCCGCCATAAGGTAGATAATGTCCCGCGCAGTGAAGTGTGCTCCCGCTTGCTCGTCATAACTCTCAGAGAACTTCCTGACCAACTCCTCGAATATGTAGCCCATATCTACGGCACTGATTTCGTCCGCTCCCATATACGCCTTCTTGGTGCAGAACTCCGCAATCACGTTGTACAGGATACCGTTGTGGGAGAGTTTGGTGATTTCTTTGTCGAAGTCGAACTTCTCGATAATGTCAATGACGTTCGTGGAGAAGTGGTTCAGGTAGGAGCGGAAGTTGTCGGCTATGTTGTCAGCGTCGCCAAGGAGTCCTTCGAAGGTGAACTGCGAAGTGTTGTAGAAATCATACCCTGACGCGGTTTTCAGGAACCCGTCCTTGACCAACAGGCCACGCTTGTCGAGGTCAGCATTGACCTTGAGCACCTTGTCTTTGGTATCGGCGAGAGTATCACTGAAACGCTTGATAACGCACATTGGCAGGATTACGTTGCCGTACTCGTGCGGTTTGTAAGTTCCAACGAGTTTGTCAGCGATAGCCCAAATGAGATTCGCCTTTTCCTGTATATTGACGGTTGTACGCTTTGAGAGTTCCTCTGTTCCCATTACTTAAGACTTTAATATTCAATGTTATTGTGATACTCTTCGGCCTGTGCCGATTTCGCCTCCAATTCCTCAACGACTTGAAGGACGCGGAGTAATTCTTCCTTGTCCCGCACCCTGTAAAGTTCCCTGTTCACCTCAACGTAGCCGTTGATAGTGATCTCCTCCTGTTCTGTGGCGTCGGCTATGAGTGTCTCGAGCGGAACGTCGAGAACCTGAGCCGCTTTTTTGAGGACAAGAATGTTCTTGGTGGCAAATAAAGCATTGACGTTCTGCTTCTTAACCCCCATTTTCTCCGCGAACTCCGTCTTGGAGATACCCATACGTCTCAACAGGGCGTCTCCGTGCTGCTCGAAGTACGTGCTTTCGTCAGTCATTGACTTCATAATATGCTTTTGTGCTTAATCGCTTGCTATCATACAAATATATGACTTTGACTTGGGATTTCCAATATGCCGTAATAGCGACGGATTAAACAATCATAATGAAAGATTACGCACCATTTCAATATGTCATTTATAATCATTACCTCTTGAATGGCAAATGATAGCAGACGTTATGACCTCCTTAAGTCACCAATGGCCGTTAAAGATTTACAACATCATTGTGGAGAATAGCGTCAGGACCCTGGCCACCCGCGGCCGTAAGCGGGTACCCGCAAGCGAAGCGCAGCGGGGGGGATGGAGCGAAGTTGTAGGGGTGTAAGCGGTGTTGTCCTGAGGACCCTGGCCACCCGCGGCCGTAAGCGGGTACCCGCAAGCGAAGCGCAGCGGGGGGGGATGGAGCGAAGCGGAAGGTCCGAAGGCCAATACCGCTTACGCCATATGATCTTGCCGCTTACGCCATATCTTCGTTCAGGTCTGTCAGGCGTGTCGGCCGCAAGGGGAATACGAACTCACACGTACAAGACCGGGCACTCTAACTTCAACCTGAAGTTTCGTGCCAGCGGAATAAATGCCGTTTCTTTTCATTAGGATTGTTTCTTGAGAGCGTGAAACGCATTTCGGCGGGTCGCAAACTACACCCTTTGGCTCTTTGTCTACGAGGGAAGAAAATAAGGCATCTCACTTGGGATAAGATGCCTAATAGTTTCTCAAGAAACGTCATTATCCAATGCAGGAGGCCGGCAAGCCGTAACTGTTCTTGACTTCGTTCATCACGAACCAGCTCTGGATGGA
>Ga0256405_10006969_pt1 | contig 17512 bp, 16 predicted proteins | sample RumenRJG_02DNA_FD_189096 | JGI IMG/M metagenome (GOLD analysis project Ga0256405, IMG submission 189096) | Bovine rumen microbial communities from Lethbridge, Alberta, Canada - RJG_02 | ecosystem: Host-associated > Mammals > Digestive system > Stomach > Rumen | place: Canada: Alberta...
TCATATGTGAATTGTCAATGTGCTCCAGCCATATTACAAGGCCGGGGTATATTTATGGGCGAAAAGCCCTTGTACCTGATAACCAGTTATGCGGATGCGCAGACCGCCAGATTATTGTGCGCTTACGTTATATCTATTATCACGGCTCTTTCGACAGGAACCGTGAATATATGGATATATACTGTTATGTGTTTCCAAGCCTTTATCTCATCGTAGTATCCTGGATATTGACAGCATATCGGCATAGCAGGTTCAGATCAAAGACGGCTGATGCATTCAGAAGGATCCAATATCCATGTTACCTCTTCCATCCTGCTGTTCTAGCCAGCCTGAGGAGAGGATATGAGACCGATCCAGAACCATACCATCAGATATGCGCGAAGATAGGTGTACCGTTAAGATACTACGATGCTGCTCAGGGCATCATGTTCACTGTAGAAGCATTTATCCTAACGTTGGTGATAGCATATGCGGTATCTTACAAGACAGCATAAGACGCTGATGTCAGCAGTATTACTACAGGCTGGAATCCTGATTTATCTGATATGTGAGGATAGGCTGATGTATGGAACAAATGACGACACGACAATGGTCGCCATAGCCGCAGGAGGATACGGTGGAACGCCCAGTCCGTATATAGTAAACATTCATATGCTGATAGGATACATACTGAAGACGCTCTATACATACCTGCCGGCTGTCAATTGGATGACAGTCACATATCTTGTCATGTATGCACTGGCCTTCTTCGTTATCGACGATATACTCGCCGGCTATTGTGGAAACAACTGTGATACAGTCATTACCTTATGTATGACCGGCATATCGTTTTATCTGATGCTAAGTTTCTTTTCGTTTACGGTAGTGGCATATGCACTACTCACAGCCGGGATAATGAGTCTGTGGGCTAAGGGGGTCACTCCGGAGGCGGTGGTATGTATCACGCTGGCATCAATGATGAGGGTCGACGTCTTGAATACCGCGATCGTGGTATTGGTTGTGTATAGCCTGGTATACGGCATCTGTTCAGGGGAAGTGGGCAAACCCATAAAAAAGATCATCATACTCATATTGGGGCTTACCGGTATGGAATTGATATCATATTATAGCAATACTTGGCTTCTGGGGCTTAACGACAGAGAGAAGGCTTTCTTAAAATGGGGAGAGATAAGGAGCAGAGCATTGGACTGCACACCTGTGCCGTATGATAAGGGACTCTTCGAGGCTCATGGATTCTCAAAAGCTGCATATGATGCGTGCTACGGAGCGTTCTACTACATATATGATGCAGTAGACACAGAGAAGATGAGGCTTCTCATAGACTGGAACAGGAACAGGTATCATATTCATGCCCTTGGTTTCATTAGGGCTCATTTCGAGGCATATACCACGCTGAGCTACAGAGGAGTTTGGCAGGGACTTTTTGTGACGATCATTGTTCTTAACCTTATCCGGAATAACAAACGAGGGCGTATAGTAACCCTGTCACTATACGTGGGAGTACTGATAGCAGACTATGCATATTACTTCGTAGGCCGTCCTCTGCTGCACGTGATGATGCCTACTTATCTCATGGGAAGTTTACTCGGGTTGTTTTTATATTTCAATAACGGATCAGTACATGATGAGAAAAACAATAAGAAAAAGCAGTTTGTCAGTACAGCGTTGATAGGTATGTTAACAATGGGAATCATTATTGCAATACATTACAATCCGGCAAAGTATAGTATGGTAATGACGGAAGATGAGAGGAACAACCTGCGAGAGGCGAGACAGTACATTGAAGATCATCAAGACAAGCTATTCTTTGCCTTGAATCCCGAAGTATTTGCGCTATCTGTGGATGAGAAGATGTGGACAAACAGATATATGGATAACAGATATAATCTGGCCGGGAACTGGGAGATATACTCAGTGCCTTCGAACGAGATGTTTGAAGACTACGGAATAGACGGAGAAAAACCTGGGAAGTCAGCTATGGATAACTACAAGATAGTATTCCTTCATCCACATCCAGAGGATTTTGATACAGACAATAACTATGTGATCGATCTATACTGGGAGTATTACGATGAGAAAGTACATTTCAAAGCTGTAGATCATCTTTCAAACGGATGGGGAGCGTATTCGCTTGTGAGATGATATTTTACAAGGATTAATGTATAATTCTGGTGTTATGCTTAGAATAATAAATCTTGTATTCTACATATTAGTGGTGCCATTTACATTCGGTTTGGTATATAACTCCATACTTGGAGCAAAAGAGTACGTCATGCTTGAGATATGGAGTAAAGGATGGGCATTTATGCTGGCTTTCTTCTCGTTTATCTATTGGTTATGCAGCGTATTTGGAGTGGAGTGGCATGAGGATATATGGGAAGTCTTGAGTCTGGCAGTCACATTTTTAGCAATAGCCGCTATGGCTATAGCAATAATTATTAGAAAAAGGAAAGGAATATCCAATAAGCTGTCTTTGGTGCGAGGTGATCTATTTCCGGTTTATATCATGGTCATAATACTCTTTGTTTTATCAATTGTCCTGTTGAGGACACCGGATTATGACCACCATATGGAACAGTATATCCGAGTCTACAATGCTGAAACAATAGGGAGTGGCGCGGATATGACTGAGGATATGCTTTTGGAACTAAAGGATACGCTGTTCACATGTGATATGTATGTTTTTTACCTTTCAGTTAACAAGCTCATCAAGATGGGGGCAGACAAGTTTCTTACAGTGGTCATGGCTTTTCCTATGCTCCTGCTCAGCATCACGTGCTATGATTTCATCGGAGAGAGGTTGAATGTAGACCGAAAGAGACGATATGTTTTTCTGATGCTGATATATGCCGTATACATCGTGACGGTTTTTTGTGCAGAATATCATCTCTATGCTATATATAACTACCTATGGGAACCTGTGACAGCATATGTTACTATCTTTCTTCCATTTCAGCTCGGGATGATGATGTATGTAGAGAATACGGTAGTACAGTGGAGTACACCGTGGGAGGAGTTCACCAGGCCCCTGAAACCCAAAGGAAGTGATGAACCTGACGAAAGCTTCTCCAAAGGAATATATCCGGAGGATAAGCACAGGTTATCAACGTGTGTTATATGGACAGTAGTGGCATTCTTCATAGGATACATGTTCCCGTGGAAGGAGTGGCTCATCATACTGGCACCTGAAATATCAGGAGTGGCTATAGGAGTAGTACGGCGCATTATTAAAGGAGGAACGGAACATGGAGCTTTTTCATAGTGCATCAATTCAAGGAGATGCTCTTGTAGATGCGTCGGTATATCTGGTGCTCCTGGTGGCAACCGTCCTCATATACATAGGTGATATGGCAAAGAGCAGGGCAGTTCAGACAATCATAGCTGCTGTTGTATTGCTCTTTTATCCGTTCCATGAGTTTTTCCTATATACCACATATGATATACATACCTGTCATATCATGGCGGGATTCATGGCGTTACCGATTATGACGGCATATGCCATCTATCGAGTCACAGAAAAACAAGACGATATGAAACACCGCTTGATAGTCCTTGCACTAGGGGCCTTCCTTGTGTTTTGCGCATGTTCAATGGATAGCCTTAATCTGGAGCAATTCAAGATGTATCAGAGGGCTATTCAATGACAGCATTGAATGTGATAAGAGGGATTGTCTCTCTAACATACATCCTGGTCATATCTCCGTACATGATAGGAAGTCTGCTCTGCTACAAGCTGGAGGGAGAGCTTATGGACAGTTGTGCGATGAGATATGTGGTTGGTTTCTTTTCACAACTTGGGATATGGGGCATTTTAGCAATGCCGGTTGTTGTATTTATGAAAGATAGATTTCCAGCTCATATTTTGTTTCTAATATTTTTATGTGTATTGTTTTTTTTCTTTGCTTGTTTTATTTCAGTACAGAAATCTAGAACGGTGACTATTCGAGAAAGAGTAAATACACTCAAGAGAATAGCAAAAAGTTATTATGACGAAAGCATTGTGTGTAGATTATTGATCATTATGCTGCTTGCGGTTACAGTATTCCATTTATTTATGGTCATATATGGTGGGTGGAATGGCTACGGATATGATGATGACATGCTATATATACCCGAGATCCTATCGGGACTGAAGGCTGATTTAATTATAGTACCTAATGCGAAAAGAGAACTTGCACCATGGCTGTACTATATGAATATGCTATCTTATATTAGCGGACAGCATCCCATTTTCATTTGTAGAGTTGCGGTAGCAAGTGTAGAGTATTTTTTATTTCTCTTTGTAACACTCCTTTTCTTGAAATATATATTTGAGTATGATAAACGTAAGATTATATATTCATTGTCATGTTTAATGATTTGCATTTTTACGTTGGGGCATTCTGTGGCTAACGAATATGGAATGTCCACAAATCCAATAATATGGTGGGGGAAAATCATACTTTATACCACGATGATTCCACTACTATATATATTATACTATATTTCTACGGCTCAAATTGCGAAAACTCCGGCACTTAAGATCAGATATCTACTTCTTCTTGTGGGTGTAGGAGCCGGTGGGACTTGGCTGACACTCATGTCGGCTATATCAATCCCGATTGGGGTTGGTATTATAACTGTGTATGATTATTTATTAAATAAAAGAAAAGAAGGCCTATTGTGTGGCGCTTCATTGTGTTGTGCTGGCATATGTCAGCTTATATTGTATTTTGTAATGATTATCTCCAAGTATGATTTTTAGTAATGAATCGCTTCACAATTCGATATGGGGTGGGAATGCTACAGCTGTATGCGCTTATGTACTATGCATGATTCTTTTTGCTAGGTGTAGAAGACATAATGCTCGACTTTTTTTGATATTCACCGTTCCTATGATGGCAGGGGTGATTGTTGTTTATAACCCTATAGCTTATTCTATCTTTTCCAAGCATATACACCAGATTGATATAAATGCAGTATATGGACGGTTGTTTGGCTTATCGTTAAGCTTTTTGGGGATAGTTTCAGGTATCGTATTGTATATCTCATGCCTAAAATCAAAAAAACAAAAACTATTATCTGTAATCGTTTTATTTCTACTGCTTCTTTCTCTATATGATTATTCGAGTGGATACAAACCGCTAGACACTATGGTGGATCATTATTACAAGATGACGATTGATGCAAAACGAATCGATGATATTATATATGACAACCCACATATTCTCATTATAGATGATGATAATATGGAAGAGTGTTTGAGAACAGCCAATAAGAACCAATACTATACATATTACGATGTATTGAATATGTCTAAAATGTATAATTCTGATTTTGATTCACTACACATAGAAGAACTGGATGATGAAAGAATAGTTAATGAGTATCCATTTGTATTGTGTTACGATAAAAAAGTGTGTAAGAAAATACAACAGATGGGATATCAACTTGTATGGAAAGATGGTAAAGGAAATTTGTATAAAAAAAGTTCGAGTGACAATACTATAATACAAAAATGAAAAGAATACTAATTACAGGTGAAAACTCGTATATAGGAACATCTTTTGAATTGTATACAAAACAATACTATCCCGACTTGGCAACTGATACAGTAGATATGATAGATATATCGTGGAAAAAAAGGGATTTTTCTCAATACGATACGGTGTTTCATGTTGCTGGGATTGCTCACGCCGATGTCGGATATGTAGACGATGAGACAAAAGCCATGTATTATGCCGTAAACACAGATTTAGCAATAGAAACAGCAAAGAAGGCAAAGAAAGAAGGGGTAAAACAATTTATTTTTATGTCGTCTATGATTATATATGGGGATAGTGCTCCGTATGGAAAGCCTAGGATTATTAGTATAGATACAGAGCCGAATCCGGCAAATTTTTATGGAGATAGTAAATGGCAAGCGGACAAAAGGATACGCGCCATGGCGGATGATGATTTCAATGTGGCTGTGATCCGCCCGCCCATGATTTATGGGAAGGGGAGTAGGGGGAATTATCCGATGCTTGAAACAATAGCTAGAAGACTACCGGTATTCCCTAGTGTTGACAATCAGAGATCTATGCTTTATATTGAAAATCTTTGTGAATTTCTCTGCCAGCTCGTAATATTAGGTGCTGGAGGGGTTTTTTTTCCGCAGAATTCTGAGTATACAAGGACGTCTAATATGGTAAAAGAAATAGGAGAGGCAATCCATAGACCCGTATATCTCACACATATACTAAATCCAGTAATTGCGATACTGAGTAAAATTCCAGGGAAGTGTGGCACTCTGACAAACAAGGCATTTGGCAACATGGTTTATGAAAAGAAAATGTCTGTATACAGGAATATAGCTTACCAAAAATTCAATTTACGGGAGTCAATTATACGCACTGAGGATAAGGGTAATGAATGATAATCGGGTCGTTCTTTTGTTGGTCAATCATGATATAGTCATATACAATTTTCGCTTTGAAATAGTAGAACGTCTAATTCAAGAGGGATATGAAGTGCATATTTCTTCTCCAAAAGGAGAACATACGCAAGAGCTTATTGATGCAGGGGCTTTTTTTCATGAAATCTCAATTAAGCGACATGGTATGAACCCGATAGAGGAGCTCGGCCTTCTTGGCAAGTATAAAAGACTTATAAGCGAGATAAAACCGATTATAGTGTTCACGTTTACAATAAAATGCAATATATATGGCGGGATGGCATCTAGATCGTTACATATTCCATTCGTTGCAAATGTTACAGGGCTAGGTACTATGGTAAATGAAGGTGGCTGGAAAGAAAAGATGATAATCATACTGTATAGGATCGGATTAAATAGAGCTCAAAGAGTATTCTTTCAAAACACAGCCAACAAAAATTATTTTATAAGTAAACACGTGATTAACAGTTCATATTCAGTTCTTCCAGGGTCGGGGGTGAATCTGGAGAAGCATTGCTATGAACTTTATCCAGACGAAAGAGGAGGTCTAGTGTTTTCCACTATCGGACGACTAATGAGAGATAAGGGAACAGATGAACTTATTGAAGCTGCAAGAAAGATAAAGTCAAAATATCCGGAAACTACCTTTCGGTTGATAGGTTTTTTTGATGATAAGTACGAGACAAAGGTGAAAAAAGCTGTTGAAGAGGGTATAATACAATACATAACTCAACAAAGAGATATACATCCTTGGATAAGCAGTTCACATGCGATAATCCACCCATCGCATCATGAGGGGATGAGCAATGTTTTGCTTGAAGCGGCAGCTACAGGGAGACCGGTGATAGCGACTGATATATCAGGGTGCCGAGAGACGTTTGAAGATGGCATTAGTGGGATTAGCTTCATGCCGGGAGATTACAGGAGTCTTGTTAATGCAGTAGAAAGATTTATCTTGCTTAGTCGGAGTGACAGGGAAAAGATGGGGAAGGCCGGGAGAAAAAAGGTAGAAAAAGAATTTGATCGGAATATCGTAGTGAATAGGTACATGTTGGAACTAGATAGAATTAATGAGAAATAGAAATAGTTGAATTGAAATAGAGATTCCAGTAAGAGACCAACTATGAAAAGTCTTTTATGGTGCCACATATTTGTTCGATCAGATCGGTATAGAGACCGGGATCACTGCGGATCTTAAAGCCTGCTTTCCCAAGACCTATAAACAGATCCTTTCTGTAGCCTACTATCTGATCCTTGAGGACCAGAACCCGCTATTCCGTTTCAAAAAGTGGGCGAAGCTGCACATGCATCCTTACGGGGCAGATATCCCCTCGCAACGCAGCATGGAACTGTTCCAGTCCATTACGGAAGAAGAAAAGATGCACTTTTTCAGGCTGCAGGGCAAACGCCGGTTTGAGACCGAATACTGGGCTTACGACAGTACATCCATCTCCAGCTACTCTGAGACGATGAAGCAGTTCAAGTACGGCAAGAACAAGGATGGCGAGAGCTTTCCGCAGATCAACCTAGCCATTCTTTTCGGAGAAGAAAGCGGTCTGCCGTTCTACTATCGCAAGATAGCCGGCAACATACCGGATGTAAAAACAGTCCGCGAGCTTATCAGAGAACTGGATATCCTGGGCTATGAGAAGATAAAGCTGGTCATGGACCGTGGCTACTACAGCACTGATAACATCAATGCTCTCTACAAGGATCACATGAAGTTCCTTTGCGGCACTGCCACTACGATAAGCTTCGCAAAAGAGTTTATACGCGAAGTCGGTGCCAGTAAGGACTGCTATGAAGCCTATGACAGCGAACTTGAGCTTTACATCTTCACAAAGACCATCTCGTGGGATTATGAACAGATCCGGCCATACAAGGGCGATTCCATAAAAGGTGAGCGCCGCATGTATCTGCATCTGTACTACAATCCGGATAAGCAGGTCGATGATGCAAAAGCGTTCAACCGAAAGCTCGATATGCTCAAGGAGGAGCTGCTCTCCGGCAAACGTGTTCCTGAACACGAGAAGGACTACAAAAAATACTTTGACATAAAGGAAACACCTGTACGAGGCATATCCCTATCGTATAAACAGGATGCGATAAACGCAGCCCGCGAACGGTATGGATTCTTCACACTCATAAGTAACGAAGTCAAGGATCCGGTCACAGCCATCAGGCTTTACCGCATGCACGACATTGTTGAGAAGGCCTTCTGGAACATAAAGGAACGCCTCAATCTCAAAAGAACCCTTACCTCATCCGAAAGCTCACTTGAAGGTAAACTGTTCGTAGAATTTGTGGCACTTATTTACCTTTCCTACATCAAAAACAAGATGGAGGAAGCAGGATTATTTTCAAAGTACACGATGCATGAGTTGCTTGATGAACTCGATGTCATCGAATGCTTCACAGAACCCGGTAAAGCACCTATACAAGGTGAGGTCCTAAAGAAGCAGGAACAATTATATATAGATCTCGGTGTTACGCCTTTGCTCGCGTCACCGGAGGTCTCACGGTAAGGCTGATTCCATAGTTATGTGTTTCGGGAATCCAGGTTGAGAGCTTTTTGTTATCCATGGGATCTTTCCCTTTGTAACAACGCTCAACATAGAACTTATAGGCATCATAGTCCTCGTAATCGTTGAGATACAGGTTGCTGAGTATATCCTGTCTCAGGCCATCCGCCCAACGGGGAGGCAAGTGCTTTATAAGTGCCTGACGCCAGCGTACCACTTCGGCACGGAGCTCGTTGATCTCATCAACCATTGCATCCGTGAGTTTTAGGAAATCTGTTATATCAGAGCATACTGAACATTGATCAAAGGGGTCCATCATCTGATCATCGACAGGCTCTTCGATATTTGAGCTGTCCGGGAGGATATCATCCTCAAAGGGAAGCTCCTGAACATTGAAAACTGCATCATTGTTATCCATTAGCGTCCTCCTTGCTGTAACGTTCTGCAGATACGTTGATACTCGATTCGCGCAGGCGGTTATTACCACCAGGAAAGAGTATCAGTTCTACATGGTGTGTTAGCCTCCCTATGAGGGCAGTGGTCATCCTCTGGTCATACAGGACGTTGACCCATTGTGAAAACTCAAGGTTTGTATTGAGTATGATCTGTTTCTGCTCATGTATCTCTGAGAGATAATCAAAGAGTAGCTGGGATCCGGTCCTGTCGTATGGGACGTATCCGAACTCGTCCAGTATCAGGATATCAGCCGTGTTCAGTTTTTTCTTCAGCGCTGACAGCATGCCATTGGAATGACTTTCCGTAAATAGATTGATAAGTCCTGCCGTACGATAGAACCTGACGGGTATGCTCTTCTTACAGGCCTCAATACCTATGATGATTGAGAGCATGGTCTTTCCTGTTCCGGTACTGCCGTACATGATGACGTTCTCACCTTTGTCGCGGAATTCAAGTCCGGTAAGGCTTTCAAGTGATACGCCGCCAGGAAATACGACCTCATCTGCGTTAAACTGATCCGCAGAGTATCTCTTTGGAAAACCTGCGGCATTCTGCAGCTTGGTGATGTGGGTTTTCTTACGGTACGCTATTTCGTTTTCAAAGAGCTTGCAAAGGTATTCTTGGTTCGACCGTCCTCTCTGGCCCATTGCCCGGTCTGCGAGGTTAGCTGAGAGCCTGAGCTGCTTGCAGCAGGCGGCTATCTTTTCCTTGTATTCAGCCATTTAGGACACCTCCCTTCTTAAGGGCGGCATCCATCTTTTTCAGATCGCTGCCATTGAAGGGAATGATCTTCGCTGACGGAATCGGGGAAACGTTGTCCAGTGGAGGTAGCTGCGGTACATCTGCGTATAGCCTGTTGTAAAGGCTTCTGAGGCTGTCAGGATCAGTCCCGCCATGCATGAGGGCCTCGTTCACAGTATGTAGTGCAGAATCAAAACCTGTCCTTTCAGTGAGTTCGGAAAGCACTTTCAGCACTCTGCCGCGCTCTCTGTTATCGCAGCCATCCATGAACTGCTGCATGCCTTCAGGCATCATGTCATATATGCCGCTGTTCCTGAGGGAACGAGGTTTGCGCGCTATATACGTGAGATAGGGCAGCCAGTCCATACTTGACTGTTTACTGTCACCGTAGAGCCGTCTGTGGCACGCTATCTCTTTCATATGAGTATCCAGTACGGTCACTGAAGATGATATAAGTCTTACAGTGATCTCGGTCTCGCTGTGACCGGGAGATGCTGAATACGTATGAAGACCTTTATTGAGCCTAAACGTTCATATTTATCCGTTAGGACGGTGATATAAGTCGAGGTATCATACTCATAGTGCTCGCGTTCCATGTCTATATCGCATTCATCCAAAAGATGCCGGTTATAATCAGCAAGACTTATGAATGCAGGCACAGGAACCAGCTGGTTGCGACGCAGATATCCGACCTTATTCTCGACGTTGCCCTTTTCCCATCCAGATTCGGGATTCATAAAAACAGGCCTGAATCTGTAATGGTCGCAGAAACGCTGGAATCTTTCCGTGATCTTTCGGCTTCCGCCCCGGATTATATCGGTGACTATGGTCGATGTATTATCAAACCATATCTCCGTAGGAACGCCACCTATATGCCTGAATACAGCGGTAAGTCCTTCGAGAAGGCATTCCATGTTTTCTCCGTAGTTGAGCTGGAGATAGCCTCCATTGCTATAGGGGAAACTCACGACGAGATATTTCCCGGAATAGAGTGTCCCGTTCTCTTTGAAATCTGCCGATCCGAAGTCTGCCTGCGCTTCACCAGGGCGGTGCACAAGAGGGATATACCCTTCGTCGTTCTTAGGCATAAGCTCTTTCTTTCGGCGGCTTACATATGCGGCGACTGTGCGATAACTGCAGTCGAACCCCGGGATCTCCTTTGAAAGACGTCGGAATACTCTCTTGGCGTTATGGCGCTGTTTACGAGGAGCTTTCTTATCCGCGATGAGCCAGCTGTCTATGATCGGCTTATAGGGATCGAGCTTAGACGTGTGCTCATCGTTTTCGGATGGCTTGGGCGGCGGACTGCTGAAGTCCTCCATGTCAATGTACTTTGTTACTGTTTTTCGGTTGTGGCCGGTCATCTCTGCTATGGAGGATATATTTGTTATATCCTGTCCGTAATAGAGTTCCCGGATGTGGTGGATCTGATCCATTGTCAGCATTCTCCTTCCTCCTTTTCATTTATTCTGTAAAAACAGTATGAAAAGGATAAAACCTGGTTATTATGCCTGCAATGGATGTCACCTCTTACAGAGGGGATCCTATTCAGGAGTCAATGATGCAACTTTGTCCTTTTTGGACATGCAACATTGTCCGTTTTGGTCTTGCAACTTTGTATATTTATATTTTGCAACAAACATATATGTCAGTAGAAATGGCACAAATGTAATCAAAGATATCAAAACGCTGATATCGATCATGAGACTGCTTAAGGAATTGAACCCGAATAAAATATTTACATATCAGGCAAAGACTGTTATTTACGGCTGTATAGCTAGCAAAATGCTTGGCATAAAGGAGATTTATCCTTTGATAGCAGGATTGGGATCTGTATATTTGTCTGAGGGTATAAAAGCCAAAGTGATTAGATGCATACTATCGATAGAATACAGAATAGCCCTACGAGGAATTAAGGTCATATTCTTCCAGAATAATGACGATTTGGAAACATACAAGAAATATAAGATCATTACAGGAAAGAATCATGTCGTTATGATTCCGGGATCTGGGGTCAATACAGAACAATTTCACCCTGTGCCATTACCTGAGGTATTTGCATTTTTATTCATCGGACGATTAATAAGAGACAAGGGTATAGTGGAATATCTAGAGGCCTGTAGAGAGATAAAAGAGAGACATCCGGAAGTAAGATGCATGCTGGTTGGTCCGTATGACTCAAACCCCTCAGCTATAAAGGAAAAGGACTTGCAACCGTATATAGACGAAGGGACAATAGAATATTTTGGCGAACAATCAGACGTTAAGAAGTATCTAACCCAATGCAACGTATATGTTTTACCGTCATATAGGGAAGGTTTACCCAAGACAGTGCTTGAAGCTATGGCTTGCGGCAGAGCGATCATCACCACGGATGCTCCGGGGTGCAGAGAAACTGTTAAAAACGGGGAGAATGGTTTGCTTATTCCAATTAAAGATACAAAAGTTCTTGTGACTGCCATGGAAAGACTTATAATCAACCCTGAAGAGACTAGAGAAATGGGGGACAAAGGGCGTATAAGAGTAAAAGAGAGATTTGATGTCAGTATTGTAAATAAAACAATATGTGAAGCTATGGGTGTAATAACTAAAGTGGGAGTAATATAAATATATTAGCTGAATTGAAATCGTAAATTCCAGTGCGAAGTTAAGGAAGGGCTGAATTTAAAATTTCAATTTTTGTATAAATATATTACTATAGAGGGATATGGCGTATTCCCTTTTGTGTATATCAATAGTAAATTGTTTATCGAAATAATGATATTATGTGCTTAAATGATATATTGCATTACGTGCTGTTGCGTTTATACCTGCATCCCCGTGATACTAAACTAGTTTATCGCTATGAAAACTGCCATAAATGCTGAAAAAGTATATTTCGTACGAGGGCGTTTGACGAATACATAGTTATATGTTTCGGGAATCCAGGTTATAAATATAAGGAGATTTATTAAAAGAATTTGAATTATGGGAATAATCGGCTTACATAAACGATCTATAAATAGGATATTATATATAGCCCTAATGGGGTTTCTATTTGTAGGCGTAAACTGTATAGCAAAGGTAATAGACAAAGTTGTTTCATATAGTTTAGTCGGTGGGATAATCTGGGTATTATTATTTTGTTTCTTGATAATAGTACAAACTCATGAGATGAAGGCCTCAGCAAATATCAAAACAATAATAGTTGCCGGCACTTTATTTAGATTGGTTTTCGCTTTTTTTAGGTCGTGTATTCCCGGAGCATTACCTTCTTTTATAGCTAATGATGATGAATATAAGTTTGTGATGATAGCAACGAAGTATTTCTATGGGATCTTCGATCAGTATTCTACAAATTTCCCGTATTTATTGAACGTCTTGTTTAATATATTTGGTTTAAGTGTTTTTACTATTAGAATAGTTTTTATTTATATGTGGTATTTGGGGTTAATTCTAATCTCAAAAACTGCTGGCAAACTAAAAGGAAGAAATCATCAGTTCTTAGTTGCCTTTTATTGCTTGATGCCGTGGCCTATTTATATAGGAACAGCTGTTTTAAGAGAAAGTCCTAAACAACTTGCTATAATGCTGTCAGTTTTCTTTTTGATTAAGTGGATGGAGTGTGGTAAACCATTACACTTGATGCTTTCAGTTGCTTCAGCCGTTCCAGCCGTTTGGCTTCACAATGGAGAAGTGGGTGTTCTCGTTGTGATTTTTATTACATGGGTTTTTTGGAATCCTTCCGCTGGTAGATGGTACACAGAACGAATCAACATAAAACATATAGTGTTTGCACTTGCTATACTTATGTTTCCGTTACTTTATGATTGTTTCACGACTCTATTCCCAGGTAAATTTATAGGACCATTTTCGATAAGGGGATTAATAGATAGAATCGAGTATACCGAGGCAAGAACTAATTATGTATATGACGTGTCATATGCTGATCCAGTAAAGTTTGTTCTGTGGACAATATATAGGATGATTTATTTTTGGATATCGCCGACCCCAAGGTTTTGGTCTCAGGATGGAGATATTCTGTTGTTTTTCTTTGACACTGTACCATGGATTGCTCTTTTTATTTATATATTAGTCAGAATAAGAAAGGACCGAGAAAATGGAGCAAGCAAAGTGGCATATATTTTTTGGGGAATTGTAACTTTTATTTTTGCATGGGGAACTCGAAACGCAGGGACTGCTATGCGCCACCGAGATCACTTTGCAGGGGTTTTTGTCTTGTTGGCTGTCTTTGCGGGAAGGAGAGAAAGCCGATGCACTGGAGATAATAAAGAATGAATAGGCACTTATGTTTTGTTTTCTTTCGCTGATCTTATGAATTACTTATGGTTGCATTTTATTTTTTGCTCACAGATGCTTGACTAAAGAATGAATAGAATAAAAGTTGCACATTTAGTCCTTGGGCTAGGTAAAAGTGGCGCAGAGACAATGCTATATCAGATAATTAAATACAGAACATCTATGGCGCCAGAGTATAAGGTGATTTCTTTAGGACTTTCGCATTACTATGAGAAAAAGATTAGAGAACAAGGGGTAAAGGTTGTAGAAATAACAGACACTAATAGACTGAGAAGAATAAAGAAGACAATAACGATAATACGGAGTGAGGTACGAGATGCCGATATTATCTGTTCGTGGTTATATATAGCGAATGCATTAGCTTTTTTTCTAAGGAGACCCAATCAGAGAATCATTTGGTGTGTTAGACATAGTGACATTTCGTTTAGAAATAATAGCTTAAAAACCTTTTTTTTATCTAGAGCGTGTTCCCTGTTGAGTAAAGGAGTACATGTTATTGCATATAATGGAAATAGGGCTAGGCAGATACATGAATCAATAGGATATAAGCCAAAGATGTCTGTAGTTCTGGATAACGGGGTGGAAATTGATGAGTATACGAATAATACTGAAAAAGGAAAGTCAATAAAAAGACAATTAGAGATTGATGACAGGCTAAAAGTAATACTCTCCGTTGCGAGGAATAATAAAATAAAGGATTTGCCTACATTTGTTAAAATGTTTTCGTTGGTGCATAAAATGGACAAAAAAACTGTTGCTATAATGTGTGGGTCAGGTATAGATAAGGATAACGGGGAGCTGGTTGATCTGTGTAGCCAGCTGGGGCTAAATATAGACAGAGACATTTTTCTTTTGGGGTTTTGTGAAGATGTGTCGGCGCTCATGAATACTGCTGATGTGTATGTTTTACACTCCCGAGGGGAAGCATTTCCAAATACTCTAATTCAGGCTATGTCTTGCGGAAAGCCTGTTGTGAGTACGGATGTAGGGGATGTAAGGGCAATAATAGGAGATGAACGATTTGTCGTGGAAGTAGGGGACTACAACCAACTGGCGCAAAGAGTTTACAATGTGATAAATATGGATAAAGAAGAAATAGATGTTCTCTCAAAGACCAATAGGGATCGAATAGTACAAAATTATAATATAAAAATGATAGTAAAAGAATACGAAAAGGTTTTTCATTATGAAGCAGAGTATAATAATCCGACTAGATGATGCAGCAGAAAGAATGGATATAGAGAGATGGGATAAGATGGAAAAGATACTTGATAAGTATGCTATTAAACCCTTGGTTGGGATCATACCAGATTGTAGAGATCCCAAAATGAGAGTGTACGAAAAAAACTTGCTGTTCTGGGATAAGGCACATCAGTGGATTGACAAAGGTTGGACTATAGCACTGCATGGGTATCAGCATGTATATGATTCGAAAGATGGAGGGATTAATCCGGTAAACAAGAAGTCGGAGTTTGCTGGACATAGTTATGAGATTCAGGCAGCCAAGATAAAATCTGGATTGGAAATTTTTAAGAAGCATACAATATATCCAGATGTTTTTTTTGCTCCGAGTCATACATTTGATAGTGTTACATTAGAAGCGTTGAGGAACGAAAGTAAAATACGGTGTATTTCTGATACTATCGCTAGAGACGCGTATTATAAAAGTGGCTTCACTTATGTACCTGTACAAAGTGGCGTGATGAGAAGATTACCTTTTCAAACGGTAACGTATTGCGTGCACCCCAACATGTTGAACGACTATCTATTAGACAGAATAGATGATTTCTTCAGTAGAAATACGGATAAATTTGTGTGTATACGTAGTTTAATGAATACAAGAAGAAAATATGATATGATTGACAATATTATTTCTGAATTATATTTTGCAAGACGCAGAAGCTTGACATTAGTAAGATAATTAATCAACTGATAATTTGTTGGAATAAAAAGAATCAAGTACAGGCGGTGGGCACGAGTGGTTAGTATAATAATCCCTGTATATAACCTAGAAAAATATATAAGATACTGCATTGAAAGTGCATTAAGATCCGACTATTCAGATATTGAGATTATTATTGTAGACGATGGATCAATCGATAACAGTGGTATGATTTGTGATGAATATGCGGAAAGATATGAAAACGTGCATGTAACACACTCTGATAATAAAGGTGTGTCTGCAGCTAGGAATATTGGCATAGATGTATCGAAGGGGGAATATATATTTTTTTTAGACGGAGATGATGTTATTTATCCAGAAACAATTTCAACCCTGATGAATGTTATAACAAAAAAAATAGTATATAGTTCATGTGGGTTTAGCAAGATAACTAATTATGGTGAGTATACAAGTACAAACTCTTTCGAAGATAATCACAGGAGAAGTGGTGAATGGATTCAAAGAAGTGTAGAGGAAGAACTGATTAATCTGTTGACGTGGAAAGGTAGAGTTGGTGTTTGGGGAATAATATTTCATAGAGAAAAGATAGGCGATTTAAGATTTGTAGAAGGAAAAGTGGATAATGAAGATAAGTTCTTTCGGTTTCAATACTTGATGAGGAATGAAGGGACGGTTGGAGAAACAAAAAGTCCATTATACGGACATTATAGTAGAAAAGGGTCATTAAGTAATAGTAAATCATATAGTGGACAAGTCTACTCTTCTTTGGTGTACTTTGCAGAGCAAATTAGAAAGGAAACAGAGGGACAGGAATTAGAAAGTGTGGGGAAGTACAATGAGATGGTTACATATCTTCATGTTCTCAAATATATTATCAGAAAAAGGGCTTATAAGGAACACTATATAGAATACAATGAAATTAGATCTAAATTAACGAGCTATAAGATGATGAATAGAGATTTTTTTAGGAATCATTATATTGAATATAGAATGGCTTTGCTATCTGATCTTGCTTTCAAATTGTCGGTTTTTATGCATGACTTAGTAATAAACAGACTAACTATTAAAGAAAGTCAATAGAAATGTTTTAAGACAGAAATGTTTTAAATATAGTGATGGTGATTTATTCATCGCAATTAGTACCTTGAAAACTGCATGACAAATAGAGCATCGCAC
>Ga0256405_10006971_pt1 | contig 17512 bp, 5 predicted proteins | sample RumenRJG_02DNA_FD_189096 | JGI IMG/M metagenome (GOLD analysis project Ga0256405, IMG submission 189096) | Bovine rumen microbial communities from Lethbridge, Alberta, Canada - RJG_02 | ecosystem: Host-associated > Mammals > Digestive system > Stomach > Rumen | place: Canada: Alberta | collected...
CTGCCCACCTGTGATGCGTCCGTTGCTATTGCGGTAAACAGTTGTGTTTACTGCACTCTTGATGGTGCTGTTGGTTGTAGCCTGATTCACATATTTCCCTTTGCCGTCAATACTGCCTGGAGCGGTTTTGCACATCAGCTCGGCATTGCCGTCGCCATCGAAGTCATAAACCATGAACTGAGTGTAGTGGGCACCTGCGCGGATATTAGGTCCAAGGTCAATACGCCACAGCTTGGTGGCTTCAATTGACTGTCCTTTAACCAAAGAACCATTGCTGTTGCTATAGCTGAATTTATAGCAGTCAATGAATACATTGCCGGTAACTCCGTTCTGACTGTTGTCTTTAGCGTTGGAAGGATCCCACTTTACAAACAGTTCGTATTCGCCGTCACCGTCCACGTCTCCCACTGAGCAGTCATTGGGTGAGTAGGAGTAGTCGCTTCCTCCTGCAGGACGTTGGAGCTTAACCTGAAGCACAGGCTCAGCCCAAGGCATGAATACAGCAGTCGTGTCAACTGCGACACCATTGTGTTTAGTGACAATCTGGTAGCAACTGGTAGCCTTTCCCTGAGAATCGTTGTAACTTGAGGCACGCCAATAGTCTGTGACTACTGCTACTCCGTCACGAAGCACATCGAAGGTTGTGTTGTCGTTGTCTTCATTGCCCAGCAGTCGCCAACTGACGAAGATGCCACTTGATTTCCCTGGAACCGCTACTGCTCCACGTCCCAGTTTCTCCATTTGCATTTCATTAGTGTTCTGAGCTTTTGTCGGAACTGCGCAAAGGAGAAGTAAAGATGCTATAGCTATTATGGATTTTCTAAACATACCTGAACAATGATGTTTATATGATTATCTGACAATGAACTTGCGTCCGTTGCGAATATAGATACCTGGTTGCAGGAGTTTCGGGTTAGTCGTGCTGACACGGCGTCCGCTGATTGTGTATATCGTAGCGTTCTCGTCGTTGCTGTAAACATTGGCAATACCTACAGGAGCCACGTTGGTAACTCGCAGAATACCTTTTGCGATGTCTGTATCATCCCAGAAGAGACCTTTCTCTACATCAATTATAGCACTTGCGAGTTTTGGTGTACCAAGCATCTTGGTAGCTTTCCAGAGAATAACCGAGTCGCCTACTTCAGCTGTGAAAGAAGAAGTTACATTCACTTCCACCGTTCCGTTCATGGTGAGAGTTCCGATATTCTGAATGCTTGTACCGCCGGTAATGGATGATGTAGCTCCGCGACGCATGTTCAGCAACAATGTAGAACCGTCGTTGAAGGTTACGTTCTTGCCACCGAAGTTGATAACTCCAGATGCCGAGTTGTCGAGTACACCTACAATCACTTTACCGTTGACAGTAACAGAACTGTTGGTGAGGTTGCCGTTTGCAGCTGTCACACCGGCCAGAATCGCATCCTTTGCAACAGTGAGAGCGCCAGTTCCGAGTGAGGCTGTCTGTGTGAATTGCAGTCTTCCTGCGCTGACTTTCACTGAACCGGAGTTTGTCCACGCACCCTTGACGGTCATTTTGCATGTTCCGATTTTCTCGAAGAGTGCTTTGTTGGAACCTCCGCCGTCAGCTATAATTCCTTCGAAAGTGAAGTCGCCAAGTTCATCGCTGCTGTTACCTACACGCCAAGTATTGCTACCGTTGACTGCATTTTGGTTCTGGAAGTTTGCAACAGGATGGTTCAGACTTCCCTTACCTGTCAGCTTACCAATGGTAAATGTCTTAGCAACATTAGTCACACCACATCCCTCGGCTATGTCAAGTGTGCCTTTTGGCAGGCCTGTTGATGCATCGAGAGGAAGCCAGATACTGGTGTTGGTGTGTTTGATTGTTCCCTGGAAGTTGCTCCAATTACCAGTAATACGTACACGGCTTACGGTGTTGCGAGGGTTGATAATGAGTGTTCCTTCACCGGTGAGAGTATTGCCGTATGCGGTATAGTATGTGTTGGTGAGGTTCCATGTGCTGGTCTTGCCTTTAGGCACAACGATGGCACAGCTTGTTGCTTGAGTGTTGTCCCAAAGCGAGCCGCCTTGCAGTTCAATCGTTGATGCTGGATTTCCGCTGTTGCAGTCCACTGCTCCCGCTGTAATGATGAGTTTGGAGAGTGAGTTGTTTGCGTTAAACTTAAGAGAACCAGAACCTTTCTTTGTGAGCAAAGTACCGGAAACAACACCATCCATAAGGAATTCATTTGGATTGTCGATGACACCACCGTCTGTTCCGACCATCTTAATATATGATCCCATTTCTACATTGGCCGTGGTTTGGAGTATGGCAGCGTTCTCCATAGTGAACAGGCTGGCGTTCTTGGTGATACCGCCGAGGTTACCTGTTGCACTGTATTGGTTGGAGAGCTGACTAACTTTTGTGGTACCGCCTTTTAGGAAGTTCCCGCCAGTGTATGAATGGTCGCCAGAAAGACTAACAGTACCTGTTCCTTCCTTAGTGAAAGTCGTTGTACCGGTGATAGTTCCTGTTCCGTTGAATGTGTATGTACTTTCTGTATTTACAGTAATGGACTTAGGCATCAGGTTACCTTTCATTGTGACTGTCTTGTTAGTGGCATTATCGTCGAATACCACTTCGTCACCAGATACGAAGGAGGTTGTCTCATCGTTAAGGGCAAAGTTCTCGGTTTCTGCGAAGTCCCAGATTGAACTTGTGCTTCCTGTCCATACTACAGAATTCGCATCGCGTAGACCTATAATTTCAACGATAAGCTTGCCGTCCTCAACCAGCAGGTTCTTCTTGGTTGATGCAAGACCTTCAAGAACGACGGTGCTGACATTTCCGTCTATTTCTCCATTGAATTCGCAAATCACGTATTTGCCAGCCTTAATGCTTGTCTCACCATTAGCCAGATGACCGACGACCTCGATTACAGGATTGAGGTATTGAGGGCCGCCCTGAACCCATGCAGAACTGCTCTTGCGTTCCAGTTTCAGACTGTTTGCTTTGATAAGGTCGGCTTCGTTCCCTTCACTGAACAGGTCTACTACCAATCTTGAACCGAAGCCCAGTGTTAGTTGTCCGTCAACAGTAATTGTTCCTTTTTTGTCTTCTCCTCCAGGACGGATTACTGAAGCATAGTCTGCCTTGATGCTCTTGAATTCACCGCCATCGCTGTTGAGTTCTGCAAAACGGTTAAGCCAGAGGTCTGAATTCTTCATGGTTCCGTCGAAGTTCAGAGTTCCTGCCCAGATATTTGTTTCTCCAGTGTGGGTGAAGTCTTTCTTCGGCAGGTTGAGGATTCCGTCGCCCTGCTTGATAAGACGAGCATCGCCTGTGATTGCTCCGCCTGTCACATCGCAAGTATATTTAGTGTATGTGATTTTCGTGTCTTTGGTTGTACATTCGCTTGGAGCGCTTCCCTGTACCCATGTTGGAACGTTGAATGTCAAGATGTATGGTTTTGCACCGTCTTCAATTGCTACAGTAGAGTTCTTGGTCTCGCATACTATGACATGTTTGCCGTTCAAACTTGATCCGATGGATCCTCCGTTTGCTACTTCCTCACGTCCTGTCATAGTCAATGGTGGTGGAGCCATGGTGATTCCTTCCATTTCTCCAAGGAAATAACTTGTGTGAGGCGGCTGGTTGTATCCGCACATCTGCCAAACCATCGCATTGCGATACTGATGGTCGTGCCACAGAGTGTAGTTACGGTACTTGGTAGATGTAGGTGTAGAATAGATGCGTATGTTATTGTCCGCTGTACGCATGATGATCTCCTCGCGCCAGTCACCAAAGATGTCGCCTTGATAGCAAGGAGTTCCCTTAGTATCGTTGTTGGTCATTGAACCTGCGCAAGTGTAGATTGGTGTCCAGCTGCCGTATTTTGCAATACATCCTTCTGTATTCTTGCCGTTAAGGTAGTTGAATGTCTCCTCGCAGAGGTCTCCGTCCCAGTAGATTCTGAAGTTTGTATTTACGCCAGTTGCGTTAAGTCCGCTGACTGCATCGTTGGTTATAAGGCTTATTGCACCTTCTCGTGCGGAGCATCCCAATGAGCCAGGGTATGAGTTCGTGAAATTTCCTGCCATTGCACGACCGTCATCGTTGCCTGCAATAAAACGATGATAAATCTTGCTGGTCGTTGCATCACGATAGTTGTTGCCTGGATTATCTTCCAGACAAGCATAGATTTCCTGTCCGTGGATATATGGGTTTAAGTCTCCTGTATGCGATGCGTCGCCATGACCTAAGCCTGTTGTTGACAAACCTTTTCCGTTGTCGTCAATGACCATGGAGCCAAATACGATTTCGTCTCTTCCGTCCCAGTCAACATCGGCAATCGCATAGTTGTGGTAACCCTGACCTTTCCATGGACCGTTAGAGTTGTTGTACCAAGTCCAGCGAACCTTCAGGGTATGAGTTGTCGGGTCAACATCGTATGCAATCATCTTGTGTCGGGTGTAGATACCACGTGCAAGGAAAATGCTGGGTTTGCGCCCGTCAAGATAAGGTGCTCCGAAGAAATGCTTGGATGCACGGTGACCATATCCGTCACCCCAAGCCTTGTTAACATCAGATTCTCCGCTTTCCAACAGTGGGAGAGGGTAGGCTATACACTGATAAACCTCACCAGTCTGACCGTCCATGTAAACCAGGTATTCCTCGGTAGTGATTACAAACCAGTTTGTACCGCCACCGGTTGCTCCACGAACGTTGGTGTTCTTGTTCCCTACGGTAAAAGTGGTTCCATCGGCCTTGTGGATTACAGTTCCACTTGCTGCACGCATCACAACTTCCGCACGTCCGTCACCGTCCCAGTCATAACCCACGATATTCTGTTCGTTGTTCTGGAAGTCTCCCATATTCGGGCCGCAGTTCACCCACCAAAGACGAGTGCCGTCTTGTTTAAGACATTCGAAGATGCTGTATTCTTTAGTTGCAACGCCATCAATGGTAGGACCGTATTTTGGGTAAGACTGCTCCATCTCGCTCAGGTTGTCGAACTTCATCAGGATTTCCAGTTCACCGTCTCCGTCCACATCAGCGCAACAGGCATCGTTGGGGACAAGTGTACTCTTTATGCCTTCGTGTGTCAGCTTGATTTCCTTGTAACTGCTGCTCCACGCCTTAACTGGTTTACATGGTGCCTGTTCATTACCACGAACAACCGCAGCCACAGTGTATTCGTTGGCTGTTGTTCCTGTCTTGTCGGTGTAGTTCGATACAGTGAGCGGTGTGTCGGTTATCTTCACTCCGTCACGATATACATTGTAAGTTACATCGTAATACTCTTCACCGTTGATTCGCCAGCTCAGATAGACACCACTGGTCGCTTTCATCGCCACGAGTCCGCGGTCAAGGTTGTCTGTACGTCGTTGAGCTGATGCAGAAATGCTTATAAACAATACTAAGCAGAACAGGAATAAGTTCTTCTTCATAGGGTTTAGTTAGTTTTGATAAATGATAGTTATTATAATTATTGTGCAAAGGTATTCAAATAATTGTAATCAGCAAAATCCTTGCACTTGTTTTTGCGTATTTGCAAGAGAATGAAATCATATTTATTATTTTTGTGGAAAGAATAATTGATAATAGAATTCTTTTTTTTATCTTTGTAGTCCAAATATAAATATAGACTAACTAAATATGAAATTCCTAACTACTATTATAGCTTTTTGTTGCCTGTTCTCAAGTTCTGCTTTTGCTGCTTTGGAGAACGGTGACGAAGTGTATATGCTCAATGACTACTACAACATGGTGTTGGGTCTCAGCAAGGATGGAAACAGCCCTCAGCTTTCGGCTGCAGGAACTAATTCTGATGCGGATTCATACGTGATGGTGGTAGAGACTTCTTCCAGTGCGGGTTTTTTTTATCTGAAGAATAAAAGCACTGGAAAATATCTTGCTGCAAGCACAAGCAATAGTTATAGCATTGTATGGCAGAGCCAGCGTGGCACAGGTAATGAGTTCCTGTGGAAACTCGATATCCAGTTTGGTGGAGCCATAGTCAGCAAACGTAATACTGACCGCAGGTTGGGATGTGACTGGAGCACATCTGACTATATTGGTGCCTACTACGATAAGCAGGCAAGCAGCCGTGCGCGATGGAGTGTGTTCAAGGCTGTGGAGGCTGGTTACGACGCTTCGCTTCTTCAGGCGGAGACCGATGAGTTTACTAATAGCATAGGTACCAAGGAGAAGGACTATTTCCAGGTGGCAGAGCCAATTACTGTTGAGACAGCCCAGGATGTGCATATCATCAGTGCCAATCCGTTTGCAACTGCCGGTAGTGTGGATTTGGTTGCAGAAGGTGCTTGGCTGATTTTTGAGAATGTGCGACCAAGCAAGGTGATTAGCTCCTATCTCAGCAATGTTAAAGTGAAAGGCGCTCGTGCCATTAACTGTTCAAATGTTCGTGTGGCAATCTATCTTGACGGAGCAGCTGTGATTCCTTACCGTCCCGTAGAGAATGTGTTTATCGGTTATAGCGAGGACAATAACACTGGCGAAGAACTCAAGTTGCGCTGCCAGAACTATACAACCTTGAATGCATGGAACAACCGTATGCGTGGATTCCTGCTCAAGCGCGGATTCATGGCTACAGTGGCAAGCGGTACTGAAGGCAGCGGATATAGCCGTGTCTATATTGCCGACCATGCCGATATCGTGGTGCCTGTACTTCCGGAACAGCTCAATCAGCGAATCAGTTCGGTCAACATCCGCCGTTGGCAGTATGTGTCCAAGAAAGGATGGTGCTCTACTCAGAGCAATAGTGGAATCGCTTCTGGTGCCGCTTCGATGAAGGCGACTTGGTTCTATACCTGGAGTGCTGACCGTTCCACAACCAACGATTGTGAATATGTGCCTATACGCCAGCACTTGTATTGGCCTGCGATGTCACAGATTGAAGGTTTGAAAAATGTGACTCATGTATTGAGTTTCAATGAACCGGAACACGCAGAGCAGCATACAAGCGACAAATGCAGCTGTGGTGGAGTTATCAGCAGTTGGACAGCAACGACAAAGACTCCTGATTTCGCCACATCTGGATTGCGTGTTGGTTCGCCTGCTCCCACCGACCAGAGTTATCTTACTGAATATATCGGTCATTGCGACGATATGGCTTACCGCTGCGACTTTGTTGCACTCCACTCTTATTGGGGACCTAACGAGGCCAATGGTGCTTCGGAGTGGTACAACCGCTTGAAATCTGTCTATGACGCAACGAAACGTCCTATCTGGATAACCGAATGGGCTTACGGTGCATCGTGGACAACAGAGAGCTGGCCTTCCAACTACAGTGATCAGTTGGAGAAAAACCGTGCCGCTATAATGGATATAGTTGATATGCTCGAACGTACTCCTTTCGTTGAACGGTATTCATACTATCAGTGGGATACCAGTTCACGCCGCTTTATCAACGACGATGGATGGGTGACTCCTGCAGGCAAGGTATATCGTGACACTCGTTCTACTTTTGCATATAACCAGAGCGTGCAGTACATTCCTCACTGGTGGAAGCCGTCTGCCAAGACTCCAACCATTAGCTTCTCCTATGATGAATCTGGTGAGAACGTAGCTGTGGCTATTGGAAATACCAATGGTGACATCACTGCCTCATTGGTGCTGCAGCGCAAACGCGGTGACGGCGAATGGCAGGACTTCTACGAAGTGGAAGGACGGGCTGATTTCGATAACTCAACCATTGAAGTGCTGATTCCTGCTTCTGATTTTGACCGCTCAAACGACAAGTTCCGCATCCTCTCCACAACTATCTTCGGAGCTGAGGCTGATAGCGAGGAGGCTGCGTTTGGTTTCATCACCAACCCAGATTGTGTATTTGAAACCACAGGATGGACCGTGAAGGAACTGTCTGTAGATAAGGGTGAATCATACGACGATGATGTTTCGAACAAATACTGGAACCAGTGGAAGGCTTCAGGTCTCAACTCGTCAATGACTCAGACTCTTACGAATCTGCCTGAAGGCGAATATGTTATCAGCGCTCTTCTTCGTGGAGGAACCAACGTCACATTGGAACTGAAAGCTGAGGTGCTCGATGCCGAAGGCAATGCAACGGACATGGCTCCAGTGACTGCCTCTGCTCAGGGTAAGAGTAATACTTCTGCAGACGGTGATGAATGGAAGAACGGATGGATGACGTTTACGCTCTCTCCTGTAACCATCACAACTGGTCAGCAACTGCGCATTACCGCAACGGGCAAAGGCTCAGGCTCTGCATGGTGGAGTGCCGACCACTTCACTCTTGAGTTCACTCCTGCTGTTGGAATTGATGCAGTTCGCAGTGATGCAACCAATTCGTCTGCTAAAGACGTTATCTATGACTTGAACGGCAGACGTCTGAATTCTGATGCCAGCCATCACAATATAATTATCCGTAACGGAAAGAAAATACGAATAAAATAAAACATCCCCCTTCTAACTCCCCCAGGGTGAAACACCCCCATCCGGAAGGTTGTTCTCACACATAGGGATGTTGGAGGTATTTTAAGAATATAAAACTATTATTAATAATTTAACAAAATCCTTCTCTTGATGCACGAATCATCCCCCCTTGGGGGGACAGGAGAGGGGCTTATCTATTATGAAACTACTATCATCAATTGTTGCGCTCAGCCTCTCGGTTGCGGCTACTGCGCAGACTCACCAGTTTGACATCAACACGAAGAAACTGGGTGCACCAATCCAGTCAACCATGTATGGTATCTTCTTCGAGGATATCAACTATGCAGCCGACGGAGGTCTGTATGGTGAATTAGTTAAGAACCGTTCGTTTGAGTTCCCTCAGAACTTCATGGGATGGAACACTTTCGGAAACATCCAGCTGAAGAACGACGGTCCGTTTGAGAAGAATCCTCACTATGTACGTCTCGGTTATAGCGGTCATAGTGACAAATTCACAGGCCTCGAGAACGAAGGTTTCTTCGGAATCGGCTATAAGAAGGACGCAGAGTACCGTTTCTCTGTCTGGGCTCGTGTTCCGGAAGGAGGTACAGGTAAGGTGCGCATTTTGCTTTGCGACCCTGTAACAATGAGTGAACGTCAGCAGTTTGCAGAGCAGGAACTTACTGTTGACTCAAAGGAATGGAAGAAATACACAGTTGTGCTCAAGGCAACCAAGACTGTGGAGAAAGGAACTCTTCGCCTTATGCTCAGCCGTGGCAGCGCAGTTCTTGACCTTGAACACGTCAGCCTTTTCCCTGTAGATACATACAAGGGACATGAGAACGGTATGCGTAAGGATTTGGCAAAGGCTCTTGAAGACCTGCATCCAGGCGTGTTCCGCTTCCCTGGCGGATGTATTGTCGAAGGTACAGACCTCGCTACCCGCTATCAGTGGAAGAACAGTGTGGGTCCAGTGGAGAACCGTCCTCTCAACGAAAACCGCTGGCACTACACATTTGACTACCGTTTCTTCCCGGATTACTATCAGAGCTATGGTCTCGGATTCTATGAATACTTTCTTCTGAGTGAGGAAATCGGTGCAGAACCTCTGCCTGTGCTCAGCGTAGGTCTTTCTTGTGAGTTCCAGAACGGCTCTCATCGCAGTGACAAGCACGTGCCTGTTGACCAATTGCAGCCTTATATCGATGATGTTCTTGACCTTATCGAATTTGCGAATGGAGATCCTGCAAAGAACACTTGGGCAAAACTCCGTGCAGACATGGGTCATCCAGAACCATTTAATTTGAAGTTTGTAGCAATCGGTAATGAGCAGTGGGGTGAGATCTATCCAGAGAACCTCAAGCCTTTCGTAGATCAGGTTCGCAAGAAATATCCTAACATCAAAATTATCGGAACCAGCGGTCCTAACAGTGAAGGTGCGGACTTTGAATACCTGTGGCCTGAGATGCGCAAAATCAAGGCTGACCTCGTTGACGAACATTTCTATCGTCCTGAGGATTGGTTCCTTAAGAGCGGTAACCGTTACGACAACTACGATCGCAAGGGACCAAAGGTGTTTGCCGGTGAGTATGCATGTCATGGCAGGGGAAAGAAGTGGAACCACTTCAATGCTGCGCTTATGGAGGCTGCATTCATGACTGGAGTTGAACGTAATGCAGACGTTGTTCACATGGCAACCTATGCTCCTCTCTTTGCTCATGTTGACGGTTGGCAGTGGCGTCCTGACATGATTTGGTACAACAACCTGAAGTCGTTCCGCACCTGCTCATACTATGTTCAGCAGATGTATTCACTAAATAAGGGTTCCAATGTCATCTCCCTTACTATGAACGGCAAGCCTGTAGCTGGCAATGATGATCAGGACGGCCTCTTCGCAAGTGCAGTCTATGATGCAGCAACTAAGTCGTTTATCGTTAAGGTTGTCAATACTGGTGACAAGGCACAGCCTATCACTCTTAACTTCAAGGGCTTGACTAAGGGTGCTCACAATTGTCAGACACTTTCGTTCAATGCCGACAAGCTCGATGGTGAGAACTCTATCGAGAATCCAACTGCCTACACTCCAAAAGCTGGCACTGCATTATTCAACGACAATACATTTGAAACCACAATTGCTGCAAGAACATTCGTGATGTACACGGTTAATAAATGAAAAATTAAGAATGAAGAATGAAGATGATATTTTTGTTGCTGAAAGATAACAAACCAAACTTATCAAGCGATTAATTTTATATTCTGAAATAATGTCTTAAGACAACTGCAAAAACTCAAATATTGCTATTCAGAATTCTTCATTTTTCATTCATCATTCTTCATTTGTTTATATGATCGAATTGCAGGAACTGTTTAACGAATCAGCACAAGCCGACGTTCAAAAATGTTATGAACGGTTCGGCTTGTTGCTGCATAGGGTAGTTGATGAATGTACCCTGGACAGTGGAATGCAATTCTCCGGTTTGTTCGCCCAGCTGGAGTATCTGCTTACAGAACGTCTGTCGGCTGATGAACCGACTGTTCGACGGGTGCATGACCTGCGAGTTAGAGTGCGCAGGTATAAGGAATTCAGCGTTGAATATCTGCAGCACCATTGCCTTTACGACTTACGTACTCTCTGTGAACTTGTTAATCTGCTGACAGGTGAGGAAATACCTGCGTCGCTGGTGGCTCTCTTTCCTCGTGGTACCTATCGTCTCGCTGGTGCCAAACATGCAGAGACGGACTGCATGCGCGTGGTGGTGGAGAGTATAGACGACAGTTTTATCTATGCCCGCCTTGACGATGAAGGGGCCAATAAAGTCGTAGTTTGTTACGACACCACGAATACTGATCTCTTAGGGGATACGGCAAAATTTGCCTTTGGCGACTGGCGCTGTTTGCGTCCGTTGCTTCAATCGTGTGTTCGACTGAACCTTGTTCGTCCCCGACAGGTGGAACACAAGGACGGAAATACCGCGCAGACATTCTTTGTCCCAGAACTTATAATCTACGAACCTGATTACCTGGTAGATGTATCTGCTGTGGCAGGACTATTTGAGTCCTATGCCCATAGCCCTTTGCTGCATTTGCTTGGAAAATTCAAGCCTGCGCCTGAGTCTGAAGCCATTGTCTTGGGTAATCTCGCCAGTCAGTTGCTTGACGAGGAACTGCTCTTTGAAGGCAAGGAGAAAGACTATGCCAGCAGTGTGCGTGATTTCTTCCGCTACAATGCTCTGTCTGTAGCAACTCTTCAGCAGTTGACTGCAACCTTCCATCTGGAGGCGCAGAACCAACGTCGCAATATACAGCGAGCCATACGCAAGGGACTGTCTGAGATGGCGGCTTTCGACCGCGAGAAAGCGGTGGTTGAACCGTCGTTCTTCTGTGAAATGCTCGGGCTTCAGGGACGTATGGATATGCTCCAGACTGATTATACTGTGCTGGTGGAACAGAAGTCAGGAAAAAGTGAATTTCCTGTAAATCCTGATAATATCCGTGCACAGGAGAAACATTTTGTGCAGTTGCTCCTCTATCAGGCTGTGCTGCACTATCAGATGCATCTGCGCAATGATGAGATTCATCCCTTCTTGCTCTATTCAAAATACGAGAAGGGACTGATACGCACTGGCGTTGCTCCGACAAAACTCTTCGAGGCTCTCTGCCTTCGCAACGAGATGGTACATCAGGAGTTATTGCTGTCCACCGAGGAGGGGGCACAGATGATTACGAACCTGAAAGTGGAGGATTTCCTGCAGCTGCGTGTGTCTGACCGCTTGTGGCGGGGATATATCGAACCGCAGTTGCAGCAGCTGATATTCCCGCTGCAACAGGCTTCGCCTCTGGAACGTGCTTATTTCCTGCGTATGCTGCGCTTTGTCCAGACCGAACATGTCATGGCTAAACTCGGCAACCGTTCCAAGGAATGTTCGGGATTTGCTTCTGCCTGGAACGCAGCTCTTGCTGAAAAACGGTTGGCAGGCAATATCTTCGACCGCCTGTCAATCAAGGAACTGATTTGGGAGAATAATGCCATTGTCGGTGTGGAACTCAATGCTGAGGAGGATGACGGTGAGTTCCTGGCTAATTTCCGTCGTGGTGATATAGTTGTGCTTTATCCCTATCGCCATGACTCTGAGCCTGATATGCGCAAGACGATGGTGATGCGTGCCAGTATTGTGGATGTGAGCGACGGATGTCTGAGCTTGCATCTGAGGGCGCCGCAGACCCACAGCATCGTCTTCGACTATGATGAGCAGTGGTGCTGGGCTGTGGAGCATGACTTCATGGAGTCATCCTATACTTCTCTTTATCGTGCGCTTCATGCGTTTCTCACCGCTCCTTTGCATCGCCGCCAGTTGGTTCTCGGTTTGCGTAAACCTGAGACGGACACCACACGTACCCTTGCCGGTGATTATGGCAAGTTCAACGATATGGTGCTTGCGGCAAAGCAGGCAAAGGACTTCTTCCTTGTCATAGGTCCTCCAGGCACAGGTAAGACTTCTTTCGGAATGTTGAACATCCTGCGTGAGCAGCTTCGTGAACCGCAGACCAACATCCTTCTTGCTGCATACACTAACCGTGCAGTGGACGAAATATGCAGCAAACTGGTTGAGCAGGGCATAGACTTCATCCGTATTGGTGGTGCGTTGAGCTGTGCATCCGATTACCGTCGTTACCTTCTTAGTGTACAGTTAGATTGTTGCAAAAATGTCAAAGACTTGCGTTGGCTTCTTGAACGTCAGCGCATTTTTGTGGGAACAACCACGTCCTTCGCTTCGCATCAGCACCTTTTCCACCTGAAGCATTTCGACCTCGCCATCATTGATGAGGCTTCGCAGATACTTGAGCCTCAGATTATGCCTCTGCTTACGGCTATGCATGGCAATGCGGAAGCTGTGTCGAAATTTGTCTTTATCGGTGACCACAAGCAGTTGCCTGCTGTCGTTGCACAGCCTTCGTCACAGTCGAAGGTTGAGGAGAAGGAGTTGATAGATATTGGTTTGACGGACTGCCGCAATTCTTTCTTCGAACGTCTGCTGCGCAACACTCAGGTGTATTTCCTCTCACATCAGGGACGTATGCATGTGGATATAGCAGACTTCCCGAATAAGGCATTCTATGGAAACCATCTTGCCCCAGTCCCGCTTCCACATCAGATTGCAGAGGGAACACAGCGTCTGCAGTTCGTCAATGTACCACGGCCGCAGAATTCTCCTTCGGACAAGGTTAATCTCGCTGAGGCGGAGGTGATTGCCCGTATTGTGGCGGATGTGGTTGCTGAAGCAGATCGTTTTGATCCTGAACGTACAGTGGGTGTGATTGTGCCTTACCGCAATCAGATTCTTGCTATTAGGAAAGCCATCGAAAAACTCAATCCGATGGCAGCAAGAATAACTATAGATACTGTTGAGCGTTATCAGGGAAGTCAGCGTGAAACCATTATTTATGGCTTCACCGTTCAGCGTGATTATCAGTTGAAATTCCTTACCGACAGCACGTTTAAAGACACTGATGGCACGCTCATTGACCGTAAACTTAATGTGGCCATGACACGTGCCATGAGTAAACTTTATCTCGTTGGAAACGCTTCACTTCTTCAGCGAGTCCCAATCTTCAGAAAACTCATAGAGTTTCTAGGCGGTCCTAGGCTATCCTAGGTTATCCTAGGCAATTCTAGGTAATCCTAGGTAATCCTAGGTTATCCTAGGCAGTTTGTTATTTCTTATCCCTTTCCCTGATTTCCACTCTGCGGATCTTTCCGCTGATGGTTTTGGGAAGTTCATCTACAAACTCAATAACGCGAGGATATTTGTAAGGAGCAGTCTCGTGCTTAACGTGTTCCTGAAGTTCCTTGACCAGTTCTTCGCCTGCATGTTCTTTCCATTCGTGTCCGAGGACGATAGTTGCTTTCACCACTTCGCCGCGGATGTCATCCGGTACGCCAGTGATGGCACATTCAACTACTGCTGGGTGAGTCATCAGTGCACTTTCCACTTCAAAAGGACCGATGCGGTAACCGCTTGACTTGATAACGTCGTCGGCACGTCCCACAAACCAGTAATAACCGTCTTCGTCATAGTAGGCAAGGTCGCCTGTGTAGTACAGACCGTCGTGCCAGATGCTCTTTGTGAGTTCTGGATTGCGGTAATAGCAGCAGAAGAGTCCGATCTGCTTGCGACGGTCGGTGCGGATGGCAATCTGTCCGATTTCGCCAACGCCTGCAGCAGAACCGTCCGGTTTGATAAGTTCGATATCGTATTGTGGATTAGGTACACCCATACTGCCTGGCTTCGGTTTCATCCAAGGGAATGTGCCGAGGGTGAGTGTGGTTTCTGTCTGTCCGAATCCCTCCATGAGGTGAATGCCTGTTGCTTCGAGGAATTTCTGGTAAACAGCACCGTTGAGTGCTTCTCCTGCTGTAGTACAATATTTTAAAGATGAGAGGTCGAAGCGTGACAAATCCTCACGAATCATAAATCGATAGATTGTTGGTGGAGCACAGAACGAAGTGACGTGGTACTGCTCCATCTTGTGCAGGATGTCAGCAGGAGTGAATTTCTCGTGATCGTATGCGAATACCGCAGCACCGACAATCCATTGTCCGTAGAGCTTGCCCCACACGGCTTTTCCCCAACCTGTATCTGCAACGGTGAGGTGAAGGCTGTCTTCATGCAGGTTATGCCAGAAGGCAGCAGTGGAGAGGTGTCCAAGAGCGTATGTGTAGTCGTGGATTACCATCTTCGGTTCACCGCTGGTTCCGCTGGTGAAGTACATGATGCTGTAGTCGGTTGCCTTGTTCAAATGTTCTGGCTTTGTCCATGTACCGGCATTTTTGACTCCTGTTTCGAAGTCTTCCCATCCTTCCGGAATCTCAGGACCTATACTGATACGGTGCTCCAATGTTGGACATTTGGGGTATGCACCGTTAACGTGCTCAACGATTTCTTCGTCACCGCAGCAAATGATGGCTTTGATGCTTGCCATCTCGCAACGGTAGATAATGTCCTTGGCTGTAAGGAGGAATGTGGCAGGAATGGCAACGGCTCCTATCTTGTGCAGGGCAATGATGCTTGTCCAGAACTGATAGCGGCGTTTCAGGATTAGCATGACCATATCTCCCTTGCCAATGCCAAGGCTGGTGAGGTAGGCAGCAACACGGTCGCTTTCCTTCTTTAGGTCACCGAAGGTGAAACGACGCTCTTCGCCCTTGTCGTTGGTCCACAACAAGGCGAGTTTGTCAGGTGCTTCCTCTGCCCATGCATCCATCACATCGTAGGCAAAGTTGAATTCCTCAGGGATTATGTATTCGAGATTCTGTCGATAGTCGTCCATCGACTCGAAGCTGCTCTTTCGTAGAAACCGTTCAATCATTTGGTTGTAGTTTGGTTTTTGCGTTTTGTTATTCGATAAATGTGTCAGAAAAGAGTAAATTGCACAAAATATAGGGGTTTGTGCAGCAAAATTGCACACTTTGTAAATATAGCCTCTTTCTGCACTCCAAAATTAGAATTTTTTCTTAAAACATCGTTATTAAAATTCGTTAAATTTCAGTAATTTACACATACTTTCCAAAAATGTGCAATGATTTGCAAAAAAAACTGCACACGGAATTTTTACGTGTGCAGTGGGTTGAATGTGAAGCGTGAAGAGTTTAGTGTGAAGTGATAGTACCGGAGATGAATGTGAAGCGTGAATTATTGGAGCAGCGAAGGCAGAGCTGAACTCGTTCAAGCTATGCTGAGTCGTGACAATAACCACAGAACGAAGTGATGTAACTGTGAAGTGATGGTACCGGATATTTTTTTTCGTCTTCGTTATCGTTTTCGTTTACGATTTTCGTTTAAGACTTTCGACGAATTCGTCGATGAGCATCATCTCACGGGGTATGTCGATTTCCTGTGGACAGTTTGGTACGCATGCACCGCAACCGATGCAGTGGCTGGCTTGGTTCAGACGCGGAACGGCACGGTCGTAACCGATGAGAAATTCGTGACCGGTGCGGTGGAAGTCGTCTTCGGATTGTGCTGTACTTGTGAATTTGCCATCACGCGCACATTTATTATAATATGTGAGGATGGCAGGTATATCTACTCCGTAGGGGCAGGGCATACATTGACCGCATCCCATGCACGGAACTGCGTCTGGTGCGTCTGCTTCCATGTCCTGCGATGGCTCAGCATCCTTGATTTTCCTGTGTTCTGTATAGCCTTCCACGTATATTGCCTTAGGTTGAGCTGGACAAACGTCCTCGCATGCTCCGCAGCCTATGCACAGACTTTCATCGACTTGTGGAATGAACGGTGAATCCCAGTCGTCTTCCTTGCTCGGAACCATCTGAATGGATCCTTTCGGACAGTGGCGTTCACAGTTACCGCATTCAGCTCCGTCGGTCAGTGTCAGACAGTTCTTGCCAATCCAGACGGCATGACCTATCTGTATGGCGGACTTCTCTTCTCGTGTGATTGGACGTATGGCTCCTGCGGGACAAACCTCGGAACAGCGTGTACATTCAGGTCTACAGTGACCGCGCTCGAAACTCATTGTGGGTTGCATGAGAGTGAGCAGACTCTCCGAAGGGCGCAGCACACCGTTAGGGCAATTGCTTACGCACAGCTGACAGGCGGTGCAGTGCTGTGCCATATTCTTTGCGGAAAGACTTCCTGGAGGAGTGAGTGGGGTTGTGCGCTTGGCTATTTCCTTGCCTTCGATAGCAGCCAAGCCCTTTTCTGCTGATTTTTTGCAGCTCGCAAACGTAGCGCCTACAGTCACTGCTCCTAAGACGGTGAGAAAGTCGCGACGACCGGCATCGGTGCCTGAGGACTGATCGGATTTTCCAGATTTCACGGGGAAACCGTGAAACGCGTATGATAATGCTCCGAATTTGCATTTGCTGATGCAGTTTCCGCAAACCACACAGCGGCTGTAGTCAACCGTTTGCGTCTTGAAGTCGATGCATGAGGATTTGCAGTTCTTGGTGCAAAGTCCGCATTTCTTGCATTTGTCAGTGTTGAAATTGATTTTAAGTAATGAGAAGCGGGCGAGGAAACTGAGTGTGGTTCCTACAGGGCAGATGGTGTTGCAATAGGTGCGGCCGCCTTTCCATGCGAGAACTATAAGTGCGGCGAAGGTGACGCT
>Ga0256405_10006972_pt1 | contig 17509 bp, 16 predicted proteins | sample RumenRJG_02DNA_FD_189096 | JGI IMG/M metagenome (GOLD analysis project Ga0256405, IMG submission 189096) | Bovine rumen microbial communities from Lethbridge, Alberta, Canada - RJG_02 | ecosystem: Host-associated > Mammals > Digestive system > Stomach > Rumen | place: Canada: Alberta...
TTGCGTCCGGGAACCGCGTAGCCGGGCGCAAATCGGCTTTCCGATTTCCATGACAGTTATTCATCCTGTATTTTTCGAGTTTACGATGCTATTCCTTGCGTAAAAACACTTTACATACTTCCATTTATTATGCTATAGTTTGTAATACGCTTTATGTGTGTGTTTTACTAACACGAGGAGGATCGTTGGCAGACAATAAGGGAATGCGGATTAATGAGCAAATCCGCGTACGTGAGGTCAGATTAATAGACAATGAGGGCAATCAGAAAGGTATCGTACCTGTTATAGAAGCACTCAAAATGGCTAGAGAACAAGAGCTCGACCTTGTTGAAGTATCGCCAAATGCAAATCCGCCGGTTTGTAAAATCCTTGATTTCGGCAAATACCGGTTTGAACAGGAGAAAAAGCTCCGTGACTCCAAGAAGAACCAGAAGGTATTGAAACTTAAGGAAATCCGCATGCAGCCGAAAATCGGCCCGGGTGACCTTGATACGAAAGCCAAGCACGTACAGGAATTTCTTGACGAGGGAGACAAAGTAAAAGTGACCATCCGCTTCCGCGGACGCGAGCTTGCTCATACGGAACTCGGCTATGATGTCCTGAAAGAAGTTCTCAAACGGCTTACTTCGGCGTACAACATTGACAAGCCCGCTTCTATGGAAGGCAGGTTCCTGTCGATGACCATTTCTGCAAAAGCCAAAAACTAAAGAGGGTACAAGAAAATGCCTAAGATGAAGACAAAGAAATCCGCAGCCAAACGCTACAGTTTGACCGGAACCGGAAAAGTCAAGTACAAGAAAATGAACCTTCGCCATATCCTGACGAAACGTTCACCGAAACGCAAGCGCCAGCTGCGCGCAGCAGGAATTCTTTCTGAAGCTTCAGCAAGAAGAATCCGCAAACAGATGTTACCATACGGTTAATTTTGAGGTATAGAAGATGTCAAGAGCAGTAGACGGAACAAAACGTAAGAATCGTCGTGTAAAGATTCTCAAACTGGCAAAAGGCTTCAGAGGCCGCCGCCATTCCAATTACAAAGCAGCCAAAGATGCAGTGGTAAAAGCACTGTCTCACGCATATGTAGACCGCCGTGACAGAAAGGGCCAGTTCCGCAGACTGTGGATCGCCCGTATCAATGCGGCCGTCCGCGATGAAGGTCTGTCATACTCACGTTTTATTGACGGATGCACAAAAGCCGGTATCGTACTGAACCGCAAGGCACTGTCAAACATGGCGATCGAAGATCCTGCAGCATTCAAAGCTGTAGTTGAGGCCGCCAAAAACGCACTGAAGGCATAAGCTATGATTTCACTCGATCAAGTTCTTTTATTACAGGAAAAAGTTGAGACTGCTGTGGCAAAGATTTCACAGCTGAATGCAGAGAACGATGCTTTACGTAAGAAATGCGCTGAGCTCACAAATGCGCTTTCTGCAAAATCGGAGCAAGTGGCAGCTTTTGAATCTGACCAGAATAAGATCGAGGAAACCATACTGAAAGCCCTTGACCGGCTTAATTCAGTTGAGCATTACATACTGAAGGCCGCCGGCCAGCAGCCCGCGGGTGTAAAACCTGCGGGTCTTATGCAGGCCGCAGAAGCAGCATCACCGGCAGCAGAGCCCGACTCTCCTGCCCCGGCTGCTTCCGCTGATCCTGCAGGTTCAGTTGAACCCGCAGCTCCCGCCGAGGAGCCATATACACAGGGTGAAGATCTGTTCGCCGCAGCGCCGGCTGAAGAGCCCGGCACACCCGAAAAAATCACCGTGCCGCCCGTAGAGCCGGCCAATCCTGTTATTCCCGCAGATGCAATTCCGGAAGACGCAGTTCCTGAGGGTGCAGTCCCCGAAGATCTTCCTGATGATGCTCCCGTTGATTCCAACGGCCAGTTCGACATATTCTAGTCGCCCGAAAGGATTGCCATGGGAACGCTGAAAATCGATTTATTAAGCACCACTTTCACCATCAAAGCGAATGAGGACGAAGAATATTTAAATAAACTGCTTGGTTATTATAAAAGAATCGCCACAGAGATCGAAAAAAACGGCAACCTAAAAGATCCCACGCAGATCGCCATACTTGCAGGTATTATGATCTGCGATGAGCTGTACAAAGAAAAGTCTGTAAATGCCAAATCTTTTAAATCCCGTCAGGACAGCACCGATGCGGAGGCTGAGCGTCTGACCATCGAAATGATTAAAAAGATTGATCAGGTACTGAGTTGACCGTCTGGATTGATGCCGATTCCTGTCCCCGGACCGTCCGGGAATATATTCTGAATTATACTGATACACATAACGTTCCGGTTGTATTTGCCGCAAACCGCGTCATACCGGTGCAGAAACCCTATCATCATCTTACGTCAGTTGTATGCGGCAAGGAATCAGGTGCCGCTGATGACTATATCGTGGAGCACGCCGTTCCCGGTGATCTTGTGATAACCAGGGATATTCCGCTGGCAGACCGGCTGATCAAAAAAGACATAGCCACGATCAACGACCGCGGCAGCGTATTTGAAAAAGAAACCATACAAAAACGACTCAAAGAACGCGAATTCAGCATGCAGCTGGCGCAGATCGGGCTTATCGGCTATAAAGACAATACCTTCGGCAAAAAGGAGCTTTCTGCATTTGCCACCTGCTTTGACCGCGAATTCCAGCGGCTTGCAGCACAATAGCCTGTCCCTTTTCTACGCATGAGTGTCGGGATACGCCTCAAGAATAGCAAGAATACGATCTTTTACCAGCATAAATGCGTCAACCACCTCTGGATCAAAATGCGTGCCGGAGCCTTTCTGAATTTCGGCGAACGCATCGTCCACGCTCCATGCATCCTTATAGCTTCTTCGGTGGCTCAGAGCATCAAACACATCGGCAACGGCCACAATACGCGCGGCAAGCGGTATCTGGCTGCCCGACACAGGAGCCGCTGACGGCAGCGGCATACCCGGCACAAACGTATCCAAGTTGATCTGTCCCGGATAGCCGCTGTTGCTGTCGGCCCAGAACTCATGATGGTGCAGCGCTACATCAAAACACATTCTGTCCAGCTCGGTATCGCTGTCTGCAAACAGCTTTGCGCCGATTACAGTATGCGTCTGCATGATCGAACGTTCCTCATAGGTAAAGCGCGGATACGTTTTCTGCAGGATCATATCGCTGATTCCAACTTTTCCCACATCATGGAACTTTGCGGCGATCTTAAGGTTGTCGCGGAACTTCTGCTTCTGCGCCTCAGGTACCGCATGATCAAACGCCCAGCGGTCATAGATTTCCAGCGAAAACTCTGACACACGCTCAACGTGCGGATATGTTTCCTTAGGATCTCTGAATTCGGCCATAGTCATCATGCGCTTGACCATATCGCTTGTCAGATATGCATGCTCAAGCGCAAGCGTAGCACTGACGGCAAAATGATCCAGATACAGCTCATCATCCTCATCGAACGCAATCACATCGCCGTGCTCATTGCACGCGTTGATCAGCTGCATCACACCAAGCACTTTACCAGTAGCCATTTTCAGCGGTATTGTATAAATTGATTTTGTGCGGTAACCCGTGGCAGTGTCGGAAGCCTGATTAAACGAAAACGGTTTGTCAGCCGGAATATCGTAGACGTCCGCAATGTTCACAGGACGACCGGACCCGGCGACATATCCTGCTATGGACTTTTCATCAATGGGCATCGAAAAGAATATATACGGCAGTTTCTCTCCCGGCTTAAGCTGTTTGAGCAGTGTATCATTCTGCGCATAACGTATTTTCAGGCATTCTTTCTGCACCACATAGATGGATCCTGCATCAGCACGCACAATAGCACGGGCTTCGCTGAGTATACGCTCAAGAAGGATGTCTACATCCTGTATTTTTCCGAGCATCCGTTCTGTTTCAATTATAGTCTGTAGTTTTTCTTCCTTTGTATTCTTTACCATTCGCTTACACCTCGTTGCACTGCGGCAGCTTTTGTATTAACGAAAAATAGAGCGGCCCCGCTCCGTTCTGAGCATCGGGCAGCACATGGCAGCCGTACTCTGTACGCTCCGCATCAGGCAGGCGTACAGACTGCAAAAGTCCAGCAGCTTCGGCATGCACCGCCGCCAGATCAACCGGAATAAATCTTGCCGTCTCAAACTTCTTTGTAAGTTTTGCAACCACCGCATCGTTTTCATCCGTGCTCAGGGCACAAGTGGCGTACAGCAGATAGCCGCCCGGTACGAGCATGCGGTATGCGGACGAAAGCAGCGCCCATTGCATCACTGACAACGTTTTTATGCGTGACGGACTCCATTCTCCTAGATACGCTGGATCCGCAAGAACATGTCGCTCCGAAGAGCACGGCGCATCAAGCAGAATGCGGTCAAAGCATTCCTGCTGGCGCAGACACCACTTTGCCCCGTCGCTGCAGGTTACAGTGACCCGCTCTCTGATCTCGGTACGCAGACTTTCGTCAAGTACACGGGCAAGCCGGATCTTACGCTGCGCCGACCGGTCGTTGCAGATCAGACTTGCATCCTCGTCCATACGCGAAGCAGTGATCAATGACTTCCCCCCGGGCGCTGCACACAAGTCCAGCAATGTCTTTGCGCCTGCAACCGGCAGGCTCATCGCGGCAAGGACGCTGCCCGTGTCCAGATAATACGGCTTTCCGCCGCCGGCGCTCCATTCGGCATAGGCCGGCTCCAGACTCAGCGCTGCGCGAAGCGCGGGCCACCGCCCGCCGAATGCTTCGGCATAGTAGGCATCAAAGCCTGCGGCTCCGCTTAATTTTTGCGATTTATGCCCCATAAGCTGCCCACAGTTTGTTATTCTGATCTTTTGCGCTCCGGAACCGCTCCAGACGCGCCGAGACCTCCTCAGGCGGCACCGGAACAACCTGTACCATGCATGTTTCGCCCGCGGCAGATCTCGCTGTACCAACATCATTCTTCAGCTTAAGGATACCGCACTGCAGTTTCCAGCTGACCAGCCGTCTGACAGCATCATCAACTTTTTCGGCAAAACTTGCGTCTGACGTATACAAGTCGAGCAGGATCGCTGCAAACGGTGCGAATCTTTTTTCAGAAAGCATGATGCAGTTAACCCCGGCTTCCAGCGCCATGACTATGCTTTTCTGCTGAGTATAGCCGTTTTTCTGCAATGCCTCCATAAAGATGTCGTCAGAAAATACAATGCCGTTATACTCCACGGTCTGCCGCAGCATGCGCGTCACCCAGTACGATGACAGGCACGCAGGCACCTGATCGTCATACCCTTTTACACGCGCATGCGACATCAGTACTCCGGCAGGATTCCACAGGGCAAGCTTTTTAAACACTGCAATGACGTCTGACGCAAGCTCGTCGTCAGTCCATGTAATCTCGGGCAGGCCGGTATGCGGATCTGTATTCGTGTTGCCGGGAAAATGCTTCAGCACGGTTCCTATGCCGCTGCTGCTGTATCCGCGCACCGCAGCCCGTGAATAGCGCAGCGTCCTTTCGCGGTCACCATAGCTGCGCGTACCGAGGAACTGCTCATTCGACGGCTTCGACACTTCGGTTACCGGCGCAAGGTTCAGGTGGAACCCGAGCGCCCGCAGCTGGATTCCCTGCAGACGGTACAGCTGCTCTGCCTGCTCGTCAGTAAGATAATCGGCCACGCGTCTGCTTGAGGGCAGAATGCCGTTCAACGACCGCAGACGGTTTACAACACCGCCTTCCTGATCCACGCATACAAACGGCGGTACCGCACGGCTGCGGGCGCTTGCTTCGTAGACGGAGTCTATATACTGCATCTCCTGCTCAGGAGTGTCGGCAATATTGTACGAAAAGAATAATACGCCGCCTGGCAGCAGCGGCTCTCTGCCGGTATATCCGTCCGGCAGCGGCACAGATGAGCGGCGGTACAAGTCATGAACCGTTTCAACAGGCCGGTACACGGTATTTCCTTCTATATTGATAAGAAACAGCTGAGCTATTTTCTGATCGACCGGCAACTGCGCTATATAACGATCAACAGCCTGGCGCCGCGCCGTTTGTACATCCTGCACATAGCCGTGCATAAGGGCAGCGGACTGCAGCAGCTGCTGTCTGCGATGCTGCAATAGCTGGCGCTCACGCTGCGCAGCCCGACTTCCGCAGCTTACGCACATTACCGCTGCAGCGCATAAACAAAGTATACCTTTCATCATTTCAGCAGAACGGTGGTAAACCACGGCACATACGTTACAAGCATAAGCACCAGAAACTGAATGCCTAAGAACGGAAGAACGCCTTTTATAACCGTACTCATGGGCTTTTTAAACGTGTAGGACGCAATAAACAGATCCATACCGACCGGCGGCGTCAAAAAACCGAGGGAAAGATTCATAAGGAAAATAACACCCGCCTGTACCGCAGTGATGCCGAATACCTCCGCAATGGGCAGCAGCAGCGGCGAGACGATAAGAATGGCAGAGTAAATATCCATAAGGCAGCCTACAATGAGCAGCAGGATATTCATTAAAATCAGGAACACGTATTTGTTTGAGACGTACTGTGTTATAAACATCGTAAACGCACCGGGAACGTCTGCATCCAGCATAAAGTAGGACACGCCCGAGGCTGCGCCCATGATAAAAAGCACACCGCCGGAGACAGGCACGCTTTCCGCTATCACTTCGCATGCACCTTTGATCGTAAAATCTTTACGTATAAAGACAGCAAGCACAAAAGTGTACACTACGGCAAAGGCAGCCGTCTGAAACAGATCGAAAAATCCTGAAAAATATCCGGCGCAGATACAGGCAGGCATAAGCAGCTCGCCGATACAATCCTTAAGTGCACGCCCAAGGGCAGCAAGCGAAAATGTTTCTACTTTACGGCGTTTGTCATACGCGACTCCGGCACATACCATAACGACTGCCATGAGACAACCTGGCAGCACCGCACCCTTGAACAGATCCATGACATCCACTGAAAAGTAATTGGTGGTGGCGTACATGATGATAGCTACACTGGGCGGAAACATAAGTCCGAGCGCACTGCAAGACGTAATAAGGGCTTCCGCAGTATTTTCCGTATAGCCGGATCCTTTCAGTATGACGGACAGCAGGGCGCCAAGCGCGAGTATGGTAACGCCGGAAACACCGGTAAACGTAGTAAAGAACGTCAGTACGATGACCGTGGCCACCACTGTGCCGCCGCGGAACCAGCCGAACATAGCATTAAACACCGCTATGAACCGTCTGCCCGCACTACCCTTAGACAGGATATATCCCGCTATCGTAAACAGCGGGATCGCCGCGACGCTTTTATCCGTCAGGATACGGTATGTTTCAAGCGGAATGACATCCACATAGCCGCCGGCCTGAGAAAACGCAATGTAAGAAACGCCGCCCAGTATAATAAACAGCGGAACTCCGGCAAAGGCGAGCAGTACGAGCAGCAGCACGAGCACCACAAACGCTTTGCCGGTAAACAGAATCCACACGCCATTAAACTGCGTGAACACCGGCACAGATTCCATGCCGAACAAGTAATACAGAATACCCGTTATGGGGCCCGCCGCGATAAGCAGTCCGGCAACGCATCCGACTGCCGCCGCAATTTTATGCGCCGTATGCTTTATAGCACAGCATAATATCAGTATATAGCACACCGGAAGCGCGGCATAGTACAGCTTAAGCGGAAATGCAAACGCAGTCGATGACAGCTGATCGGGATTGATGACCTGACATACGGCATTGAAAAATGCGGCGGTTATAAAACAGGCGACCACACCATCTGACAATGCATGCAGCAGATTTCGTACTTTTTCCGGCATTTTATCTGCCAGCGCCGCAAGTGCAAGATGCCGGTGATCCTGCCAGGTGATCAGTCCAGCAAGGCACGCATATACAAACACAAGATTCACTACGCCTGAATCAGCATCCGGAATCTGAACCTGAAGAAAATCCTGAAAAACTTTGAAGACGAGCGAAAGCACGGCAAGCAGGCAAACAATGGCCGCCGCCAAAGCATTTTCTAGTTTGCGCACCAATTATTCACCTCTGTAGGCAGAAAGTATAGACATAATCTTGTCATACAGCTTTTTATCTACCACCGGATTCTTTACCTCATACATTTTTTTGGAATCATCTTTGAATGCCTGCTCAAATTTTAAGTATTCTGTCTGGCTTAATGTAATCGCTTTGCCGCCCACAGATTCGTACCGTTTTATGTAGTCCTGATCATCACGCATCTGATTCTGCTCGAATTTTACACCAGAATCCTGCACAACCTGAATAAGCTGCGCTTTATATTGCTCGGGTACTTTACTCCACGTGTCTTTGGATACAAGGAATGCCGCCATAACAGGACAGAGCGGAACATTCAGGACATACGGTAAATTCTTGTAATACTGCGCTGCATAAGCATACATGGGCAGCGTGTACAACCCCTCAAGCCCGCCCGGCGTCCGCATGCTCTGCGAAAGCTTTTCTGCAGGAACATCCAGAATATGGAATCCGGCTGCTTTGAACGCATAGCCGAGCGCCGGAGAAGATACGGATCCTATGGAAAGCTTGATCTGCTTTAATTCATCCGATGAACGAATCGGCGTCTTTGTGAAGAAATATGCCCATCCTACATTAAACCATCCTAAAATCTCATAGCCGCGCTCACGCACAGGGATCTTCATATCCTCGGTAACTTCTTTCAGTACGACATTCACTTCTTCCTGGTTACGGAACATAAACGGGACGCAGAGCGTCAATACCTTTGAGTCAGGCGCGAGATCGGAGATTCCCAGACCGGTAAAGATAGCACCATTGATCGGCGGAACCTGACCAGGACGCACAGAATTGAGCTTTTGAATGACACCTGCCTCGCCGCCCATAGCGGTTGCGCTCATAAAATGCAGGGTTACTTTTCCGCCGGTAATCTGACTGAATTTCTGAGCCATAACATGCTGCTCAACATCCCAGCTTGAGCGGCTCGGAACAACAGAAGCAACCTTTATATTGACATTCTGCGCCATTACGACAGTGCAAACACCTTCAAATAAAAACAAAGCAAGTACAAGCAGTTTCTTCATAATATCCTCTTTTATCAAAATTACCAGTGAATAAAATAGTTTTCAGTCTGACCAAGCAGCCAGCGGGCTTTATTCTGAAATATTATCGTCGCCAGCCTGTTGTCAGGCACATCATCAGGATTTATTGCAAGGGCCTTCTGCAGGCAGTCTATAAAACCTGTCTCATCGTTGTTTTTGGTGCAGACGGACTCTGCATACATAATATACGGAGAAGGTGATTTTCCGTCGGCAACCCGGAGGGCTTCGTTATAGCAGTACATACCACGTTCCGTGTCGCCGCCGAAATCAGCAGGAGCTGAAAAATAAAATGCGGCAAGAACACTCCAGATTGCACCCAAATTGTAGTCGGGATTAAGGGCTGCCGCTCTTTCCAGCATGGCTACCGGGCCGTACAAGCGGCCGAGCAGCTCCGGATCAAGCGGATCCAACGCAAAGGCCCCTAGTGCACCTGCAGCACACCAGTAGGCCGCATCGACATCTTCCTGCTTCAACAATAAAACCGCTTTATCGACTGCGGCATTATCATCAGATAAAATCACATCCGCAAAGCCCGCATATTTTTTCCCGAGCGCACCGAGGATAAAATCCCGGCCCTTGAGATAATGAGCTTTTGCACGTTTGTATTCGGCATATTTTAAGTCATACTGCTCATCAGTCAGCTGATCCGCAGGCAGCTGCACAAATACATTCGCATACATGACATTCAGTGAACCGCAGGTTATCTGCAGCCCTAAATGCTCAGGATTGGATGCTTGTACGATCTCGTACATTTTGAGCGCTGTCGGAAAAAAATCAGAGATTAATATTGTATCAGACTCACCGGTAACCGCAGACATGATATTGGGCGATCCGGCTTTTTTTTCAACCTTCCGGCCTTTTTTGTCGATTCCTGCCAGCATATCGGACATGCTGTTAGCAGCAACTTTTCTTACCGAAGAGCACCCCGTCATACCTGCGACACAGGCACATACAAGGGCAATTGTTAATATTTGCTTACACATTAAGTAATTATATAAAAAATAGGAGTACAATGCAATTACGCATTGTTGTAAACACAATTCTTTTTTTATATAATTCTTTATATGAGTTCAATTTCAATCGTTACAGGCGCTTCAGCGGGAATGGGAGCGGAGTTTGTGCGTCAGATAGCGCAGCTCGGTATTTCAGATGAGATATGGATTATTGCCAGACGTACTGAACGGTTGAAGGCGCTGACGGCAGAAGTTATGGCGCAATCACGCTGCATAGTCCGCCCGTTTTCTATGGATATAACAGGAACAGAGGGCATCGATCGGTTCTCTAAGCTGCTAAAATCACAGGAAGAAGAAGCAGGTACACCGCTGCACATACGGATGCTTGTCAATAATGCCGGATTCGGTACATACGGCACATTTCTGCAGACAAACCTGCACAGACAGCTTGAGATGATTGAGCTGAACTGCGTCAGTTTGACAGGCATCTGCGGTATTGCTATTCCTTATATGGACCGCACCTCTATATTGATAAACGTTGCGAGCCTGGCTGCCGTTATGCCGTTAGGCAACTTTGCCGTATATGCTGCAACAAAGGCATACGTACGAAGCTTTACGCTGGCGCTTGCAGCAGAAACAGCAGACATGGGAATAAAAGTCTGCGCACTCTGCCCCGGCTCAGTCAGTACAGAATTTGCAGATATAGCCTCTAACGGTGCAAGAAAAACGGTGCTGCATGGAAAATCGCCTGAAAAAGTAGTGGCACACTGTCTGCGCAAAGCACTTGCCGGAAAACATATTGCCATAATGGCTCCAAAATGGAAGTTCAATGCGCTGATCAGCAGATTCGTAAGTCATTATTTTGGAGCACGCATGACCTATAAATATGCAAAAAGGCCATCAAATCCAACTACTTAATTATATACGCACTAAGGCAAATACTCCGGAAGAATATTTTTAAGAGCCTTTAAGAGCTGCTGTTTTTTTTTGAGATCACCGCCAGTAAGAAAATCAATCTTTTTTCTGATTGCAACTCGCTCAGAATTATCCTGATATGTACAGGTACAAGTTTCGGTCATATAACCGGCATCAGAACAATGCTGCTTGATTATTTCAACACATGCGTAATACAGCGGACGGATTACAGCAACAGGATAGTTTCGATACACAAGCTTGGGCGGCATAGTAGATAACTCTCCCTTGTTCAATGCATTCATAAAAAGAGTTTCAAGTACATCATCAAGATGATGGCCCAAGGCTATTTTATTATAGCCATACGCGATCGCATAATCCAAAAGCTCGGTACGCCGCTGTGTTGAGCACCACCAGCAGTTCATATGCCGCCCGGATTTCAGACGGCCAAGAACATCAATATGCAGAGATCCAAACGGAATATTCCATGACAAATATAATGATCTCATACTTTCTTTTAAAGGAGGGGTTATTTCACTCTCAACATGCAGAGCAAAACATTCAAAAGACGGATTTGGTCGCATAAGCCGGCGACCAAAGTACTCAATCAAAGCCGTTGAATCTTTCCCGCCGGAGGCACCGATAAGTATTTTGTCGCCGGGTTCTATAAGCGCATAATCAAAATCAGCTTTGTCGATAAGTCTGAATAATAAAGGTTGAGCCACAAAAGTAATCTATTTATTTTTTTCCATCCAGTCGGCGATACCTTTTACAATATCAGCATCGATATCATGCTCAACCCTGCAGGCATTTTCTTCAGCCTGCTCCTCAGAAACACCTGTTATTTTCTCTAAAAACTTAGTAAGCAGACGATGTCTACCATATACATCCTCCGCTTTTGACTGTCCCTTTTCTGTCAGCTTGATCATATTTCCCAGATCAAACCATATATATCCATCTTCTTTTAAGATAGACATAGCTCGACTTACACTCGGCTTTGAAACATGTAAATGATTCGCAACATCGACAGATCGGACAAAACCGTGTTTTAACTGAAGAACCAAAATCGCTTCCAGATAATCTTCACCAGATTCATACATATTTGAAATTATAGCCTATAGTAAAACAAAATGCAAATAAGGAAAGTATATTGAAAGGAAAAGAAATAATAGAACCAACAGACAAGAGCACGCACCCACAGCGAGACGGAAGGCGTGGGGCGGGGACAAGGCGGCGAAGGTATAAAGAATAAATTTAAAAAGAAAAAGCCTGGCAGCGACCTACTTTCCCGCCGGAAGGGCAGTATCATCGGCGCGGGCGGGCTTGACTTCCGTGTTCGGGATGGGAACGGGTATTACCTCGCCGCTATGGCCACCAGGCACTAATACACAATATATATATCAGGACCGGAAGGGACTGAAACAGGAAGACATTCAGGATCATGCCGCCGTATGCGCGGAGAGGATAATATGGTCAAGCCTCACGACTTATTAGTACTGCTCGGCTCCATGCGTCGCCGCACTTCCACCTGCAGCCTATCAACCGGATAGTCTCTCCGGAGTCTTCAGGGGGACCGTGTCCCCTGGGATGTCTCATCTTGAGGTGGGCTTCCCGCTTAGATGCTTTCAGCGGTTATCCCTTCCGAACTTAGATACCCGGCACTTACCCTTGGCAGGATAACCGGTACACCAGAGGTTCGTCCACTTCGGTCCTCTCGTACTAAAAGCAGCTCCTCTCAAACATCCGACGCCCGCAACAGATAGGGACCGAACTGTCTCGCGACGTTCTGAACCCAGCTCACGTACCGCTTTAATTGGCGAACAGCCAAACCCTTGGGACCTGCTCCAGCCCCAGGATGCGATGAGCCGACATCGAGGTGCCAAACTTTCCCGTCGATGTGAACTCTTGGGGAAAATCAGCCTGTTATCCCCGGAGTACCTTTTGTCCGTTAAGTGACGGCCCTTCCACTCGGAACCGCCAGATCATTAAGACCTACTTTCGTACCTGCCCGGCATGTCTGCCTCGCAGTCAAGCCCCCTTGTGCCTTTACACTCGTACGATGGTTTCCAACCACCGCGAGGGGACCTTCGCGCACCTCCGTTACTCTTTGGGAGGCGACCGCCCCAGTCAAACCGCCTGCCTACCATTGTCCCCCCTCCGGCTTCACGGACCGGGGTTAGAAATCCTGTCCACCAGGGCTGGTATTTCACCATCGTCTCCGCCAAGCCTGACGGCCTAGCCTCGCTGACTCCCAGCTATCCTACACATGATGAACAGGATCCCAATGATAAGTTACGGTGAAGGTTCACGGGGTCTTTCCGTCTAATTGCGGGTATCCGGCTTCTTTACCGGAACATAAATTTCACCGAGTCTCGCGTTGAGACAGCGCCCAGAATCGTTACACCATTCGTGCGGGTCGGAACTTACCCGACAAGGAATTTCGCTACCTTAGGACCGTTATAGTTACGGCCGCCGTTTGCCGGGGCTTCAGTTCGGAGCTCTCACCCCTCCCCTTAACCTTCCGGTACCGGGCAGGCGTCACCACCTATACGTCCCGTTGCCGGTTCGCAGATGGCTGTGTTTTTGATAAACAGTCGCCTGGGCCTGCTTTGTGACGCTCCTTATCTTATCCATACGGAGCCACACTTCTCCCGAAGTTACGTGTGCATTTTGCCGAGTTCCTTAACGCGAGGTCGCTCGTGCGCCTTAGATTACTCATCCTTCCTACCTGTGTCGGTTTCCGGTACGGTTCAAACAGCCTGACTTAGGAACTATTTCCCGGCACCCTGATTACCTCCGCTTCGCTTCGACTTTCTCTCCGCTCGCCGTAACGGCTCAGCTCGGGCATTCTTTTAACCATGCCCTCCGCACCTTGCCGCTTGGACCGGGACTACCGTCGCCCGGCCGGATCTCACCTCATGCGTCATTCCTTCAAAACTGCTCAAGTACTGGATTATAAACCAGTTTCCCATCGGCTACGCGTTTCCGCCTCGTCTTAGGGGCCGACTTACCCGGGGCAGATTGCCTTTACCCCGGAAACCTTAGGTTTTCGGCGGACGGGGATCTCACCCGTCTTTTCGTTACTTATGCCTGCATTCTCTCTTCCATCTCCTCCAGATCCCCTCGCGGGTGGTCCTTCATGGGTCAATGGAATGCTCCCCTACCGCCCGCACCCTGTGGTGCGGGCCCGGAACTTCGGTACCACGCTTAGCCCCGTTACATTGTCTGCGCACGCATGCTCGACCAGTGAGCTGTTACGCACTCTTTCAAGGAATGGCTGCTTCTAAGCCAACCTCCTGGCTGTCTGTGCATCCGCACTTCATTACACACTTAGCGTGGTTTGGGGACCTTAGTTGCCGGTCCGGGCTGTTTCCCTCTCGACTACGAACCTTAGCGCCCGCAGTCTCACTCCCGTACGCTGGCCGCCGGCATTCTGAGTTTGATCGGTTTCGGTAGGCTTTGACGCCCCCTGGTCCGTCCAGTGCTTTACCTCCCGCGGCTTTGTACGAGGCTGTCCCTAAAGGCATTTCGGGGAGAGCCAGCTATTTCCAGGTTTGTTTAGCCTTTCACTCCGAGTCACAGGTCATCACTACCTTTTTTAACAGATTACTGTTCGGCCCTCCACAAGGTTTCACCCTTGCTTCAGCCTGCCCATGACTAGATCACCTTGGCTTCGGGTCCGCGACATGCAACTTATCCGCCCTTATCAGACTCGCTTTCGCTCCGGCTCCGGGACTACCATCCCTTAACCTTGCGCTGCATACCGCGACTCGCAGGTTTATTCTACAAAAGACACGCCGCCACCCTTGCGGGCTGCGACATCTTGTCGGTCTATGGTTTCAGGTTCTATTTCACTCCCCTCGCCGGGGTTCTTTTCGCCTTTCCCTCACGGTACTTCTTCGCTATCGGTAGCCGGCTAGTATTCAGCCTTGGATCGTGGTCGACCCGGATTCAGGCAGGGTTCCACGTGCCCCGCCCTACTCAGGTACCGCACCAGGAAGTCCCGACCGCTTCGCCTACGCGGCTGTCACGCTCTCTGGCGGCGCTTTCCAGCGCCTTCCGCTGCGCTCGGGTTTTCTCTCAACTTCCCGGGTCATCCCCGTGCGGCCCTTCAACCCCACTTTCTGTGGTTTGGGCTCCTCCGCGTTCGCTCGCCGCTACTTGCGGAATCTCTCTTGATTTCTTTTCCCGGGTTACTTAGATGGTTCACTTCACCCGGTATCGCTCCGCCGCACTATTTTATTCATGCGCGCGGTGCACGGATCGCTCCGTGCGGGTTACCCCATTCGGCTATCCGCGGATCAATGGATATGTGCTCCTCCCCGCGGCTTTTCGCAGCTTATCACGGCCTTCCTCGCCTTCCGGCTCCCAGGCATCCGCCATAGACCTCTCTTTCGCTTGACCATATTATTCTCTCCGCCCTGACTTCCGCGCATTCCTCATGCACTTCCGCCACGCGGCTCTCTTTCACCTTCTCGTCTTCCCTTCCCTTCTTCTGTCAAAGATCCTTCCGGCTTACCGCACGCTCCCTGCGTGCCGCCTCTTCATGGAGATAAGGGGGTTTGAACCCCTGACCCCCGGCTTGCAAAGCCGGTGCTCTAGCCAGCTGAGCTATATCCCCGCGGACTGCGGAAAAGGAAACCTCCTCGAGGCTCGCTCCTGCTCTCGTGCGTACACTTCCACTCCCGCGCTCCCGCGCGGCCCTTTCTCTCAGAAAGGAGGTGATCCAGCCGCACCTTCCGGTACGGCTACCTTGTTACGACTTCACCCCCCTTACAAAACATACCTTCGACGGCGTCCTCCTTGCGGCTGGACCACCGGCTTCGGGCATCCCCTGCTCGGATGGTGTGACGGGCGGTGTGTACAAGGCCCGGGAACGTATTCACCGCGCCGTGCTGATGCGCGATTACTAGCGATTCCAACTTCACGGAGTCGGGTTTCAGACTCCGATCCGAACTACGGCAGCTTTTCTGCGTTCCGCTCCGCCTCTCGGCCTCGCCCCGCTCTGTGCCTGCCATTGTAGCACGTGTGTAGCCCTGGACATAAGGGCCATGATGACTTGACGTCGTCCCCACCTTCCTCCGGTTTGTCACCGGCAGTTCCGCCAGAGTCCCCAGCTTTACCTGTTGGTAACTGGCAGTAGGGGTTGCGCTCGTTGCGGGACTTAACCCAACACCTCACGGCACGAGCTGACGACAGCCATGCAGCACCTGTTCAGGGAGCCATTGCTGGCCTTGCATGTCTCCATGCAATCCCCCTGTATGTCAAACCCAGGTAAGGTTCCTCGCGTACCATCGAATTAAACCACATGCTCCACCGCTTGTGCGGGCCCCCGTCAATTCCTTTGAGTTTCACCCTTGCGGGCATACTCCCCAGGCGGTACACTTATCGCGTTCGCTCCGGCACCCATACTCCTGTACAGACACCTGGTGTACATCGTTGACTGTGCGGACTACCAGGGTATCTAATCCTGTTTGCTCCCCGCACCTTCGCACCTCAGCGTCAGTCATCTGCCCGCAGCCTGCCTTCGCCATTGGTATTCTTCCAGATATCTACAGATTTCACCCCTACACCTGGAATTCTGGCTGCGCTTCAGTGACTCCAGCCGTGCAGTTCCGGGCGCAGTCCAGGGGTTGAGCCCCTGCCTTTCACGCCCGGCTTGCTCGGCCGCCTACATGCCCTTTACGCCCAATGATTCCGAACAACGCTCGCACCTTACGTGTTACCGCGGCTGCTGGCACGTAATTAGCCGGTGCTTATTCACGGACTACCGTCACCGGCCGGGCATTCCCTCCCGGCCTCCTTCGCCGTCCGTAAAAGGATTTTACAACCTTCCGGCCTTCCTCATCCACGCGGCGTCGCTCCGTCAGGGTTTCCCCCATTGCGGAATATTCTTACCTGCTGCCTCCCGTAGGAGTCTGGGCCGTATCTCAGTCCCAATGTGTCCGTTCACCCTCTCAGGCCGGATACCCATCATCGCCTCGGTGGGCCGTTACCCCGCCGACTAGCTAATGGGCCGCGGGCCGATCCTCCGGCGGAGCCTTGGCTCCTTTCACCGCACGTTTCTGATCCGTGCGCTCGTATCTGGTATTACCCCTTATTTCTAAGGGCTATCATCATGTCCGGAGGGTACGTCACCCACGTGTTACTCACCAGTCCGCCGCTCTCATGCGGTGCAAGCACCGCAATCCCGCTCGACTTGCATGGTTAAGACGCGCCGCCAGCGTTCGTTCTGAGCCAGGATCAAACTCTCCATCATTATCTCTCGGGCCTTGCGGCCCCAGAATTATCCTGTTAAATCGACTTGCGCCATATGTCTCCATATGACAGGGTCTTATTCTTATTCCCTCAGGTCCGTACTGAACGTCCCCTCGGAAATACGCTTCGGCTTACCTCGATCCGCTCCGCTTATGCAGCGTCACGGATGCTGTTTCCTTTTCCATCCCTTTGCTCTCAAAGATCCGCGCCTCTTGCTGAGGTGAATATGACTATATACCTTCCCGCTCTCTTCGTCAATACCTCATTTCACTTTTTTTCGTTTTTTTTCACTTTTTTTCGTTTTTTATTTCCATTCCGGAAACATATGTCAACTCCGATAAATA
>Ga0256405_10006975_pt1 | contig 17504 bp, 13 predicted proteins | sample RumenRJG_02DNA_FD_189096 | JGI IMG/M metagenome (GOLD analysis project Ga0256405, IMG submission 189096) | Bovine rumen microbial communities from Lethbridge, Alberta, Canada - RJG_02 | ecosystem: Host-associated > Mammals > Digestive system > Stomach > Rumen | place: Canada: Alberta...
CCCGGATTCGGTCTCCAGATCCTTCAAAAGGTCAAATACAGCCTTCCGGAAGGCAAGCTCTTCCGATCTTGATGGATTGCGGGACAGAATGCCGGACGAATTGCGGGATAGATTACGCATACACAAAACCCCTTCTTTCACAGTTTAGTCCGAAGATCATCACGCCTTGCGCTTCGGATCGAATATAGTATAACACAAAAAATTGTACTATACTGGGAGGGTATCAGACCTGCTTCAAGAGGGGAAAAATCATACGTCAGACGACAGACTTAAGCAGGAGCGGCGCATGATTCGGATGATGAATGAAGATGAGTAGTAAGAAGGTCGATTTTTCGGACGGCCGTGTCACACTGGATATTGTAAGATGCGCGCTGCCGATGCTGGCAGCCCAGATTTTAAGTCTTCTCTACAGCATTGTTGACCGGATCTATATTGGCCGGATTCCCGGCGAGGGCGCTGCCGCGCTTGGCGCGGTGGGACTCTGCTTTCCTTTTATCACAATCGTGGCCGCCTTCACCAATCTGTATGGGATGGGAGGCGCGCCGCTTTTTGCCATGGAGCTTGGCCGTCAGAACAAGGAGAAGGCCGGGATGATCATGAATACAGCATGCCGGCTGCTGATCATCACGGCGATACTGATTATGGCTCTGGGACAGCTTCTGGGAGGAAGGATCCTTCTCCTGTTCGGCGCCGGTGCGAAGATGCTGCCCGTTTCCCTGTCCTATCTGCGGATCTATCTGATCGGAACTCTGCCATTGATGATTTCCACGGGCATGAGCACCTACATTACGGCCCAGGGGTATGCCGCAACCGGCATGGTGGCGGTGGCAGCGGGAGCGGTCGCGAATCTGCTTCTGGATCCGGTCTTTATCTTTGTGCTGGGAATGGGAGTCAGGGGAGCTGCCGTGGCAACGGTGCTGTCTCAGTTTTTGTCACTGGCTTTTATCATGCGCTTTCTTTTCAACGGTCAAAATGAATTTCCGGTGACATTTTCCCTGTCTTCGCCATCCTCCCTGCCCTATGCACGGGATATCATCAGCCTGGGGACGGCACCGTTTATCATGCAGGTCACGAACACGCTGGTCACCATTTCCTGTAATCAGGTATTGATGCACATCGGCGGCGCGCTGTTCGTATCCGTCATGACGATCATATCCTCCGCCCGTTCGATCCTTGACGTTCCGGTGATGGCGATTACAGAGGGCGCATCCCCGATCATCAGCTATAATTATGGCGCCCGGAAACGGGCGCATGTAAAAAAAGCAATCAAGGTATTGATGGCGTTTGCGTTTCCTTATACATTGATCGTGTGGGGACTGATCATGACATTCCCGGAGCTGTTTATCCGGATCTTCAGTTCGGATCCGGCCCTGATGACGGAGGCCACCCGCGGAATGCGTCTTTACTTTGCCGCCTTTATATTTCAGTCCTTCCAATACTGCGGCCAGACCGTGTTCAAGGCGCTGGGAAAGCGAAAACATGCCATATTCTTCAGCCTCTTCCGAAAAGCGATCCTGGTAGTTCCTCTGACGTATCTTCTGCCTCTTGTTTTTGGCATGGGGACAGACGGTGTTTTTCTGGCGGAGCCCATTTCCAATCTGGTCGGAGGACTGGCATGCTTTATCACCATGCTGATTAATTTCCGGAGAGATCCCTTTGGAAAGGAAGGGAACCAGCCTGTATGAAGATCATAAACGGCAGCGTGTATACGCCGGAGTTTCAATTTGAGAAGAAGAATATTGTGATCCGGGAGGGACGCATCCTGCAGGTTCTGGATGCGCCGGCCCAGGGTGGGCCTGCTTTCTGTGCGGATTCTTCTGCCGGGCAGGCAGGAAGCGCTCAGGCCGGGCCTGCCGGGGAGAAGGAGGAGAGGACAGTCGACGCTTCCGGATGCTATGTGATCCCCGGACTGATTGATCTTCATTTCCACGGGTGCATGGGAGCCGATATTTGCGACGGCACGAAGAAGGCGCTGGAAACGATCGCGCGCTATGAAGCTTCCCAGGGTGTGACGGCGATCTGCCCGGCTACGCTCACGCTTCCCGTGGAGAAACTGAAGCATGTGCTGCGCTGCGCTGCTGATTATGCGGATGGGAAACATGGCCCGGACGAGGCGGATCTTGTCGGGATCAATATGGAAGGCCCCTTCATCAGCCCCGTGAAGAAGGGCGCACAGAATGGAGCGTATATCCTGCCATGTGATGCCTCGGTCTGTGCGTCATTTTTGGAAGCATCCCGCGGGCTGGTGAAGATCATAGGACTTGCCCCGGAGGAAAACAGGAACTTCCGCTCGTATATCGCAGCGGTCCGGGACAGGGTCAGGGTGTCGCTGGCGCACACCAATGCGGATTACGAGACGGCTATGGCCGCATTTGAAGCCGGCGCCTGTCATGCCGTGCATCTGTTCAATGCCATGCCGCCGATGTCTCACCGCGCACCGGGTGTTGTCGGGGCGGTCAGGGATTCGAAAGGCGTTATGGCAGAGCTGATCAGTGACGGCAATCACGTACATCCTGCTGTCGTAAGGGCTGCCTTTGACATGCTGGGAGAGGACAGGATTATTCTGATCAGCGACTCGCTGCGTGCCTGTGGGCTGGGAGACGGACGCATGGTTTTAGGCGGGCAGGAGGTTGAAGTGCGCAAGGCACGGGCGGTTCTGGCCCACACTACAACCCTGGCAGGATCTGTCTGCAGCCTGACCCGGTGTCTGCAGACAGCTGTTCTGCGGATGGATATTCCATTGGAGAAGGCAGTGCGGTGTGCGACATACAATCCTGCACGCGCGATCGGAATCCTGGATGCATACGGGACGATCGAGGCGGGAAAGCGTGCGCACTGCGTACTGCTTGATGAGAGGGATCTCAGTGTGCGCGCGGTCATAAAAGATGGTATATTGATTTCAGAAGCCTGAAACAGAGAAGGATTGACACATAAGTGGTTGGAACCGTCGATGGATAAGCGAAAAGGAGAGAAGGAAACATGAAGATCGCAAGAACGATTTTGGCTGCCGGGTGCATGATGCTGACGATCGGAATGACAGCCACAGCATCCCAGAACATGGATCACTATCAGGAGGTGGGAATCAATATCCCCGTTGTTGAGGAGATGGAGAATACGCAGGGGTTGTATCTTCCTTATCCGGTCGGCGCGATCGATGACGAACGCCATGTGTACGCAATGCTGTTTGTCTATGCTGCGATGCCGCAGGAAGATGCTCTGCGCGTGATGTACACGGAGGAATCTTCCGAGGAAGAAGTAGAGGCGCTCGAAGAAGCGCAATGCTTCTTTGGAGTGCTGCTGGCGACAGATGAGGACTTTGAGACAGTGCAGACGGTATGTGAAGAGACATTGTCCGGATCGGTGGAGCTTGACTATGAGAAGGCGCAGGAGGTTGGCTCAGCGGATGGATATACCTTCTTCTATCTGCCATGGACCGGGTCTGAAGCGTATACGTCTTCGATCGGCGGGGAATATGCCGAAGAACTCCGGAAGCTGGAACAGGCCGTTCCCGGGGCTTTGGAGAATGCGGAGTTTTACGCACCGGTGGACGCGGTCAAAGGTATGAAGGGACAGAAGCTCTCCTTTACGACCACGGATCTGGATGGCAATACGGTGACGAGTGAAGAACTGTTTTCTCAAAATAAGATCACCATGGTCAACTGCTGGGGCGTCTGGTGCCCGAATTGTGTGGATGAGATGGAAGAACTGGCAGATATGCATACGAGATTACAGGAAAAGGGGTGCGGAATTGTCGGTCTGGAATGGGAACGGGAACCGACCGAGGAAACCTATCAGCTGGCCAGGGACAGTATGGAAGAATGGGGGACAAACTATCTCAATGCTCTGATGCCGGAGGAAGTGAATGACCATTTGGAAGCATTTCCGACAACCTTTTTTGTAGATCAGACGGGAACCGTTCTGGAGATGCCGATCGTCGGTGCCGCAGTTGACCAATATGAGAGCACACTGGAATCCCTTCTCGAAGGGGCAGAGAGCACTCCGGAGACAGAATCGGAAGCCGTGTTGTCAGGAGCTGCGGTCTACCATGTCAATGTCTCGGATGAGGAAGGACCGGTGGAGGAAGTTGCGATTCAGTTTTGCGATGACACGACCTGCAGATTCTCCGAGACGGATGAGAATGGCGTGGCTTCTTTTGAAGTGCCCGGCGGAAAGGAATATGAAGTCCATGTGATAGAGGTCCCGGACGGCTACCAGGAGGATGATACGGTTTATCATACCGAAGACGGTTCCAATGAAGTGAATATCCGGCTTAAAAAGTAGTTTTCTGACGGATGATCAGGAGCTGATTTGGATGTGAGGACTGAGATGACTGCAGACAGAGCACTGAAACAGATTATTGTATGTGCGGCTGCGCTGATTGCCTTCTGCGTGATCTGCCGGTTTACGGTTTTGAATTCCTACACGGCATATATTCCGCTGCCTCCGTCTTCCGGGGAGGCGGCGCAGTACGGCGGCGCATCTGTCGAGGTGGATGCGCCGGAGGTGGTGAATCCCGGTAAGACACAGATCCGCGACGGTTATATGGAGATTCCGATTGAACCGGCGCATGCCGGAGAGAGCTTTCTGTCGGTGAAGGATGCTCACGGGGAAAGCATCGGCAGCAGTTTTCTGGAGGTAGGTCCTCTGGGAACGGTGTATGATCATTCCAGCGGCGGTTTTACGGGAGACAAGGCTGTCCTGCTGGCCGTCCCGGTGTTCTGGCTTCTGGTCAGTGCGATCATGCTGTGGCATCTGATGAAGGCAAAGGGCCCGGCATTTTACAGCTACGCGACCATCTATTACGCGGGCTTCTTTCTGTTCGCGCTCTCATCCGGGCTTGTGATCGGCTACGCGGGAATTCAGCACATGAGGAACCCGCGCGACTATAGTATGTTTATGGTATACGATGTGATCAAGGGAGCCAGCTTCCGGTTCATGTTTCTGAGCGCGCCGCTTGTCGCGGCGTTTGCACTTTCCATGATCGTGAGCAACATTGCCCTGCTGCGGCATGAAAAGCCCAGGATTCAGAATGTACTGGGGATCCTGATCAGCATTCTCCTGATTGCGGGAGAAGTACTGGGATGGGTGCTGTTTTCCGGAGACTTCGAAGGACCCGAGACAATGGGCAGGATACTGGAAACCATCCAGAATACCTATGCCACCGTATTCGTCTACTTTGAGTGTATGCTCATGGGCGCTGTGTACTGCGGCATCCGCTCAGCAAGGCATCTGCCTGCGAGGGATCAGGACTTTATCGTGATCCTGGGCTGCTGGTTTAGAAAGGACGGCTCCCTGCCGCCGCTGCTCAAGGGCAGAGTGGACCGGGCGATCGCCTTCTGGAAGCAGCAGAAGGAGGAGAGCGGAAAAGAGGCAATCCTGATTCCGTCCGGCGGACAGGGGCGAAATGAATCCATGCCGGAGGCAGAGGCGATGAAACGTTATCTTCTCTCCCAGGGCATGAGCGAAGATCTGATCCGGCCGGAGGACCAGTCCGCAAACACATATCAGAACATGGAGTTTTCGGGCCGGATCGTGCGCAGGATCAAGCCCGGGGGGAAGGTGATCTATGCCACCACGAATTATCACGTGTTCCGCAGCGGAGTCTGGGCAGGGCTGGCAGGCCTTCCGGCGGAAGGAATCGGAAGCAGCACGAAGTGGTGGTACTGGCCAAATGCATTTATGCGGGAAGTGATCGGTCTTTTCAAGAACCGCTGGAAGCAGGAGCTGGTGTTTCTGATTCTTCTGCTGGCGTTTTTCGGCACACTGTCCATCGTGCTTGGCTGATGAGAGCATGGCTGCACTTCTCTGGCACTGCCTGGAGGAGGAGATCTTCCGGGTCAGGGATGCCGGTGAGGCCCTGCGCAGCAGGCAAAGATGATCGTTTGCACACAGGTTGTTTATATAAGTCTGTAGCATTCGGGATTCGGTTCTGATATAATAAGTTCTGGTTAACCTATCATTCCTTTTTACTGGATCAAAGGAGGTATCTTATGAACTTAAGAAAACTGGCAGCTGGGTCTGTGGTATTGTGCATGGCAGCAGGTATGATGGCTGGCAGTGCATTTGCCGATGAGATTGTCATCAACTATCCTACCTTCCAGGTTGGCGCGAACACAGCAGCTCCTGTTGTGGCGGAGCTGGTAAACCGCTTTAATGAAGAATATGCGGGACAGTACAGGATTGAGATTGAAGAGGTTCCCGGAGACGAAAACTACTCGGATAAGATAACCGTGCAGATTGCTTCATCGGAATCCCTTCCGCCGGTTGTCTATGGCGCGGGTCAGAAGCTTCTGGACCTTGCTCTGCAGGCAGACGTGGTGAAGGACATCACGGAAGATGTCAAGGCAGATCCCGAGTGGGACGGTATGTACACGGAGTCCTGGATGGACATCAATGCCAGAGACGGAAAGATCTATGCTTCCTCCAGTGAGAGTGAGATGATCGGCTATTTCTACAACAAAGAGCTCTTTGAGCAGGCCGGGATCGATGGCCCTGCCGCTACGTGGGATGAATTCTTTGAAGATCTCGATAAGCTGAAAGAAGCCGGCATTACGCCGCTGGCCATGGATACGGCTGACGGTGCATGGTGCACGCAGCTGCTGATCGGCGCCTACCTTGCTTCTACCGAAGAAGGCATGGAATTCCTGAAGACCAAGTTCCCGACGGATTACAACAACGATGCCATGATCGACGCAATGGCAAAGGCGCAGGAACTGTATCAGAATTACACGACGCTCGATGCTGTCGGCGGTGCCTATGAGAATGCAGCCAACAACTTCTTCTCCGGAAATGTTGCCATTATCTGCAACGGTCCGTGGATGATCTCTGATTTCTCTGATGAGAGCAAGACAGAGGCCGGCTTTGCGGACAAGGTTGGCGCGGCGGCTTATCCGGGCGGCTTCGTATATGATGCTCCGATCGAGGGTATGTTTGTGACCAAGCAGGATGATCCGGATCTGGAAGCGGCAGCGGTTGCCATGGTGAAGTTCTTCACATCCAATGAAGCGCAGGCTCTTGCCCTTGATATGGCAGGAATGGTTCCGGCTTCCGCGGATGTAGAGATCTCGGACGAAATCCTTGAAAAATATCCGATCCTTGGCGAATTCCTGACAGCGGCAGCAGAGTGCGAAAACCGTGCAAGCACGCTGACCGGCAACATGGTTCCCGGACTTGAGGATGTGTGGGACAACGAGCTTCCCAACCTCGCCTCCGGCGCAAGCTCTCCGGAAGACTTCTGCCAGGTTCTTACTGATTTTGCGACAGCAAATCCTGCGCAGTAATCGATAGGGTTCTCACTGACTGACTGAATCAGTGCTGCCGCATCTGATCGGCTGATGTACAAAGCAGAGAAACTGTTTTTTACATCACGGGGTTGTTGCGGCAGCACATTTTATGAGGACGGCTGATCTTTTGCCAAATGTGCCGGCACGGGATGTAGGAAGGAGATGAAGATGCGTAAAAAAGAACTCCCATGGATCATACTGTTTCTTCTGCCGACATGCGCTGTATTCCTGCTGATCTTCGCAATACCGCTCTTCATGGTGGTCGGAGGTTCCTTCTTCAACTACCGGCTGATGCCGAAGACTTTTTCCTTTAACGGAATCGGAAACTATATCCAGCTGTTCACGAAGGACAGGAATTTCTGGATCATCTTCCGCAATACGCTGGTCTGGATCGTGATCCACTGCGTCTTTCATGTTGCGCTCGGATCACTCCTTGCCTTTGTTCTGTACAAGAAGCCCCGCGGCTGGAAGTTTGTGCGTGTGGTCTACATGATCCCGAATATTATCTCACAGTCTGCGATCGCCATGATCTTTCTTAACATGTACAATCCTCAGTACGGCGTGCTGAATTCGATCCTGAAAGCGATCGGGCTGGAGAAGATGCAGCATAACTGGCTGTTCGAGATGGGAACCGCATTTCCCGCGGTGACGATGACCTGGTTTCTGTTTGCGGGATATACCACAACCCTGGTGCTTGCCCAGTGCCTCAGCCTTGATGAGGGAATTATCGAGGCCGCAAAGATAGACGGAGCCTCTTCCCTGCAGATTGACCGGCTGGTTGTATTTCCCCTCGTAAAGGACATGATCCGGACGACCGTCATCATGGCTGCGACCTATATGCTTCAGCTCTTCTCCATGATCTACCTGACTTCCGGCGGAGGACCGGGAAGCACGACAACAAATCTTCCGCTATACCTGTATACCACGATGAAGTCGACCAATTACGGATATGCCGATACGATCGGCGTTGTGATTATTGTTGTCGGGATGGTTACGATGTTCCTGATCAACCGCATATTCCATACCAGGGAAGATTAAGGAGGCATCCATGAAGAAAAAGAAAGTCCAAAGATCGCCGGGCGAGAGAGCAGTGAGAGTCTTCGGATATATCCTGATGCTTCTCGCTGTCATTGTTGCCCTGTATCCGATTCTGTGGGTTGTCCTGTCTTCCTTCAAGACGAACAAGGAGATCCTGTCGAGCGGACTCTCGCTTCCTGCTCACTTCAGCCTGGACGGCTATAAGCAGGCACTTGAGATGGCCCCGATCTTCCGGTTCTTCGGAACCAGCCTGTTCATCTCCGTGATCGCTACGGTATTGAACGTTTTGTTTCTTTCCATGTCGGGCTATATATTCGCCAAGAAACGGTTCCGCGGGAAAAATGTTCTGTTCTGGATTCTCTCACTGTCCATGGTGATTCCTACAACGGCTCTGCTCAGCCCGGTATTCACGGTCATCACAAAGCTTGGCCTGTATGATACCAAGGCAGGACTGATTCTTGTATATATTGCGCTCAGCATGCCGGTTTCCCTGATGATCCTGCGCTCCACTTTCGCGTCCATTCCGGATGAGCTGGAAGAAGCGGCAAGGATGGATGGAGCCGGGTTCCTGAAGAACTTCTTCCTCGTGATGATCCCCTGCGCAAAAGGAGGCATGGCTTCCGCTGCGGTACTGGCATTTCTGGAGAGCTGGAACGAATTCACATTTGCGCTGATCCTGACAAGCTCGGTCTCTACCAGGACACTGCCTCTGTCTCTGAGCTACTTCACAGCGCAGTTCAGCTTCAACTATACGGCACTGTTTGCCGCGATTACCATCGCGGTCATACCGAGCATTGTGATATTTGCATTTTTCCAGGAGCAGGTCAATCAGTCACTGGTTGCGGGATCTGTGAAGGGATAACGGGAAGCGTTCCGGCAGAATCGTTTCCAGCAGCAAAGGAAAGGAAAGACAGAAGAATATGAAACTTGCGGTTATCGGCGGGGGCGGCGTCCGCTCCATGTTTCTTGCCAAGAGCATCGCGCAAAGAGCAAAGGCACTGCATATCACAGAACTGGTCTTTATGGACAATGATGAAAAAAAGCTGCGGATCTATGGCGGGCTGGCGGCACACGTATCCGGCCTGCTCTGCCCGGAGCTTTTGTTCCGGCTGACGTCTGATGTAGAGGACGCGGTCCGGGATGCGGATTATGTGATTACCACCATTCGGGTGGGCGGCGACCATATGAGGGTAAAAGAGGAGCGGATCGCGCTTGCCTGCGGCGTTCTCGGACAGGAGACAACAGGCGCTGCGGGCCTTTCCTTTGCCATGCGCTCTGTTCCTGCTTTGCAGCATATCTGTGAGATCATCAAAAAAGCGGCAAAGCCCTCTGTCAAAGTATTCAATTTTACCAATCCCGCCGGCGTTGTCTCCCAGACGCTTCGGGACATGGGGTATGATTTTACTTACGGAATCTGTGATGCGCCCAGCGGAATGCTGCACCAGTTCGCAGATCTTTACAAGGTACCGGCGAACCGGATGACCGGAGAGTGCTATGGTCTGAATCATCTGTCCTTTTTCCGGCAGATCCTGCTGGACGGAAAAGACATCCTGCCGGAACTGATCAAACGGGAGGATGCCTATACACAGACGGACATGCGTTTCTTTGAGCCGGAGCTTCTGTCCCATATGGGGATGGTGCTGAATGAATACCTTTACTATTTCTATTACAGGGAGAAGGCTGTGGCCAATATTCTGCATGCGCCGCAGACACGCGGTGAAGTGATCGAGGAGATCAACCGGGAGATGACGGCTGAACTGGAGAAGATGGATATCGAACATGACTTTGAGGGATGCCTTGCTGTGTTCGAGAAATGGTACGGCCGCCGGGAAGACGCGTATATGGCAAATGAAACCGGAATCCGCAGAAACAAAAAGTGGAAGTTTGACGTTTTCTCCGAAGATGACGGCGGCTACGCAGGAGTTGCGCTTCGCTTCATTGATATTGTAGAATCCGGTCAAAAAGGCAGCATGATTCTGTGCGCGCCGAACAGAGGGGCGATCAAGGCGCTGAGGGAGGATGACGTTGTGGAGATCACCTGCGACATCACCCGGGAGGATTGCGTTCCCCATCCGGTTCCGGATCCGGACGAGCGCGCGCTTGAACTGATCCGCCGTGTGAAAGAGTATGAACGCCTGGCATCAGAAGCCATCCGCAAGCGCAGCCGGTCGGCAGCCATTGACTGCCTGATGCTGCACCCTCTGGTGAATTCGTACTCCCTGGCAGTAAAGCTTACTGATCAATTTATCATACTGAACGGCGGATATATCGATGGCTGGAAATAACGAAAAGAAACGCTTTATCGCAGGCTGCGGCAGCGTCAATGTTGATTTGATTTTTTCCGGAATTGAGGCATTGCCCGAAGAGGGGGAGGAGCTATACGGGAAAAACTTTTCCATGATGCTGGGAGGCGGCGCTCCCGGAACACTGATTCTTCTTGGACGTCTCGGGATACCGGTTCGCCTGCAGACAGGGCTGGGGAATGATATGTTCTCCCGTTTTGCCGCATCCGAGCTGGAAAAAGAGAACGTTACACTTCACAATCTCAGCAGGGGAACGGAAGGGATACCGGTGAACATCAGCTGCGTTGCGGTGACGCCCCGGGACAGGACCTTTCTGTCCTACACAGACGGGATCAGAAGAACGGAGGAGACTGCGCGGATGATCTATGAGTCCTCGCATGGCGCTGAGATCTGTATCATGGATACGCGCTACGCGGATGTCTACGAGCAGCTGAAAAAGGAGGGGAGCCGGATTGCCCTTGACATGGGGTGGAGTGAGTCACTCTCCCTGGATAACTGCAGACCGCTTCTGGAGCTAGCCGACTACTATACGCCAAACCGGAAAGAGGCTCTGAAGATTACCGGATGCGGCAGCCCCCGGGATGCGGCGAAGGTGCTGGCGGAGTTCTTTGATACCGTTGTGATCAAGCTCGACGCGGAAGGATGTCTGATCTACAAAGAGGGAGAGTACTTCACAGTTCCGGTCATTCCGGGAATACAGGCAAAGGATTCTACCGGAGCGGGAGATGCATTTCTGGCCGGATACCTGTACGGAATCTATCATGGGTTTGAGACCAGAAAAGCGGTGCTTCTCGGGAATCTGACCGGAGGAAAATGTGTGAGCGAGCCGGGGTGCCTTACCGCTTCCTATACCGGGCAGGAGCTGATGGCGGAGGCTGAGCATTATGCTTTTCTGTGCGGTTGAAGTGCGCCCGGATGAACCGAATCAGCGGAAGGAGGACAGAGGGTATTCTGTACCCAGGACCGGAATCGAACCATTATGAAACGAAAAGAAAAGACTGCTGAATCAGGGAAAGTAAAACAGATCTCATTTCGAAAGCTATGCTTCGAGGCACTTCCGGAAATGTGGACCTACCAGATTCTTTCGACTATTATGATTATCGCACCGGTGGTTGTGCTGAACCTGCTGATCGACTGGATTGCGGGACTTGGCGGGGAGGTCGTTACGACCGCGAATCTGAAGCATTTTCTCCTGAGCTGGAGGTTCCCGGTCATTCTTGTGCTGGGCGCAATGCTTGTGCTTGTATATATCGCGTTCGAGCTGATGGGCCAGGTGCACCTGACCCATAATATCCTGTCCGGACAATCGTCCGGCACATGGAAGTGCGTCAAAGCAGGCATCCGGTCGCTTCGCAGGTTTATGAACCCGGGCGGATTCGGCATCATCCTCTTTACCCTGTTCGCGGTACCGATCTGTGGCGTCGGCCTGTCGATCAGCCTGTCCAGCGCTTTCTATATTCCCCACTTCATCATGGAGACTTTGCTGAAGAATCCGCTTTACGCGGCAGGCTACATTGCGTTCCTCGGATTTCTCATATGGACTGCTTACCGGTCTGTTTTCGTCCTTCACGCGGTTATTCTGGATGGAATGACCCCAAAAGAAGGAAAGAAGCATTCTGCCCGCATTGTGATGGAGCACAAATGGGAATTCATCAAAGGGCTGATCAAAACCGGTCTGGTGATGCTCCTGATCATGACCGTCTCATGGCTTTTGTTCAGCCGGATCCCGGAGCTTCTGCTCGGCAATATGGGAGAGGGACTGCCGAAGCATTACAGAGCGGATGTTGTAAATGTGTTCAAGGAAGGCAGGGCGCTTTCCGAGGAACAGCTGCGGGTATGCATGTACAGGATCGTCGCCTCTTTTTCGGTCATGGCGGAGAAGTATCTGATGTCTGTCGTGATGCTTCTGTGCGGGGCTTACTTTATGCTGCGCCTGAACCGGTGGTATCTGGCATTCACCGGAAGAGAGGAGAAGCTGTGGCCGGAACGCCCGAAGAAGGCCAGATATATCTGGAAGGTCATTCTGATTCTTTTGGTGTTTCTGGGGTTTGCAGCGGTGTCGCTGTTTTTCGGCATTCTTTTTGAAAACCTGTTTTACAGGGAGGAACCGGTTAAGATCGTCGCGCACCGGACAGGCGGGACGCTGGCCTCGGAGAATTCCCTGGAAGGGATTGACAAGGCAGCCGAGCATGGCTGCTACGGCGCTGAGACGGATATCCAGAGAACAAAAGACGGCTGTTACATCATCAACCATGACGATGACTTCAGGCGGCTGACCGGCGTTGCGAAAGCCCCGAAGGATATGACCATGGATGAGATCAGACAGCTTCGGATCAAGGATACAACCGGGAACGGGCAGGAGCTTGCTGTGCCCACCCTGGAGGAGATGCTGGATGCGGTGAAGGGCAGGATCAGGCTGTTTGTCGAACTGAAAGGCAAGACCGCCGATCACCGGATGGCAGATGATGTGGTCAGAATCATCAAAGAGCATGACTGCGTGGAGGATACGGTGCTGATCTCCCTCAATTATGATGTGATCAATTACGCGGAAACCCATTACCCCGAATTCGAGACAGGCACGTTGTTCTTCGCGAGCCTGGGGGATGTCTCAAGGCTGAATTGTGATCTGCTGATTATGGAGGAGGAAACCGCGACCAACAGCCGGATCAGTGCGATCCACAGAGCGCAGAAGCAGGCTGTTGTGTGGACGGTCAATACGAGAAAGGCGATGCGCAGGTTTCTTGACTCTGACATCGATGCTGTGATTACCGACAAGATCCTGATGGCAGAGGAAGTACAGGCGCAGCTGGATGACCGGACGGACCTGGAGATTCTGGAAGACCGGTTAGAATAATTCCGGGACTTGCATCATAGCGCGTTTTTGGTAAAAGTTCATGTAATGAGGACAGGAGTGAATATGGTTTATGAGTGCGGAAGCAAAGAAAAGAGTTCAATATGTTGACGTTGTGAAAGGAATCGCCATTGTCTGGATCGTTTTCTATCATCTGATGGCGCCCTGCGCAGGGAAGAATCAGGTCATCAATCATCTGATGGATGTGATGCTGATTTCCTTTTTCTTCTTTTCCGGGTATTTTTACCGTCCCGGAAAGCGAAGCCTGAAAGAGAACATCGGGAACAGAGCGAAGTCTCTGATGAGCCCCTTCTTCAAGTACTCCCTGTTCTTCTGGGCGGTGGGAACCATACACCTGGTCGCGACCGGTGGAGAGACAATCAGGGAAGCTTTTCTGTGTCTGCGCAATTTCTTCGCAGGATGTATCTGGAACCGTGTCATCCAGAACTGGTTTGGATGGGAATATTATTCCCTTGGCAGGCGGTATTTTTATCTTGCTGACTTCTGGTTCCTGCTTGCGATGCTTTTTGCAAGCATCCTGTTCTTCCTGGCTGTAGATCACGTGCTGCAGTCGAAGCCGGTCGCGATTGCGGCGATCGCTGCCCTGTTCGCTCTGACCGGCATCCTGGTGCACTTTGGGATTGATCTTCCCTACAATCTTCAGCTGGTTCCGTTCTGGACCGCGTTCCTTCTGCTGGGTGCCTTCTTCGGACAGCAAAAGCTGTTTGACCTGGAATTCATGTCCGGGGGCGCAAAGTGGGGAGCAGGAATCTGTCTGCTTGCCGTCGGGACAGCAGTCTCGCTCTGGAAGACGCCTTCCATGAATGTGTTCCGGGGCAGCTTCGGTGAGAATGAAGTGCTGTCCATGCTGCTGTGCATTGCCGCGGCAATTCCGTTCATCTGGGGAGCGGGACTGGTCTGTGCACAGATTGAGAAAGTCGGCGTGCGGATCACGGAGATCGCCTGGCTGGGCTCCCACTCTCTTCTGATCTATCTGTATCATATGTTCTTTGCATGGATCCTCTGCACTATCACGGGATTCTCCATTCAATATGAGGAGCCGTCATCAGCGGGAACGATCGCAAAGAGCCTGCTTCTGACACTGACGTGTCTGGCACTCGGCGTTCTTGTCAATCTTCTCAGTGACGCTGTTGCCGCGAAGAAAAAGGCGAGGTGAAAGGAGATAATATGAGACTGTTTGTCGCGATCCCCCTGTCGGATGAGATGAAGACATCGATCATCGGCCTGATGCATGCGCTGAAGAAAGCCGGAGTGAAAGGAAACTACGTGCCGGTGCAGAACCTGCATCTGACGCTGGCTTTTGTCGGAGAGGTAGAATCAGCCGCGGCGGTAAAGGATGCGCTCAGGAGCGTTTCCTTCAAGCCTTTCCGGCTGTCTCTAACGGAGCTGGGAAGCTTCTCGGATCTGCTTTGGGTCGGCGTTAAGGGAAACCAGGGATTGTCGGCTGCCGCCAAGGCCGTGAGAGATGCGCTGGATGCCGCCGGAATTGCGTATGACCGGAAGAAGTTTACGCCGCACATCACGCTGGTCCGGAAGGCTGCCGGACGGTGGCAGCAGGCCGCCGTACCGAAGGGAGACGGCATGGTGCAGCAGATCTTTCTGATGAAGTCAGAGCAGCGAAACGGAAAACAGGTATACACACAGATCCTGTCATTGCCGTCAGGCGGCAGATGATCTTAAGTCCCCTCCGGATGCGGAGGGGACTTTGCATCCCGGCCATCGTCTTGTCAGAAGATTACAGGATTTCTGATTCTTCCCTCCATTTTCGGTTATAATAGGTCTGTTGCAGCAGTTTCAGAACAAGGGAGAGAGACAGATTATGTTTCGGCCAATGAGACGTTTCAAACGCTGAGAAAAAACAATAAGGTCAGCTACTGTGTTCATGATGCCGGGTTCCGGAGAGAAGGCGAATGGGCACTGAATGTAATGAGCGTGATTGTCTTCGGACGGATCAGCTTTGTGGAAGATGAGGAGACAGCACGGAAGATCGTAACGGCCCTGTGCCGGAAGTTTACGGATGACGAAGCGTATCTCAGGCGGGAGCTGAGCAATGCGCTGCCCAGGGTACAGTGCCTTGCGCTGAGCATTGATCATATGAGCGGAAAACTGGTCAATGAATCTTAATTGCAGCGATTCAGCACCCCTGCCCGCCCGCAGGAAAATACACGAAATGTTCTGAGCAATGGGGGCGGCGAATCGTTACTCTTATATATAAAACGCTCTGGAAGGGGAACCCATGAAAATAAAAAACATGCTCAAGTCAAGACTCTCTGCGGACTTTCATCTTCTGGTCAGAATGTTCTTCCGGCTTCTGCCCTATCAGATCCTGCTGATTGTGATCAATGCGGCAAATGGAATCGTGGATGGACTGTTTGCCAGCAACGCGATCGGTACGGACGCGATGAGTGCCATCGGTCTGTACACACCGATGACGCATTTTCTGTATGCGCTCAGTATTATGATGGTTGGCGGCTCTCAGCTTCTGTACGGAAAGTATCTGGCGGAGAAGCCGGATTCTGTCCACAGCGTATTTACGGTGGATCTTCTGGTTTCGTTCGGTGTGTCGGCACTCACTTCCCTGGTCCTGGTGCTCGGGGTGTTAACGCATATGACCGACCGGATGGTGGCTGACGCTGTGCAGAGAACGATGTTTAACCGGTATCTGATCGGCCAGGCCGTCGGAGTCCCGGCTCTTGTGCTGGGGCAGCAGCTGTTTTCTTTCCTGTCGCTGGAGAATCAGACAAAGAGAACCACGATCGCAAGCCTGATCTGCTTTGGCGCGAACGCAGCGGCAGACGCGCTGTTCACCGTGGTGATTCCGCTCGGAACCCTGGGACTCGGACTGGCTTCCTCCCTCAGTGTGTGGCTGTTCTTCGGATACCAGGCGCTGTATTACCTGTCCGGAAAGTCTCACCTCAAGTTTTCCGTCAGGCTGTGCAGCTGGAAGGATGCCAGGCTCATAGCGCTGCGCGGCTACTCCGGCGCTCTGTCGCGCTTTGTTGAGATGTTCCGCTGTCTGATCGTGAATGTCCTGATTCTCAGGTTTGTCGGAACCGAAGGCCTGTCCTCATTCTCTGCCTCCAATTCCTTCCTCGGGGTGATCTGGTCGCTTCCGTTTGGCATGATCGCTGTGGAACGGATGCTGATGAGCATCAGCATCGGCGAGGAGGACAGACAGTCCCTGAAGGACACCATGCGCGTGGTATTGTGGATCGGCGTCCCGATCATGGCAGTGGTTGCCGCTGTTATCATACTGGGCGCGCTCCCGCTGACGCGGATGTTCTACCGGGATCCGTCCGATCCGGTTTATTCCATGACGGTCATGGGCTTTCGCATGCTTCCTCTTTGTATGCCGCTGGCTGTCGTCAGCCTGGCCTTTGCCTGCTATGCACAGGCTGCGCAGAAGAAGGTCATGTCCATCGTGCTGCCGGTCATGGATGGGTTCGTCGGCGTATCACTGACCAGCCTGTTTCTGATCCCGGCCATGAAGATGAATGGCCTGTATCTGTCGAATATTCTGAACGGAGTGATCTGCCTGGCTGTCATTGTCCTGTTTGCCTGTGCCGGCAAGAAGCATTTCCCGCGCAGCCTCGATGATCTGATGGCGATCCCGGATGATTTCGGTCCTTCTGAGCAGGACCGCATTGACATTACGGTTCGGGAGATGGGAGATGTGGAAGAGGTTTCCGTACAGGTGATCGACTTCTGCCAGATGCGCGGCATTGACGGCAGAAGGGCATTTTTCGCAGGGCTGGCGCTAGAGGAAATGGCCGGGAACATTGTCGAGCATGGCTATCCGATGGACAACCGGGAAAAGCATTCCATCGATATCCGTGTCATTCACCGTGAGGAGGATGTGATCCTGCGCTTGAGGGATGACTGCAGGCCGTTTGACCCGTCAAAGAGGGATCTGCTTCTCGAGCCGGAGGACAAGGCGCATAACATCGGAATACGGATGGTATACCGGATCGCGAAAGAGGTGGAGTATAAGAATCTGCTCGGCTGCAA
>Ga0256405_10006976_pt1 | contig 17503 bp, 19 predicted proteins | sample RumenRJG_02DNA_FD_189096 | JGI IMG/M metagenome (GOLD analysis project Ga0256405, IMG submission 189096) | Bovine rumen microbial communities from Lethbridge, Alberta, Canada - RJG_02 | ecosystem: Host-associated > Mammals > Digestive system > Stomach > Rumen | place: Canada: Alberta...
TTTTTTCGCCTTGACGACGTTTGCGCATCCGCAACAACTGGAGAAAGGCGAGCAACAGCAATGCCCTTCTGGACATGAAGTGTGATCATGATGAGAGCCGTCATTTCTATGCATCTGATGGCACTGTGCTGCATCCAAATGCTCTATCATGTCATCCCAATTACACGGCACGACAGATAGCAACAAAACAGATATGGACAACAGCAGCAATAACGGTTTCATCACATCTAATTATGATATAATATCAATTTGCGCTGCAAAGATACGACATTTCACTTGCAACTCTGTTGCAAACTTCTCATACCGTCGATTTCTTTTGAAATAATGATTCAAAAAGATTGGGTGCAACCCCTGTTCTCACAAAGAGTTGCACTCAATTTGTCCGTTTTCAGCATCTTTCGATTATTCCTCGACAGCAACCTGATGGGCAGCCTCTGCCTGACGATGATGTACGACATCTTCGAGGCCCATGCCCAACGAGAATCTACAGATTCGCATACTGACCGCACAGCCTACATTGTAAAACAACTTATGGCACTATTGGCTACTGGTATCAGCCGAACAGAGCGTGATGTGGGCTACTATGCAGAGCGACTGAACGTATCTCCTAAATATCTTTCGGCCACCGTCAAACGCGTGACAGGACACAGTGTCACCTCATACATCGACCGACACACCGTACCTATATTAAAAGACTATCTGAATGATGAACGCCTGTCCCTCACCCAGATAGCGGAACTTATGAATTTTACATCGCTCTCTTACTTCAGCCGTTACTGCACCAAGCATCTCGGCCAGTCGCCAAGCGACTACAGGCTTAGCCTGCAGCCAAAGTTTGAGTAAATTCAGAAAACTCTCTGATATAACTGTATTTGTTTCTTGTCGAGATTTGTAATCTTTATCTGAACCTTGATTGGACGTGGTACATCGGTCAAAGATGATAGAAGCTTGGTTATTACCTGTTCAATATTGCTGAAACCTGAGTCTTCCACCACAGACACACACTCACCACTGATGAATGCCTCTCCGCGGATAAGATTGTACTTCGACATCCTCTCAAATGATTTGTTAGAATCTTCATGATGATCAATATCCTCGTTGGTGAAGAAAATATAGTCAATGACTTTCTCGTTCAGAATCCATGCTGGAGAAAAGTCTATCTTTGTATATACTCTTGCCATTTTGTATGTCGAGTGATTGAGAGCAAAGTCGATGTCACCAAGCGATGCACCGCATCCATTCTGTGCTATCGTTGCCCATGAATGCCGGAAGGAATACAGACTGGCATGGAAGTCTGGCGATACTTTCTTGCAAATTTGACTGATGCCTGCATTCACATTGGCATTGAATGAGTCTGATGTGCTTAGGCGGTCTTGAAAGTCAAACAGCCAGGGAGATTCTATGTTTTTGGACAAGTACTTCTCGAAAGTCGGCTTTATAAATTGTGGCACCCTTATCTCAAAGTATGCGTTATCTGAACGGGATTTACTTGTTTTTCTTCTGTTATAGTGGAAAATGCCATTGTGATACTGACTCTTTTTCGCAAAGAACAAATCAATGCTATTGATGCCACACATACAGAAGCTTATCAGCGCAACATCCTGCCCAAGTTCCTGGAGTGGATGCGTAAATCTGCTGAAGTCGGGAACAACGGCGAAGAACCTGCGAAGCATATTGGGGCTTATTGCTCTCTTGTTTGGTGTATCTTCCTTGGGGATTGTAATCTTGGGCCAAGGGTTTGTGATTAACAGAATACCTCTTTCCTCATCGTTGTATTCCAACATGGCTGCTTTATGTATCTGCCTGATGTTTATAGGGTATTTATGTTTAGACCTTGCCGTCTGGGAAAGAGAGTCTATCCATCGGGAAAGGAATGAGTATGTCAATTGGGAAAACATGACCTCATTATTTCCTGCAAACTTTTCCAGACTATAAAGAGCCCACTTGTAATCACGTGAAGTCCTTTCCTGACCTCTAGCTTTCATCTTCTCTATATGCTTACGAGCGTACATTGAGAACGATATACCATCTTTCCCTTTCTGAATATAGTCCACAATTTCCTTGACCGTCCAGTTCTGCGTGTCAATTCTATTCAGGATGTTGTAGTATCTAGCAATAACTTTGGAAGTCTGTTCCGCTACAAAAGGATCAATTACATCTTGTTTGTCCTTGCTCAGTCCCATGTCATCTACAATCCATGAAGTCCTGATGTATTGACTTTTGCGGTTTTGTGTGACTCGTATGTATACCACATACATTCCGTCCTTTCTTTGACGTAATACCTTTGCTTTGAAAAATGCCATAAATCTGTTTTATTAAAGTTAAACCTTATAATATATAATAACAAAAACAGATAAACGGCAGTATTCTTTTACCTATTGGCACACGGAATAGACAAGCACATTTTGCGTAAAACACGTGCAGAATGTGTTAAACAAATGTTGATTTTCTGCACTTTTTTGCCAAATCCTAGATTTTTTGAAAAATAAATAAAATTAGGATAAGCCTTTTATAATTAAAGACTTACCCCAATTAGTTAAAGTTCTATTTTATGTTGTCTTATTCTTCCAGAGCACCCTGGGCGGCGGCTAGACGATGCTGAGTATCAGTTACTTACATAATTAGTGTAAAGTACTGGCACCTCTTTTTAGACTCATTCTGCTCATTTTGCCTCATTTTTCAGGGAAAAAATGGCTCAATGGCAGATTCATTCTCATTTCTTGATTTTATCTTTATTTTGTTTTACACTAGATTGCTTGACTTCTGTCTTACAATCGTTAACTGTAAATGCTTCGTAAGTCCAGAAGATTGAACTTCATGAACAAACACCACATTCTGTTTGCAAAAATACAAAATAATCTTGAATTCAGACTCATTTTTCTCATTTTTCGTGCAGAATGAGTTTGATTTTAACAAAAATAAGACTAAAGCTGCATATCTATTTCATACTTTCAATAAAAAAAGAAATAGTTGATTCCATCATTGCTGGTTTAAGTTTAAGTTTAGATGTTCTTATATATATAATAAGGTGTAGTAAACCAGAATCAGACGACTATAGGTTTAATCTTTAAGGTTAGAGGTTCATGTATATATACATGGGTAAACGTAAACCTAAACTTAGCGAAACGGGACTTCCTCGTGTTTCCCAAAATTCACGTTTTTCTTTTAAAAGAGAATGAACCTTCTTATGCCCTCCCCTTCTAATCCTCTTCTCTTTTAACTGAGAAAAACTTTTGAAGTCACAGACGACATTAACTTGATGCTCGTAAAAAGTTATCTTCCGTGATTTAGAAAGAAAACTCACAGATTTGCAGAAATTTTGCAAATTCACGAGTTTCCTTTTGAAATTTGGAAAGATAACCTTTCTTCATCTTTTTTTGACCGACATCGTCATTACAGATTAGGAATGATGATATGTGTTTACACTTCGAGACTTTTGCCTGGGTTGAAAAACTCATGCTCACCATGAAAGACATATCCCAATTGATTAGACACACACTTGGTATTGCCGATCTTGACATCCACATTGTAGTGAGAGTGTCCATATATCCAGTAATCGATACCACTATCCTTGATATAGTCTTCCAGTTCAACCGTAAAGGCTCCGTTGGCTTGGCTATCGGCAAACTTGGGACATTGCATCTGGAAGGATGGCACGTGGTGGGTTACAACAATCTTTCTTCTGGCTCTACTGTTTGAAATGGCATCCTTCAGGAATGCCAAGCACCTTTCGTGTTCGCCATTGAAGTCCGCAAACGTCAGAAGTTCGCCATTGAAGATGATACGTCGGAAGTCGCTTACCACTTGTTCAGTATAATATGACTCCTTCAGAGGAATCTTGGCCCACAATGTTGTTATGATGAAGTCAATGTCCCCTATGTGTACGACAGCATTGTAATAGCTGTGGACATTCGGACGTATTTCAAGGCAATAGCCATCGTTAAGCTTGGCGATGTCGTAGAACTTATAGAACTCATGATTGCCCATACAAACAATCACCTGACGGTAGTTCTCCGAAGCCCAGTCCCAGAATGGATGCTTACTATAGTTCTCATCTCCCAAGTAGCCAATGTCACCAGCCAGGACGAGAACGTCCCCTGTTACTTGCAGGGGATTCTCCTTCAGATATCTCCAGTTGTCGGCAAACTCTAGATGGAGGTCAGAGGCATATTGTATCTTCATTGCTGTTCTGTGGCAAATAATCCGTCCAATTGTTCCAGCAAGGCTTCGACGAATGATGTATCCTGGTCAAGAGCCTTGGAAAGTGGTTCAGAAAGAGTATTCCATTCTTTCTTGATTGAAGAGACAAACTCCCTTATGCAAGTTACTATCGGTTCTGGAGCAGTAATTTGACTATCTTCTATGATGACCACGTTCTTCAGCACATCAGAACGATGCTTCTTGATGTCTTTGCTGTTGACATGCTTTCCGTTTGCCTTGTCTTGCAGAAGATTGAGGTATGCTCGTGACTTCAGAGCTATGAGCGCAGCAGAGTCTGCATGGCGTAGTCCATTGGTCAGTTTGCTGTGCTCGATTGTGAAGTGGTAGAAATCATCGTCCATGATGATTGCACTCAGACTGGATGTGTCCTCGCTGGTGGGAATTGGTTCAATGGTCAGCCCCTTCGGTTCGCCGAGGATGTCAGGGTGCCGTGACAGCAGTTCAATCATTTCGGGATAGTCAGGTTTGCCATTGACAAAACGGTACAGTTCGTACTTCGGAGTCTCGCCCTCTTCCTGTTTGCGTCTCTCAGGACGATACCCACCTTCACGCACGAATTGCCAGAAATGCTCAGCGAAGTCAGTTGTCATCTTTTCAACGATGACTATCATGTCGATGTCATGCGTGGCACGAGGGCGAACAGCCGTGCCGGTCATGGCAATGTCACAAGCCGTGCCACCGATGATGACGTAGTTCTCAGAGTAGGCTTCAAAAGCTTCACGGAATTTATCTAACCCTTCCATGCTGTTTCATTTATTAAACGTTCAACTTCACCTTCCACCCGCGGATCTGCATCCTCACGTAGAGAAATGGCCAATGATAACCTGTCCACCCATTCGGCTTTTTCACCATTATTAATTACCGGTGGGTATTTCCAGGCTTCGATGAGAATGTTGCCATCATACTGATTGGGGCGTACTATGACACCTGATACCCTGAAGTCTCTAACTTGTTTGGCAGTCATCATGATTATCCTTTCGGGATCAGGATTGAGCATTGTGTAATGTGCCAGGGCATTGATGCCACATATCACAAAATGGTCTTCAGTCAATAGTTCATCGCAGTAGATGCGCTCTTCAACGGGATTAATCAGGAGTGGTTGAGCTTGATCCCATAGATCCCTCCCCTTCTTATGGAAGTGGATGACCTTTCGTTTTGAGCCTTCTGATTCTTTCCGGCACAGCCCTAAGTCTTCAAGGCAAGTAATGCCAAGTGTAATGCTTGCGTATGAATAAGGAATCCTATCCTCTATGTCTCGTGCTGCCAATCCATCTATGCTTTCTATCTGCAGATGATAGAGCAGCAGGTATTGGGCTACCGGTGTCATAATTTTCGCCTGTTTTGTTTTGCGTATGCGCTCATTGGCCAGAAGCATTGGCAAATGAACGTATTTGTCAGAGATGACGAAATAAATGTCTTTGTCAATAAGCCTCTGTCGTTCGTATGCAGGACATGCAGGCAACAAAAAGACTACAGGAAGCTGGAATAATGAAGTAAGATTGCTTGCCGTGACAGACAAGATGCGAGGTGCAGCAACTTTACCTTTGGGTTCAGCGAAAAGCAATGGCATACCATGAAACTCTCCATCGTAGAACTTGTACGATAGCGAGTCTCCGATGGTGACACCTTTCATCTGCGCCTTGCTTCGTTCTTGCAGCTGTATAGGTCTGCCCAATATGAAGACATCTTTCGTTTTAACCATTCTGCTTCATTTTATATACCATTAAAACGATGCAAAAGTATTAAAATAATCTGATATAACCAAAGGTTTTCCTGATTTTCTTGATTTTAGCAATAAAGTTTGAATACTTAATGCCTCAATTGGCAGATATACAGTTCAAAAAAGTGTTTCACTTTGCACTTTCGTTCAAGTAGGTAACTATTATTTGGTAAACCTCTTTACCCTTACATCCCATATACAAATGAAAGAAGCGACGCTATAGAATTAACGCCGCTACTTTTTTCTCAGATTTAGACAGAACGTCTATCTGTCCCAAATGCTGCTGCCACCGCCCTGGTCACTGATGTCCAGTTCGTCTTCGACATCACTCCAGCCACTGGATTTCAGACCAGTCACACTTGATTGCAGAAGTTGTGTCAGATGCTGCAGTTCTATCACCTTCATTGAAGGCTTCATATATTCTTTCTTCATATCGATTACTTGATTACAACCTTTTTACCATTATTGATATACAATCCGCGTTGTGTCGGCTTTCCGCTCAGGCGAACGCCGTCCAGCGAATACCACACACCATCTTTCACATCTGTAGAGTCTGCCGAGACTCCAAGAATGCCTGTTACATCTTCACCGTCAAAGCTTAATGCAAACGCACGTGCCTTAGCTTCAGCGTGTCCATTGATGTACGGCACTGAGAAATAGGCACGACATGAGCGAATCTGGCGGTCAACTGTTGAGTAGTATCTCTCGCTACTTTCACAGCATAAAAATATAAATTCGGCAATTAATCGAGTTTATTGCCGAATTTATATAAACGATTTTATTCCAGTTAGTCTGATAACTGACTGGTCTTTGCCCAGTAGAAGTATAGATAGTTGCGACAAGGATTGATGTTTTCCCTCTTGATTCTAATAATTCTTCTTAATTCATATATATTTGCGAAGATAGGCAAAATTCCCGTAATTTTCGTATCTTTGCAGCGAATATTAAAAAGTGAGTATCGTTCTATCCATATTCCTGCTGAGCATCGGCGCGAGTTTCATACAGCGCACCACGGGCTTCGGATTCGGCATCTTCATCATGACGGTGCTGCCGTTCCTCCTGCCAAGCTATGGCGAGGCCACTACCCTCTCAGGACTGTTGGCAATCACAACCTCTGCTGCTATCGTATGGCGGTTGCGTGGCTACGTCACGTGGAACAGACTTTGGCCGATTCTGGTGACATTTATCATCGTCTCGACCATCGCCATATTCGCTCTGACTCGTATCGAAGACCATATCTTGCGGCGCATCCTTGGTGTGGCACTTATCTTGATCAGCATCTATTTCATGCTGTTTAGCCAGCGCATAAAGCTGCCGACTACAAAGAAGGTGCAGGTAGGCGCAGGAACATTGAGTGGACTGATGGGCGGTTTCTTCGGCATGCAAGGCCCGCCTGCCGTGCTATACTTCATCCAGAGTGAGCCGACTAAGGAACACTATATGGCAATGGCGCAGACCTATTTTCTGATTGGCAACGTGATGATGACTGGCGTTCGAGCCTACAACGGTTTCCTGACTTCGACTGTCCTGACAGATTATTGTTTCGGCCTTGGTGGGGTCGTTATAGGCACGTGTTTGGGAGCCTATGTGTTCAAGCACATCCCCAATCGCATCTTCCGCTACATAGTCTATGCCTACATAACCGTAAGTGGTGTGTTCATACTTTTATCGTAGCTCCATACCCGGTTTGAAGTTCCATTTGCGGGGATGTCTATTTGTTTATGTCACCATCCACCTGTATCACACGGTATTAGAATTGGTCAGGCGCATCGAGAAGAATGACTTCGAGGGGCGCACACTGACACTGAAAGTGAAGTTCCTGGACTTCCAGCAGATTACCCGCAGTATCACTGTTGACCACATCTTGCGGACCAAGGACGATATTCTTCCTTTAGCGAAACAACTTATGCAGGGCGTAGAGTTCCACTCCCACCCTATCCGTTTGTTAGGCTTGGGTGTTTCAAACCAAAAGAACGCCACCGCTCAGGAGCAGCAGCCTTGGGTCGAGCTTGAACTGGAGTTTGAGCCGTGGCCAGAGGCTTGATTTACACCATGCCATACGACATATAATCCCAAAAGAAGCCCCGGCTTGCATTGCAGGTCGGGGCTGTTCTTGTTCTGAGTTTTTTAAAGCTATGCTATCAAGCAATCTGTTACGAGACCTCAATGGCCTTGGTGACCTTTTGCTTCTGCTCGGCCTTCGGCATGGTGATAGTCAGGATGCCGTCCTCCACCTTGGCAGAGATCTGGTCTTTCACGACATCATCCGGCAGCGTGTAGTTCTGCTCGTAGTTCGAGTAGCTGAACTCGCGGCGCAGATAGTGGTGGTGCTTGTCCTCATGCTTGTGCTCAGCCTTGTTCTCGATGGCGATGGTCAGGTTGCCCTCGTCGTTGATGCTAACTCGGCAATATTCTTTCTTAATGCCTGGAGCTGCAAGTTCCATCGTGTAGGCCTTCTCACTCTCCTTGACATTGACTGCAGGTGCTGTACTGTTGGCACGAGGCATAAAATCAGTGTTCAGGAAATCGTCAAATACTGTTGGGAACCAACTGTTTTTAAACATTACTGGTAACATAATCAATACCTCCTAATTATACTTTTAGTTTAACGTATGTTGTTTGATCGCCTCGGCTTTCGCTTCAGCTTTCACTCACCTAAAAAGCAACTTACGTGCCAATTGTCAAAATGGCACTCGAAGATAGTCAAAATGGCATGGAATTTAAACTCGGTTATACGATGCTGCCAATTCTTTAAACTCGGTTAAACAATGGAGATATTTAGAATCTTCGAGTATGACAGCGATAGGCATCATACTCTTTGCCAAAGTCATGGTGCAGGCGACGCTCTTCACTGAGTACTTGAATGAACATGATAGCAAAGAAGAGAAGCCAAACAGCGACAGCCTGCCAAGTACACAGCCACAGGGCGAAGCCTATAAGATAAATGAGCGTTCCCGTCAGCATGGGATTGCGATTCAGACGATAGGGGCCATCTGTCATCAAGTGCTGTGTGCGTGGTGCCACCTCATGGCCAAAAGCATCCATCGGGTTGCCTTTTCCACGAAGCTTCATATATACGATGGTCCAGATGCTCAGTAGCAGACCACAGAGCATCAGGCCCCAAGCGACCACATCCTTAGCTGCCACTCCTGACCAGAACGTTGGTCTTCCTGATGCTAGCCACATCAATGTGGGCATCAGTCCCACAAAGATCACCAAGCCTAAAAGATAGCCCAATATGTCTCTTAACTGTTTCATGTTTAACATCCTTCTTTGTAGTTGACAGTCTATTAGGGCTTCCAAGAATAGCGGCTATTTTTAATAGGCTTATTATAGAAAAAACGAGAGGTTAAAGCATTGAAGTAACACTTTAATCTCTCGTAATTAATTATTTGATTTCCAATAAATTGAATATCACTCCTCGACGGCTGCCTGCGCGGCTGCAAGTCGTGCGATAGGCACACGGAATGGAGAGCAAGAAGCATAGTCCATACCGACCTTTGCGCAGAACTTAACAGATGAAGGTTCGCCACCATGCTCGCCACAGATACCTGTACGGAGTCCTGGACGAGTCTTGCGACCATTCTCTACAGCCATCTTGATGAGCTGACCAACACCCTCCTGATCAAGAACCTGGAATGGGTCAACCTTCAGAATCTTCTTCTCCATATATGCAGGGAGGAATGAAGCGATATCGTCACGAGAATAACCGAAGGTCATCTGTGTGAGGTCGTTAGTACCGAATGAGAAATACTCAGCCTCCTCGGCAATGAGTCCTGCAGTGAGGGCTGCACGAGGAATCTCAATCATAGTACCGATCTCGAAGTCGAGGGTAACACCTTCTTCTGCAAATACAGCCTCTGCATTAGCCTTGATGATAGCCTTCTGCTGCTTCAGCTCGTTGACAGTACCGATAAGCGGAACCATAATCTCTGGATGTGGGTCGTAGCCTTCCTTCTTCAACTGACAAGCAGCACCGAGGATGGCACGAGTCTGCATAGCTGTAATCTCAGGGAATGTGATACCGAGACGGCAGCCACGATGTCCGAGCATTGGGTTGTTCTCAGCAAGAGAGTTTACACGTTTGCGAATTTCCTCTACACTTACGCCCATTTCCTTCGCCATAGTCTCCTGACCGGCACCATCATGTGGAACGAACTCATGGAGAGGTGGATCAAGCAGACGGATATTAACGTGAAGTCCGTCCATAGCCTTGAGAATTCCGTAGAAGTCTGCCTTCTGATAAGGAAGGAGCTTGGCAAGTGCCTTCTCACGACCTTCAACAGAATCAGCGAGAATCATCTCACGCATAGCCACAATCTTCTGATCATCGAAGAACATGTGCTCGGTACGAGTAAGACCGATACCCTTTGCACCAAATGCACGTGCCACCTGAGCATCGTGTGGTGTATCGGCATTGGTACGAACCTCCATCTTGGTATATTTGTCGCAGAGATCCATAAGTTCCTTGAAATCGCCTGAAAGCTCCGCAGCCTTTGTCTCGATCTGTCCGGCATAAACCTGACCTGTAGTACCATTGAGCGAGATATAATCACCTTCCTTATATACTATGCCATCAATCTCAACAGTCTTTGCCTTGTAGTCAACATTGATAGCACCAGCACCAGACACACAGCACTTACCCATACCACGAGCCACAACGGCTGCGTGAGAGGTCATACCACCACGAGCGGTGAGAATACCTTCTGCGGAAGCCATACCTGCAAGATCCTCAGGAGAAGTCTCGATACGTACCATGATAACCTGATGTCCGTCATCGTGCCATTTCTCCGCATCATCTGCATGGAACACAATCTGACCACAAGCAGCACCAGGAGAAGCCGGAAGTCCTTGCGTTATTACCTTTGCCTTAGAAAGAGCGAGCTTGTCGAATACCGGGTGAAGGAGCTCATCGAGCTTCTGAGGCTCACAACGCAGAATAGCTGTCTTCTCGTCGATAAGACCTTCGTGCATGAGATCCATAGCAATCTTCACCATAGCGGTACCTGTGCGCTTACCGTTACGTGTCTGGAGGAACCAAAGCTTGCCTTCCTGTACGGTGAACTCCATATCCTGCATATCGTGATAGTGGTGCTCGAGAGTGTCCTGAATCTGGTCGAGTTGCTTGTAGATTTCAGGCATAGCCTCTTCCATAGAAGGATACTTAGCAACACGCTCAGCCTCAGAGATTCCGGCACGCTCAGCCCAACGCTGAGAGCCTATCTTTGTAATCTGCTGTGGTGTACGGATACCAGCCACAACATCCTCACCCTGTGCGTTGACGAGATATTCACCATTGAAGAGGTTCTCACCATTTCCCGCATCACGAGAGAAGCAAACACCAGTAGCGGATGTATCGCCCATATTACCGAATACCATAGCCATTACTGATACGGCAGTACCCCATTCGTCAGGAATACCTTCCATCTTACGATAGAGGATAGCACGCTCGTTCATCCAAGAACGGAATACAGCACAGATAGCGCCCCACAGCTGTGTGATAGGATCATCTGGGAAGTCAGAACCTGTCTGTTCCTTGATAGCAGCCTTGAAGAGCTTCACGAGTTTCTTGAGTGATTCAACAGAGAGATCCTTGTCAAGTTCCACACCCTGTTCCTTCTTCACTTCCTCGATAATCTTCTCGAACGGATCGATATCTTCCTTATTCTCAGGCTTCATGCCGAGAACAACGTCGCCATACATCTGTACGAAACGGCGATATGAGTCATAAACGAAGTGTGGATTGTTTGTCTTCTTTGCCATACCCTCAGCAACCTCATCATTGAGACCGAGGTTGAGGATTGTGTCCATCATACCAGGCATTGATGCACGAGCACCTGAGCGAACGGAAACAAGGAGAGGATTCTCCGCATCACCGAACTTGCAGTTCATAAGGTTCTCGATATGCTTTACAGCGGCATTCACGTCACTCTCAAGGAGTTCTACGATCTTGTCCTGACCGACCTTATAATACTCGTTACATGTGTCTGTCGTAATAGTGAAACCTGGAGGTACTGGTACACCGATAAGATTCATTTCTGCAAGGTTAGCGCCCTTGCCACCAAGTGCCTCACGCATCTGTGCGTTACCTTCTGCCTGTCCATTGCCGAAGGTGTAAACTCTTTTTTGTGTCATTTCTTTTAATGAGTGTTTATAGTTTTAGGTTATTAACCAAATTATTCGTTATTAGGGACTGCAAATATATGGATTTTAAAAATAAAGACCAAATCTTTTGTTGTTTTTCTTACACTTTTTGTCGGTTTAATCACTTTTAATATTTATTTTTACTTAATGTCAGAAAAAATTTGTACCTTTGCGCCAAATTCGATTTTTTTAAAATGGCAAGAAAGAAGAAACCATTACCTATACTTGAAAATATTACAATCCAGGACATCGCCGCAGAGGGAAAGTGCGTTGTGCGCGTCAATGACCTCGTGGTATTCGTTCCTTTCTGCGTACCGGGAGATGTGGTGGATTTACAGATAAAGCGCAAGAAACATTCATACGCAGAGGCAGAAGTTATCAAGTTCCATAAGTTAAGCGATGTACGCGCAGTTCCTTTCTGCGAACATTTCGGTATATGTGGTGGATGTAAGTGGCAAAACCTGCCATACGAGGCTCAAATCAAGGCAAAGCAGAAGCAGGTAAACGACCAGTTACATAGAATAGGTAAGATTGAGTTGCCTGAATTCCGTCCTATTCTCGGTAGCGTGAAGACTCAGGAATATCGCAACAAACTCGACTACGGTTGTAGCAGCAAGCAGTGGCTTACTCAGGAGCAGATGAAGGCTCAGGTGCCTTTCAGTCCGGCTATCGGTTTTCATATCACAGGCGCATTCGACAAGATTCTCCCTGTGGAGAAGTGCTGGTTAATGGATGACCTCCACAACCAGATACGCAACTCAATACGTGACTATGCCCTTGAAAACGGTCTTTCTTTCTTCGACCTCAGACAACAGGTAGGTTTACTTCGTGACATCATCATCCGTTGCAGCAACAGCGGTGAGTGGATGGTTATCCTTCAGATGCATTTCGACCGCACTTCGGAGGAAAGCACGAAACAGAGCGAGAAACAGACAATGGGACTATTGCAGTTCGTTGCCGACAAGTTCCCGCAGATCACTTCCCTACTCTGGCTCGACAACCAGAAATGCAACGACACCATCGGTGACCAGGAGATACATGTCTTCAAAGGCAAGGATCACATGTTCTTGCTAATGGAAGACCTAAAATTCAAGGTCGGACCAAAGTCATTCTATCAGACAAATACAGAACAGGCTTACCACTTATATTCCGTTGCACGCGAATTTGCACAGCTCACAGGCGATGAGGTTGTATATGACCTATATACCGGTACTGGAACTATCGCCAACTTCGTAGCCCGTAAGGCAAAGAAGGTTGTTGGTATAGAATATGTGCCAGAGGCTATCGAGGATGCAAAAGTGAACTCTGAGCTTAACGGAATCAACAATACCGATTTCTACGCCGGAGATATGAAGGATATCCTTACTGACGAGTTCATAGCCCAGCACGGACAGCCTGACGTAATCATCACCGACCCTCCTCGTGCCGGTATGCATCAGGATGTCATCGACACAATTCTCAGGGCAAAGCCACAGAGAATAGTATATGTGAGTTGTAATCCTGCTACTCAGGCACGCGACTTGCAGTTGCTCGACGCAGACTACAAGGTTGTAGAAGTACAGCCTGTAGATATGTTCCCACACACTCCACACGTCGAGAACGTAGTTCTACTGATAAAAAGATAAAGTAAAAAAGTAAAGATACAAAAAAATGAGTACAACTAATAACGAAAACCATCATCACCACCATCATCATGGTCAACACAGACCTGATGATACAGGTCTTTTCAGAAAGAGAATGTCTGACCACGTAAAACGTATCAGAATAATCAGACGTGTTGTCTATTGGATGACAATCTCACTCGCCGTATTGGTTTCACTTGCTGTGGTTTATGCCTATGTATTAGACCGAGGCTAAAAAAAATAAAAGGTAAAAAGTATTATCACATACTTTTTACCTTTTTCTTTTATACCTTATATTAAATTACAATCCTAAAAAGCACCTTCTTTGGCGTCTTTTCTGAGTGACAGACATATTCGAATTTAAAGCCTGCCTCAATGAAATTCCGCAGTCCTGTTGATTCTCTTACCGACTGCGTAAGCATATCCGTTATCCTATCCCTATTCTCATCCACGACTTTCTGGTCGTCAAGCATACCACAGAATGAGAGATAATAGATATACACATGTCTTTCCTGGTCAAAGACAATACTATCCGTCCTGCTGTAGTTCACTACCGGGGTAGGACAATACCGTTCTGTATATTCCTTAGCCTGACGCACCGCCCTATCCTCCAATGACTCTTGGCAGGAAGAGAGCATCACTCCTACCACCAGCAGCAAGACACCCACAATAGGGAGTTTTTTTATATTATTAAAGCTAAAAGAAATCATAATTTTCTCTTTATATTTACTTATCAAAAACGCAAAGCCGCAAAGTCGCAGAGTTTTACTTCTCTGTGTCTTAGCGTCTTTGCGTTAAAATATTATCTAACATCCATCCCTTTGGGAAGGCTTGGTTAGGCTAATCAATCAGCGTAGATGACCTCACACGACTCAATGTCTCTGGAGTCATCTGCAGGAATGATGCTATATATACCAACGGAGCACGAAGAACCACCTGAGGCGCAGACTTGCAGATACGGCGGTATCTGTTCTGAGCACTCTCGAAACGCACCATATCTGAATGCTTCTGACTCTTTATGAGGCTTTCCTCCAATATCTTACGATACAGAATCTGTATATTCTGATTATGAAGAGCCACTTCCTCAAGTCGCTTCCTTGGGATAGCATAGACATAGGTAGGCTCAAGAGCCTCACACATAAGCTTTGTAGGTGTCTCTGTGAAAAGACTCTCTATACAGAAGAACATATCGCCATCAACAGCGAGATTCTCCGTAACCTCCTTGTCGTTTTTATAGTAATACTGACGCACGAGACCTTTATGAAGGTAGAAGAAGTTCATACAAACCTCATCCTCCGCCAGAATCATCTCGCTTTTGGAGAACTTCAGCGGTACAAGAATGCTCTCGAGGACATCCAGCTCCTCATGAGTCATCGTGCTATATCGTCGTGCCAGCTCTCGAGCTATGTCACGAATAGGAATGTTAAGGTCTTTCATTAGATTTGTGGTTGAGGATCTTATTTGTTATTTTTTTTAAGCTATTAGTCAAGTTTCAATACTGCGAGGAATGCCTTCTGAGGCACTTCTACGTTGCCTATCTGCTTCATGCGCTTCTTACCCTTCTTCTGTTTCTCAAGGAGTTTGCGCTTTCGGCTAACGTCGCCTCCATAACACTTCGCAGTAACGTCCTTACGAACGCACTTGATAGTCTCACGGGCAACAATCTTACCACCTATGGCAGCCTGAATGGCAATATCAAACTGCTGTCTTGGAATCAGTTCCTTGAGTTTCTCACACATACGGCGACCGAACGTAACAGCGTTATCGTAGTGCGTAAGCGTTGAGAGGGCATCCACAGGCTCACCATTGAGCAGGATATCGAGCTTAGCCAGACGGGAGAGTCGGAAACAATCCACGTGGTAGTCAAACGAAGCATATCCCTTAGAAATGGATTTCAGCTTATCGTAGAAGTCGATGACAATCTCACCAAGAGGAATCATGAAATGCAGTTCTACACGATTGCCACTAACGTATTCCTGATTGACCAGCTCGCCTCTCTTATCGAGACAGAGCTTCATTATCGGACCTATATAGTTAGCATCAGTAATAATTGTAGCCTTGATGTAAGGCTCTTCGATATGGTCGATAAACGTTGGGTCTGGCAATCCCGATGGGTTGTGAACCTCCTTCGCCCCACCCTGCTTGTCATATACCATATATGATACGTTAGGCACGGTGGTGATAACGTCCATATCAAACTCGCGGTCAAGTCTCTCCTGAACGATTTCCATGTGGAGAAGTCCGAGGAATCCGCAACGGAATCCGAAACCGAGTGCAACCGATGACTCAGGCATGAACGTGAGCGACGCATCATTGAGTTGCAGTTTCTCAAGAGAAGCACGAAGGTTCTCGTAGTCGGCAGGATCAATAGGATAAACGCCGGCAAACACCATTGGCTTCACTTCCTGGAAGCCCTCGATAGCCTTGTCGCAAGGATTTGAAACGTGGGTGATAGTATCACCGACCTTCACCTCCTTCGCATCCTTGATGCCTGAAATGATATAACCCACCTCGCCTGTCTTCATCTCATTGCGAGGCACCATATCCATTTTCAGCACACCGATTTCATCAGCGTCATATTCCATTCCGGTGTTGAAGAACTTCACCTTGTCACCCTTCTTTATAGAACCATTAAGGATTTTATAGTATGCAATGATTCCACGGAAGGAATTGAACACAGAATCGAAGATAAGAGCCTGTAGCGGAGCATTTACATCACCCTTTGGGCAAGGGATGCGGTCAACAACGGCATCAAGTATCTCCTGTACGCCTTCACCAGTCCTACCACTGGCACGGAGAATATCAGAACGGTCACAGCCAATGAGTTCGATGATTTCATCCTCTACCTCATCAGGCATTGCAGCCGGCATATCAATCTTATTTATTACAGGTATAATCTCCAAGTCGTGGTCAATAGCCATATAGAGGTTGGAGATTGTCTGAGCCTGAACTCCCTGCGTTGCATCCACCACAAGCAGAGCACCCTCACACGCAGCAATGCTTCGGCTTACCTCGTATGAGAAATCCACGTGTCCCGGAGTATCGATAAGGTTCAGAATATATTTCTGACCATCACGCTCATACTCCATCTGTATGGCGTGGCTCTTAATCGTAATGCCTCTCTCTTTCTCGAGATCCATATCGTCAAGCATCTGGCCTTCAGTAATCTGGATAGTATTAGTCATTTCCAGAAGACGGTCGGCTATGGTACTTTTTCCGTGGTCGATATGAGCTATGATGCAGAAATTACGTATATTGTTCATAATAGGTTACAAAGTTACTACTATTTCCGCACATTCCAAAGGAAATACCGAATTTTAAGTTTTTTTAAGGATGAGTTTTTTTAAGGGGACACCCTTTATTCCAAATCCTCACAGATACAAGGACGGTGAACGATTCGTTCAGCGTTTCCACACGCAAAAGACTGCAATTCGCACCCTAACTCACAGCTTTGGACAACTGTTTATATGCTGCAAAATCATACAACATCCGCATGTGTACCAATATCATTTTGATATGTTACATACTCCTTTTGTTCATCAGATACGATATGATGAGTCCCTGTTTTAGGGAGTCGTCAATTAGGATTGTCTTTTTCCGTCATTAACGTCATTAGTCATTAGTCATTAAGCGAGTTGATGACGGGCGAAAATCGGCTATATAGTAAATATATTTTTCCTTAATTCCGCAACACTATAATTTAACTTTATTTATAAGTTCCTGAGCAACAAAAAGTTGCCCAGGATTTTGCCATGTCAGAATTTTCACTTATCTTAGTGTTGCAAAAAGAAAACAA
>Ga0256405_10006978_pt1 | contig 17499 bp, 18 predicted proteins | sample RumenRJG_02DNA_FD_189096 | JGI IMG/M metagenome (GOLD analysis project Ga0256405, IMG submission 189096) | Bovine rumen microbial communities from Lethbridge, Alberta, Canada - RJG_02 | ecosystem: Host-associated > Mammals > Digestive system > Stomach > Rumen | place: Canada: Alberta...
AGACGAGGCTCAAAAACTCATTGACGTTACCAGAGAAAGCTTTTTTGAAGGAATCAAGAAGGCAAAAGCTGGACACAGATTACATGAGATATCAAGAGCGATCGATGACTATGTTACGTCTTATGGTTATGGCATTGTCAGGGAGCTGACGGGACATGGTATAGGAACAAGTCTCCACGAAGATCCTATTGTACCAAACTTTAAAAAGTTTTTACCTGGACCAAAGCTTAAAAAGGGAATGACCATATGTGTGGAACCCATGATAACCATGGGCGAGAGATATGTAGGCTGGCTGGACGATGAATGGACAGTAGTAACAGTTGACGGCTCTCTTGCTGCACACTACGAAAATACAATAGCCATCACGGATGGCGAACCTGAAGTTTTGACACTGTAATTGTTAAGGAGGAAAAAGATGTCAAAGGCTGATGTAATTGAAATTGAAGGAAAAGTAATTGAGAAGCTTCCAAACACCATGTTCCAGGTTGAGCTTGAAAATGGACATGTTGTTCTTGCACATATAAGTGGTAAGCTCAGACAGAACTTTATCAGAATTCTGCCTGGTGACAAGGTAACACTTGAGCTCTCACCTTATGATCTTACAAAGGGAAGAATTATCTGGAGAGATAAATAAATAAAAGACAAATATCGATAAATAGTATATAATTAGACCATAGCTTAGTATAAGTCTTGAAGTTGCTTGAATGATTAGAGGTTTTCATATGATCGAGAAATTATATGAAAGTTATGACGATAATAACTACTTTGTAGATTCCAATAAAAAGAAGTTGGCCCACGACAACCTTGCGGTTGTCGGTGGTATGCTGACTTTTTTTGTATTTATGAGCATCATTTTTGTTGCTATAGCGCTGGCTTTCGCAAATGGTATCACACCTTACTTCAAGTTCTTTCCTGCAATAGCAATTCTTTTGATTGCTTTTTTTGTGTTTAATCACTTTTTGAAAGAAAAGGCTTTTAGTTTTGAAGTCACCAGGGTCATAAGCCTTATTATTTATGGAATTGTTATCCTTAGCTTTTCAATTGCTGATGCAGTTATATACCGGGATTCAAGGAGTGTGTTTTTTCCTTTGGCCGTGGTCATGTTTTCTGCACTGTATATCGATTATCTTCGCGTGAGGCTTATTTTTAAGCTATCGATCATAATTGTTTACCTCATAGTTGATTATCATCTTAAAACCAGAATGCTGTTTACATTTGATGTGACGGTTGCAATTCTGTCGCTGCTTGCGTCGTACTTTAGCTATGCTTCAATGATCAGCATGTCCCTTTCAAGAAGAGAGGACAGTCAGCAGCTTGTTAAAAAGAGTGAAACAGACCTTCTTACAGGACTTTTAAATAAAGTATCATTCGAGGAAAAGTGTGATGAGTATCTGTCAAAGAAAATGGCAGGTGCTAAATGTACTATGTTTATTTTTGACCTGGATGATTTCAAGGATGTAAATGACAACTATGGACATCAGACTGGTGATAAGGTGCTAAAGCTCTTTTCAGAGATCCTGAAAGGATATTTCCACCCGGATGATCTTATTGGAAGGATTGGCGGAGATGAGTTCATGGTGCTGGTCCTTGGTGACATGCCAGATGGTTATACAGAGAGGCGCTGCAGGAGCGTTCTTCACGAGCTCAAGACAACTCAGATTGACGGCGCAAGTGGTATTACATGCAGTATCGGTATTGCCGAAGATACCCAGAGAATGACCTTTAAAGAACTCTATGAAAAGTCTGATAAAGCCCTCTATAAAGCAAAAGAGGGTGGCAAGGCCCGCTATTGTATTGACGGGGGAGAATAATATTCGATTTTTTGTTAAAAAACTGTTGCGTGTTGAACCGGCTTATGCTATAGTATAAGTCGGTCTTTTTATGAGAAGGGCATATTATGCCCTTTTTCAAGGCATTTTTGTTTATCCATGCAGGAAAGGAGTAACAATGAAAGTTAGGTCTTCTGTTAAGCCTATGTGCGAAAAGTGCAAGGTTATCAAGAGAAAGGGCGTTATCAGAGTTATCTGTGACAACCCTAAGCACAAACAGAGACAGGGTTAATTCGAGCCGTTTTCGGATTACTTTTTGATACCAATAAGAAATTGCGTATTGGAAAGATCGGATTAAATACTGTCCGGTTGGGCGTTTAAATTGCCCCAATCAAACAAGTAACAGCTCCAGAGAGTTGGAGCATGAGGAGTAAAGCTTCTCAAGTAATCAAATTTTTTATTTATTATGGAGGAATTAAAATGGCTCGTATTGCAGGTGTAGATTTACCTAGAGATAAGCGAGTAGAGATCGGTTTGACATACATCTACGGTATCGGTAGAACAAGCTCAAACAAGATCCTCGAAAAGGCAAAAGTAAATCCGGACACACGTGTTCGTGATCTTACAGACGAAGAAGTAAAGAGAATTGCCGAGGTTATCGGTAGTGACTATGAGGTAGAGGGTGATCTTAGAAGAGACATCGCTATGAACATCAAGAGACTTACAGAGATCGGATGTTACAGAGGCGTTCGTCACAGAAGAGGACTTCCTTGCCGTGGTCAGAGAACCAAGACAAATGCAAGAACAAGAAAAGGACCAAAGAGAACAATCGCTAACAAGAAGAAATAATTCTAGATAGCTTTTGTATATTCCAAGCGCGAGCATGGCGGGTTTGGGAACAGTAACAAATAACAAGATTTATAGGAAGAAAGTAGGTTAGTTTAAAATGGCAAATCAGAAATCATCAGCAGCAAAGAAATCAGCTGCTAAGAAACGTGTCAAGAAAAACGTTGAACACGGACAGGCACACATCCAGTCATCTTTCAATAACACAATCGTTACATTGACAGATGCTGCAGGAAACGCTCTTAGCTGGGCAAGTGCTGGCGGTCTGGGATTTAAGGGTTCAAGGAAATCTACTCCTTATGCTGCACAGGTAGCTGCAGAGACAGCAACTAAGGCTGCACTTATTCACGGCCTTAAGACAGTTGATGTTTTTGTAAAGGGACCAGGATCAGGAAGAGAAGCTGCTATCAGAGCTCTTGCTGCATGCGGTCTTTCAGTTACATCTATCACAGACGTAACACCTGTACCTCATAACGGATGCAGACCACCTAAGCGTCGTAGGGTTTGATCACAATCCTGTTCCGGGTTACATGTGCAAGATATATTACATTATTTTTTGACAATAACTCGTTGGACGAAGGTGCAATTAGCATTGTAAACAACATCAGGTGCCAAGGCATCTGAGAGAAAAGAAAGGAGCCTAAAATGGCAGTAAACAGAGTTCCCGTATTAAAAAGATGCAGATCTCTTGATCTTGATCCAACATTCCTTGGATATGACAAGAAGTCTAAGAGAACATCAGCAAGAGCTGGTAAGAAGATGAGCGAGTATGGACTTCAGCTCCGTGAGAAGCAGAAGGCTAAGTTCATCTATGGCGTACTTGAGAAGCCTTTCAGAAACTACTATGACAGAGCTGATAGAATGAAAGGTCAGACAGGTTCAAACCTTATGACAATTCTTGAGACAAGACTTGACAACGTAGTTTTCAGAATGGGATTTGCAAGAACAAGAAGAGAAGCTAGACAGGTTGTTCTTCACAAATTCATCACTGTAAATGGTAAGACAATCAACGTACCTTCATACCTCATCAAAGCTGGTGATGTTATTGAAGTTAAAGAAGCAGCAAAGAATATCCAGAGATTCAAGGATATTTCAGAGATCACAGCAGGCAGACTCGTTCCTGAGTGGCTTGATGTTAACAAGGAGAACCTCCAGGGTACAATCAAGGAGCTTCCTTCAAGAGAAGTTATCGATGTTCCAGTTGACGAGATGCTTATCGTCGAGTTGTATTCTAAGTAATTCATAATTAGTTTGTTAACTATTAACCACATAAGGAGGGTATATCAGTGTTTGATTTTGAAAGACCAAATATTGAAGTTGCTGAAATCTCAGATGATAATAAGTATGGTAAATTCGTAGTTGAGCCTCTTGAGAGAGGTTACGGTATTACACTGGGTAATTCCCTTCGTAGGATTATGCTCTCTTCATTACCTGGAGCAGCAGTAAGTCAGGTGAAGATCGAAGGTGTACTTCATGAGTTCTCATCTATTCCTGGAGTTAAGGAAGATGTTACTGAGATCATCATGAACATCAAAAACCTTTCAATTAAGAATTCATCTGATACTAATGAGCCTAAGACAGCTTACATCGAGTTCAATGGTGAAGGCGTTGTTAAGGCTTCAGATATCCAGGTTGATCAGGATATTGAGATAATGAATCCTGACCAGGTTATAGCTACTCTTTCTGGAAAGGATGCTAAGCTTTACATGGAGCTTACCATCACAAAGGGAAGAGGATATGTAAGCTCTGACAAGAATAAGTCAGGAGATCTTCCAATTGGCGTAATCGCTATTGACTCTATCTACACTCCTGTAGAGAGAGTAAACGTAACTGTAGAGAATACTCGTGTAGGTCAGGTTACAGACTTTGATAAGCTTACACTTGACGTTCACACAGATGGAACACTTGGTCCTGATGAGGCTGTAAGCCTTGCAGCCAAGGTCCTTTCTGAGCACCTTTCACTCTTTATCGATCTTTCAGAGAATGCCAAGACTGCTGAGGTTATGGTTGAGAAGGAAGATGATGAGAAGGGCAAGGTTCTTGAGATGTCTATTGATGAACTCGAACTTTCTGTTCGTTCATTCAACTGCCTCAAGAGAGCTGGTATCAATACAGTTCAGGAGCTTGCTAACAAGACTCCAGACGATATGATGAAGGTTCGTAATCTTGGACGTAAGTCACTTGAGGAGGTTCTTGCTAAGCTTGATGAGCTTGGACTTTCACTTAGACAGGACGGCGAATGATCAATATTTAAATGATATCCACTGAAGGTAAATCCGATGTGTACTTCGGTGGGTTCTCATAGCAACATTAACCGCATTTGGAAAGTAAGACCGATGGGCATTTCCTTATGTAGACTGCAGGGGAAACCTGCAAATGAGAAAGGAAGTAATTTAAAATGGCAATGTACAGAAAGCTTGGAAAAGCAACAAAACCTAGAAGAGCACTTCTTCGTAACCAGGTAACAGCACTTCTTTACAATGGTAAGATTATTACCACAGAGGCAAGAGCTAAGGAAATCAAGAAGATCGTAGAGCCTATGATCACTCTTGCAGCTAAGGAGAAGGACAACTTCGAGACAGTTACTGTTGAAGCTAAGGTTCCTGAGAAGGACAAAGATGGCAAGAGAGTAAAAGAAGTTGTAGATGGCAAGAAGGTTACAAAGTATACAACTGTTAAGAAAGAGATCAAGAAGGATCTTCCTTCAAGAATGCACGCAAGACGACAGCTTCTTAAGACTCTTTACCCTGTAACTGAGGTTCCTACTGAGAAGGCAGGAAGAAAGAGAAACACAAAGGAAGTTGATCTTGTAGCAAAGCTTTTCGATGAGTACGGACCAAAGTACGCAGATCGTAAGGGCGGTTACACAAGAATCGTTAAGATCGGTCAGAGAAAAGGCGATGCAGCTATGATGGTTGTACTTGAGATGGTTTAATTGCCCAGCTAAAGTGACACATTTTAAGAGAATCCCGGATCTATAAATCCTTGGGATTCTCTTTTTTTAAGGAGTTTGTAATGAGTATCTTAAACGTCGAGCATCTGACCCACGGTTTTGGCGACAGAGCAATATTTGATGATGTATCTTTCAGATTATTAAAGGGTGAACACATAGGTTTGGTAGGCGCCAACGGAGAAGGCAAATCCACCTTTATGAATATAATTACAGGTAAGCTCATGCCTGATGCAGGTAACATTGAATGGGCAAAAAATGTTAAAGCAGGATACCTTGACCAGCATGCTGTGCTGAAGGAAGGTATGACTATAAGAGACGTCCTTGCTTCAGCTTTTGATGATCTCTTTGATATGGAACGCAGAATGAATGAAATCTGTGATGCCATGGGAGAAGCTGATGAAAAGCAGCTTGAGGAGTATATGGAGGAGCTTGGTACGATCCAGGACCTTCTCACAAACCACGACTTTTATCTTATTGATTCCAAGATTGAAGAGGTATCAAGGGCTCTCGGATTTTTGGAGCTGGGACTTGACCGCGATGTAACTGAGCTTTCAGGCGGCCAGAGGACCAAGATACTGCTTGCAAAGCTTCTTTTGGAGAAGCCGGATATTCTGCTTCTTGACGAGCCTACAAACTATCTTGATGCTGAGCATATCGTGTGGCTCACCAGATATCTTCAGGACTACGAGAATGCATTTATCCTGATATCTCACGATATCCCGTTCCTTAATAGCGTGGTCAACATTATCTACCACATGGATGGGCAGACTCACAGCCTTGACAGGTATGTAGGTGACTACGACAAGTTCATGGAAGTATATGAGGCCAAGAAGGCCCAGAGAGAAGCTGCCTACAACAGACAGCAGCAGGAGATTGCAGATCTCAAGGACTTTGTTGCCAGGAACAAGGCAAGAGTTGCCACCAGGAACATGGCAATGGCAAGGCAAAAGAAACTTGATAACATGGACATTATCGAAAAGATACAGGAAAAGCCAAAGCCGGAATTTTACTTTATGACAGCAAGGACTCCAGGAAAGTTCCTGTTTGAAACAAAAGACCTTGTCATAGGATATGATGAGCCTCTTTCAAGCCCTCTTAATATCGCTATTGAGAGGAATACTTTTACAGTTCTTACTGGAGCAAACGGAATTGGTAAAACAACTCTTTTAAAAAGCATTCTGGGCATAATTCCAGCATTGTCAGGTAAGGTTGATCGCGGAGAACACGTGGAGATAGGATATTTTGAGCAGGAGATGTCTCCTGATATTGAGACAACCTGTCTTGAGGAGATATGGAATGAATTTCCGGGATTTTCTCAGTATGAGGTTAGATCAGCCCTTGCCAAGTGCGGCCTTACTACCAAGCACATTGAGAGTAAGTGCAAGGTTTTATCAGGTGGTGAACAGGCTAAGGTGCGCCTCTGTAAGCTCATGAACAGGGAGTCCAATATCCTGGTTCTCGATGAGCCAACCAACCACCTTGATGTGGACGCAAAAACAGAGCTCCACAGAGCTCTGAAAGAATACAAGGGAACTGTTATCATGGTATGCCATGAACCCGATTTTTACGAGGATCTGGCTACAAATGTGATCGACTGCACCAAATGGACCACTAAGGTCTAAAATGCGCTAAAACGGCCTTATATCACTTTTTTTCGAAGTGCTGGTAATCCTTGCAGGAGTTCCAGTTGCCACCCCAGGTAAATCCATGGGCTTTGAACAATTTGTAGGCTAAGTCGTTTTCGTCAATCTTATAGGGAAAAGAGATGGTTCTGTCAGCATAGGCTTCGCTACCGACCGGAGATATGTTGGTGGAACCATCTTTGGTATAAGTGATGTAAGGGTTGTAGAAGGGGTTAAGGTCAATGGCCCTTCCAAGAGCATGGTTAGATAACCTTGTGGTACCTTCTACGACACGATAGTTAAACGAGGAGGTGTTGTTAGCCAGCATAGAAGCTGTGTCATCTCCGCCAAATTCATCAACGAGCTTTATACTCTCTATCTGATAGTTATTCTGGTAAAGTTCATAGAAGATCTCAACTACATCCTGGGCAATGGCTTTGTTTACGATCATTTCTCCGGTCTGGGGTTCGCCATTAAAATCCACATACTGCAAAACTACATATCGAAGATCATCTAAGGGTACCTGACAGTCTACAGGGTAGGAGACGCCTGAGATACGCTTAAAGACTTCATTGGAGATCGGTTCATAGTAAAAGCCGTCCATGTAGGTGACCCTTTCTGGAGAAGGAGTGACGTCGGTAGATGCGTTTTCTGCGGAGCTGTCGGCTTCTGAAGGCTTGCTTGATGAAGCAGAAGACTCTTTTTCGTCAGCAGATTTCATAACCTGGGAGCTTGCTTCTTTTGAAACATCGGAGATTTCTTTTGCGCTTGTAAGTTCAGCAGCCTGAGAGCTGGCTTCAGTAGGGACTTTTGCGGCTTCTGTGACGGCTGCGCTAGCACTCTCTGTGGCCTTTGGATTTTTTTTTGCATAATCTGATAATGTCTCTCCCCCGGCAAGGAATCTGGCACCAATGGCTGCAACTGCCACAATTCCTACAAGGAGAGCAAAGTCTTTTAATGTCTTTTTGTTCATGAATGCATAGAGCCTTTCTAGCTGTTATATTTTTCTACGTCCAGCATCTTTTCGCTTCGGGCGACGATGACGGCTGCTGCCACGTCACCTGTTGTATTGTTCATTGTATCAAACATGTCAAGGATTGGATTTACTGCAATGATAAGGCCAAGAGCCTCCATTGGGATGTTCAGGGTCTCTAAAACCACGCCAAGACAGATCAGTGCACATCCAGGAACGCCTGGAGCACCAAGGGATAAAAGAACAATAGTAAAGCAAAGAGAGATAAGGGATGGAAGTGAGATCGGAACACCATAGGCTTTTGCCATGAACAGACCAAATACGGTCAGGTATATACATACACCATCCATGTTGATCGTGGCGCCAAGCGGAATCGAGAAATTAGCCACCATGGGAGAAACCCCCATCTTGTCAGTGCAAACTCTCATGTTTGTTGGTACTGAAGCTGAACTGGAAGAAAGGGTAAGGCTGGTGATCATACCTTCCCTGTTGTTCTTGAAAAACTTGATGGGGTTTAGTCTTCCAAGTATCAGGACCAAAAGACCATAGACACAAAGCATGACGCAAATTGCCAGGCAGTGCGCCACTGCAGCGCTTAAGATCGCCATGAGGTTTTCAACGCTCAAGTTGATGATGAGCATGGCAATGGATACAAAGCCTGCAACAGGTATAAACTTGGCTATCATTGTGGTTATGCTAAGGAATAAAGAGTTAAGGGCGTCAAAAAGCTCTTTTAACATTGCCGCATACTGACCTATGGTTCCAACAGCAAGACCGCAAAGAATTGCCAGGAAGATCAGCTGAAGTGTATCGGATTCAAGGAAAGGCGACAAAAAGTTGGAAGGTACTATGTTCAGCACAGTAGACATTATGGAGGTGTCTACATCGGTGTTAACACTTACTTCCTGTGAGGAAACGCCTGATGTAAGAGCGAAACCAAATTCGCCGGGTTGCATGACATGAAATACAGTAAGACCTACACACACCGCTATAACAGTGGTGAGCAGGTACATTCCTATTACTTTACTTCCAAGCTTTCCTATATCTGACAGGCTTCCAAACTGTGAAAAGCATGAGACTATAGAAAAGAATACAACTGGAGCAACGATTATCTTTATTGCATGCATGAATAAAGTCTTTATGGGATCCAGGAGATATCCGCACAGCGCCGCGTTAACTGACTGAGGGAAAAGATTTCTCGCCAGGAGGCCAAAGATAAGACCAAGGGCCAGGGCATAAAGCGCTGAGTTATTGAGCTTTTGCGCTGACTGATCTGCCACAATCCTCACAAGGTTAACGTTGTTTTTATTGCGGTACTTGAAGTTTTCTCCATAGGAACGAAGGAGCACAGAGCGGATAACGCTTACACTGGCATCTTCATCTATGGACTCGCTATCGGAATATGGTTCAAAAGCCTGACCATTCATAGAGAGATGGACGGAGGTTTCGCCAAAGCGCTTGATTACCTGAACCTTAAGCACGGCGCCAGGAAAAGCGTGTTTTGCCAACTCTTGTATTATCTCCTCAGATATGAGCTCGGCTTTTTGGATAGTTTTTTTATTGAGTCCAAGGCTCGTAAGTGAAGAGTCAATAAACTCCATTACATCTCCCAAGAGGGATGTGCCATCACCGTTAAAAGATTTACTGAAGTTTTTTATCTTTGCCATGTCTGTTTCCTTTCCTCTGATACTGTTATGAAACACTAATAAAATTATACCATGGCAATTGTTCTTTAAGTTGTATTATCCCTTGAAATCTAGTAAAATTAGCACGTTATGGGAAAGATGATAGATACAGATAAACTTGTATTTGAATATATCAGGCGCGATGAAGAGGGCAATGTAGAGGGTATCACAAGAGCCATTGACGGAGTTGACCTTAAGGTTGAGCCAGGACAGTTTATTGCAGTTCTGGGACATAACGGCTCTGGCAAATCTACACTTGCCAAGCATTTTAACGCCCTTTTATACCCTACAGAGGGTGAGGTTCATGTGGATGGTATGTCCACTGAGGACGACGAGCACCTTTGGGACATTAGGCAGGAAGCGGGAATGGTCTTCCAGAACCCTGACAATCAGATAATAGGTCAGGTTGTTGAGGAGGATGTGGGATTTGGCCCTGAGAACATGGGCGTTCCCACAGATGAGATCTGGGAGAGGGTAGATGAATCACTTAAGGCTGTCCGCATGGACAAGTTCAGGAAGTCATCACCTAACCACTTATCCGGTGGACAGAAGCAGCGCGTATCAATTGCCGGAGTCATTGCCATGCACCCCAAGTGCATCATCATGGATGAGCCAACAGCCATGCTTGACCCCAACGGAAGGCGTGAAGTCATAAGGGCTGCAAGGGCTCTCAACCAGGTGGAAGGGATCACCATTATCCTTATCACCCACTACATGGAAGAGGTTGTGGATGCAGATAAGGTCTTTGTCATGGACAAGGGCAAGGTAGTCATGGAGGGAACTCCAAGAGAGATATTTGCACAGGTGGAGCGGCTTAAGGAATTGCGGCTCGGCGTTCCTCAGGTAACACTCCTTGCACATGAACTAAGGCAGAGCGGAGTGCCGCTTCCAGATGCAATCCTTACCAGAAAAGAGCTTGTGGAGGCTCTAAAGAAATGTCGATAATAATAAACCATGTCAATCACATATATGACGAAGATACAGCCATGGCTAGTCCTGCTCTTATCGATGTAAATCTCAAGATTCCGGACGGGCAGTTTGTTGGTCTTATCGGACACACAGGGTCAGGCAAGTCCACGCTTATACAGCACCTTAATGGCCTGTTAAAACCTTCAAGCGGCGAGATCTTTTTTAACAATGAAGACATCAATGATCCTTCATACAATAAAAAGACCTTAAGAGCCAGAGTTGGTCTTGTTTTCCAGTACCCTGAGCACCAGCTCTTTGAAACTGACTGTTTTAAAGATGTGTGCTTTGGGCCCAAGAATCTGGGGCTATCTCAGAAGGACTATGAACTGAGAGCCTTTGAGGCCCTTAAGGAAGTTGGCCTTGAGGATGAGTATTTTTACCAGTCACCCTTTGACCTTTCAGGTGGGCAAAAGAGAAGAGTGGCAATAGCAGGAGTTCTGGCCATGAAGCCAGAGGTCATGATCCTTGATGAGCCTACAGCTGGTCTTGATCCCAAGGGAAGAGAGGACATCTTAAACCTCATCAATGACCTTCACAAGAAGCTTGGAATGACCATTATCCTTGTAAGCCACAGCATGGAAGATGTGGCAGATTATGTTGACAGGATCATCGTCATGAACAAGGGAAGGGTGGCTTTTGACGGTGAGCCAAAGGAAGTGTTCAGGCACTACAAGGAGCTTGAAGAGATTGGCCTTGCTGCGCCTCAGGTGACATACTGCATGCAGGAACTTAAGGAAGCGGGGTTTGATGTGGACACAGACGTGACCACTTTAAAAGAAGCAAAAAGGGAAATACTGAAGGCTTTAGGAAGATGTTAAGAGAAATAACATTAGGGCAATATTACAGGACAGAATCTGTGATCCACAGGCTTGACCCGAGAGTTAAGATCGTGGCTACTTTTTCTTTCATAATATCCCTGTTTTTGGCTAAAAATTTCATAGGATATGTGATAGCAGGATTGTTTCTTTTGCTGAGCATAAGGCTCTCCAACGTGCCTCCCAAGTTCATCTTCAGGGGCATGAAGACAATCTTTTTCCTGCTTGTCATAACCATGGTGTTCAATCTGTTTTTGACACCAGGTATTCCGATTGTTACATTTTGGAAATTCAAGATCACAAAAGAGGGTATCCGCCTGGCTGCCATGATGGGTGTAAGGCTTGTTTTCCTTATTACAGGGTCATCACTTATGACTCTTACAACAACACCCAATAACCTTACTGATGGCCTTGAGGATCTTTTGAAACCCCTTAAAAAGATAAAGGTTCCGGTTCATGAGATTTCCATGATGATGTCAATTGCTCTTCGTTTCATTCCTATTCTCATGGAGGAGACTGACAAGATCATGAAGGCACAGATGGCAAGAGGCGCTGACTTTGAGAGCGGGTCACTTATGAACAGGGCTAAGAGCCTTATTCCACTTCTGGTGCCACTTTTTGTATCGGCCTTTAGAAGAGCCAATGACCTTGCCATGGCCATGGAAGCCAGGTGCTACCGCGGCGGCGAGGGCAGGACCAAGATGAAGCCCCTTATTTACAAAAAGCGCGACGGCCTGGCATATGGGGTAATTGTTTTGTATATTGCAGCTATCATTGCAAGTAGAGTACTTTTATGAAACGTATAATGCTGACGGTTTCTTATGATGGAACCGCATATAACGGCTGGGCGCTGCAAAAGAGCACCCACAATACAATTGAAGAAATGCTAAACAGAGCTATCCACGGTCTTACGGGAGAAGAGGTGCAGGTCATCGGTGCAAGCCGCACAGACGCAGGAGTTCACGCCTATGGGAATGTTGCGGTCTTTGATACCAAGAGCACCATTCCGGGAGATCGGTTTTCTTTTGCCCTAAATCATATCCTTCCTGAGGACATTAGGGTGGTGGAGTCGCGGGAAGTAGCACCCACCTTCCATCCAAGGCACTGCAACACGGAAAAGACCTATGAATATCGTGTACTTAACACAAAGACAGAGGTGCCGACAAAGCGCCTCTATACCTATCATTTCAGCATGCCGCTTGACGAGATGGTAATGCAGGAAGCCGGGCAGTATCTGGTGGGAGAGCACGATTTTACGAGCTTTTGCAATGTGGAATCCCAGGCTGCAAGCCATGTGCGAACTATCAAGGATGTAAATGTAAGGCGAGAGGGCGACGAAGTCATAATCTCCGTCACAGGAAACGGCTTTTTATATAACATGGTCAGGATAATAGCCGGAACCCTTATCCAGATAGGTAGGGGAAAGGGAGAGCCCTCTGATGTTCAGAGGATGATCGAGGCAAAAGACAGGTCGGCAGCAGGACCTACTGCACCTGCCCAGGGACTGTTTCTAATAAAGTATGTATTTGTTGATGGAATACCAGAAAACTGTTGACAAATTAAGGCCTTTGGTCATATAATATCATTCGCGTGACAAAGTTAGTTCTATAACTATGCCCGCACGAAATCACAAATGACATATTGATGTCCCGGTAAGCTTCAATGTGTTCATATATCTGCACAGATCAGGTGAAGGGTCCATGCAGGCGATGCAATTTAGTAATTGTTCTATTTTGTAAAGGAGAAACATGATGAAAACTTTTATGCCTAGTGCAACTACAGTTGAAAAGAAGTGGTATGTAGTTGATGCTACAGATATGACACTTGGACGTCTTGCATCAAACGTAGCAAACGTTCTTAGAGGCAAGAATAAGCCTATCTACACACCTAACATTGACACAGGTGATTATGTGATCGTTATCAATGCTGAGAAGATCAAGGTAACTGGTAAGAAGATGGACCAGAAGATGTACTGGCACCACACAGAGTATGTTGGACATCACAAGGAGTTCTCACTCCGTCAGATGCTTCAGGATCACCCTGAGAGAGTTGTTGAGCACGCTGTTAAGGGAATGCTTCCTAAGGGATCTCTTGGAAGAGAGATGTATGGCAAGCTCCATGTATACGCAGGTAGCGAGCACCCACATGCAGCTCAGAAGCCTGAGGTATTAACATTTTAATCTGAGAGGAGAATAAGAAAATGGCAAAGTCAGCTAATTACTACGGAACAGGTAGAAGAAAAAAGTCAATCGCCAGAGTTTATCTTATGGCTGGTAATGGAAATATAACAATCAACAAGAGACCTATCGATGAGTACTTTGGCCTTGAGACTCTTAAGGTTATCGTTCGTCAGCCACTTGTAGCTACAGAGACATCAGACAAGTTCGATGTAGTTGTTACAGTAAGAGGCGGCGGCACAACAGGTCAGGCTGGTGCTATCAGACATGGTATTTCAAGAGCTCTTCTTCAGGCAGACTCAGATGAGTACAGACCTGTACTTAAGAAGGCTGGATACCTTACAAGAGACCCTCGTATGAAGGAAAGAAAGAAGTACGGCTTAAAGAAAGCTCGTCGTGCTCCACAGTTCTCAAAGAGATAATCACTGCTTCGGCAGATTTCAGAAGACTCGGTACATTTGTACCGGGTCTTTTTGTATCTATGCATTATTTATGGATTTTTAAGACTATCGCAAGACGGAATGTTGTAAAATTTAATGAGGTATATAAAGCCTCGACGGAGCTAAGATAAGAAAAGAGGAGGCGATTCATGAAAAAGCGTTTATGCAATAAGCTCTGGATAGTTTCAGCATTGACCATATTGGGGAGTACTCTTTTGATTGCCTGTGGGGCACCATCCGGAAACGCTCTTAGTGAAATGGAGATTCCGTTATATTTTCACTCTGTTGATAATGAGGCAAGTATCAAACTCTATTTTGCTGATGAAAGCAAAGAGGTTCCCTACTTTGACATTGATACTGCCGTCTCCCTCATAGAGAGAGTCAATCACGAGATTATCGAAGATAAAAACTATGCACTGACCACTTCGGCCCAGGGCTCAGTGGTAACAATTACCCGTGAAAACCAGTATCCTATGCAGATAGACTGCGATAAAGACACAATTAGTTTTTATGATTTTGATGCTTTTTTCGTTCCGTCCTGGACAAGCACGGTTATAGATGTACTGCAGCCGGATAGTGCCTTTGAGGGCCTTATTCTCTCAGAGGAAAACTCCTATAGCCGCTTTGGTTCGGAGGTGATTTTTGATCTTAAAAAATATGGTATAGACCTGATTGAAGAGAATGGTAAATGCTATATTCCCATGCAGACATTAAGTGATATCATGCTGTCTCTTCCGAGTTATGTATGCCTTCTATACAATAACGAAGGAGTATTTGTCTATGAGTATGGTTCAGAACCCGGCAGGGAGCTTTTGAGGAAGTATTATGAAGCACAGCCCAAGGAGGGCAAAAGCGAGGGACTCGCGGACTATACATATAACGAATTATGTATGATGATGGATCATTTTTATGGTTTGAAAGAAAGCCATGGAATTGAGGATTTTGATGAATTCTTTACTGAAACAGCTCTTCGTGACGCATTAAGGAGTACTGATCCTGAGATGTCTGCAAGGGCGATGAGAGTTTTGATGGATCTTTACATTGATGACTTACATAGCGGGTATATGCTTAATTCGTGGCGGATTGGCATGGATGCGCAAATCGACGGGATGACCGGCAAGTCAATTCAAAACATGAGTGATTCGGCGATGAAGTATTATACCGCCAGAGAAAAGTATTATCCCGACGGGATTCCTGGATACGAGGAAGTCGGAAACACAGCATACATCACCTTTGATAGTTTCCAAGCAAAAGATAAGGATGCTGATTATTATAAGGACGCACCTACCGCTGATACACAGGATACTGTTGGCCTTCTTTTGTATTCATATTCACAGATTACGAGAAAGGGAAGCCCTGTCGAGAATGTAGTTATTGATTTAAGTATGAATTCCGGAGGAGACACCGTCACTGCAAGTTTTATGATAAGTCTGTTTCTGGGAGAAGGTTCAGTATGTATCCAGGATACACTGACAGGTGCTTATGCCAATGAATGTTTTCGTGCAGATGCCAATCTTGATGGTGTATACGACGAAAAGGACTCGCTCCTAAACTACAATCTGTACTGTATTACCTCATCTATCAGTTTTTCCTGCGGTAATCTGGTGCCGAGTGTATTAAAATCGTCGGGTCAGGTTACTATTTTAGGACAACAAAGCGGAGGCGGCGCATGCACAGTAATCCCATTTTCAACAGCGGATGGAACTCTGCTTCAGATGTCCAGCAATCGCCGTCTGAGCTACATGAAAAACGGTTCTGTGTATGACATTGACCAGGGCGTAGAACCGGACTATATGATACATCAGCCTGAGCACTTCTATGATAGAGAGGCTTTGACTGAGTATATAAATAATCTGTACTGAACGATAAGGACACCTATTTAATGCAAAATAAGGAGGAGACTTATTCATGGACGCAAAAACAATTATTATTTCTATTATTGCCGCATTACTTGCCTTTGTTATCTGTGGATTTATCTATCAGCGAATGATCAAAAGGGAAGTTCCGGAGACTATAGGGAAACTACAGGCAATCCTGCCGGTTGTTTTGGGATGTATTTGCGTACCGATTTCCGCCGGTTCCGGGATTGGGTTATTGGCCGTATTAAGAATCATCGGGATAGAGGGTGCAAAAATGCAGGCGCTATCAGCATCTTTCTTTACAGCATTTTTTATGGCTGGTGGCGTGGAGGAATTGTTTAAGTTTCTTGCAATCATCATAACGCTGGTTGCTCTGAAAAATAAGGTACGCAATGTTTATGAGTATATCCTCCTGGGAGCAGCAGTTGGCTTTGGCTTTACGTTTGTAGAGGACTTTACTTTTGGAGACTCGATTATTGTGTTACTAATCAGAACTCCTTTAGTGTTCACTCATATGACATTGAACATGATAATGGGAGAGTTTATAGGAAGAGCCAGGTACAACAAATTAAAGGGCAAAGGTCCGACTGCGCTGTACTGGGCTTTGGCAATCATCATTCCAACTGCTTTACATACTCTGTATGATGCCGGAACAATTTTTAACTATTCGGTTTTGAAGAATAGCGATTTTATTGTAGGTGGCATACTTGGCGGAGTAGCAATTTTGACAAATATTGTTCTTTTGATCTATGTGCTGGTAAGAGCCAAGAAGAACGCTGAAAAGTTCTCTGCTCTTTCTGTCTTACCTGAAGACGCGCAGTAAAAGAGGAGAATACCAATGCTTAAAAAGTACATTGAATTCATGAAAAGATCTCCACTGATTACTGCTGCGCTCTGCATAGTATATGTTGTTGTATGTTTCAAATCAGTGCCGACCCAGACGCATTTTCAGTTTTTCATCGTAAGAACGATGCTATGTGGAGCAGCGTGTTTTTTCCTGTATCAGATATCGGGAGACAAGACCCTTGCATCCAGCTATAATTCAACAAGTTATGTTTTGAAGTATTCTGTTGGATTTCTGATAGTAGCCTTTTCACTTGGCACTATTGTGTTGGTTTCAGATATAAGTGAAAAAAGGCCGCTTTTGCAGAATCCTGTTCTGGAGCTGTTTGTTGTGTTCCTCATGTATATGTCTGTGGGGCTTTTTGAGGAGTTGTCCTTCAGGGCTGTTATCAACGATGCGATCATATATAAATTCAGGAATTGGAAATATGTATTTGTACTTGGGGCAGTTGTTTCCTCGCTTGTCTTTGGAGCAGTACATGTTTTAGGTGGATTTGATCCACTCTCAGCAATGGCTTGGGGACAGGCTATTGGAAAAACTCTTGAAG
>Ga0256405_10006979_pt1 | contig 17497 bp, 15 predicted proteins | sample RumenRJG_02DNA_FD_189096 | JGI IMG/M metagenome (GOLD analysis project Ga0256405, IMG submission 189096) | Bovine rumen microbial communities from Lethbridge, Alberta, Canada - RJG_02 | ecosystem: Host-associated > Mammals > Digestive system > Stomach > Rumen | place: Canada: Alberta...
GGCGCAGGACGCCGATCTGCGGGCATTGGCCAATCTTTTCGGCGGGGAATGTCTCCGCATCCGGACACCCCGCAAGGCCGATGTTTTTTACAAGCGGCTGGTGAAGAATTCTCCCCATACCGACATCGCCAAAATCGCGGACAAACTCCGCTGGTTCCCGAACTGTCCGGCACTGAGAAACGAATTCGAAAGTATTGTGCCTTGCAAATCGCTGGAAGAAGTAAAGACGCTGATGCAGCAGACTGTCCTTGAAATGAACGAGATCATGAAGAAAAAAGCGGAAGAACAACAGAAACAAGTTCAGCGGAAATTGTTTGATGTCGTGAAAAAGAACGATCTGAAAGCTGCGGAAAGCCTCCTTAAATCCGGCGCGGATGTCAATGCTCCGGATGACAAAGGACTGGTCCCTCTGCATTATGCCGCTGTATGTCAGCATGTTGTGATGGTCAAATGTCTGCTGTCGCACGGTGCGGACGTGAATAAAAAGAACAAGTGGGCCTGGACGCCACTGCATTATGCGCTGGGCAGCGATCAGGAGACCGATAAACTGTGTCCGAAACCGAACCGGGAAAGGATTATGGCCGTGGTGAAACTGCTGGTGGAGGCAAAAGCAAATACCAATGCAGGTGACGATCACGATCTTACACCGGTCTATCTCGCGCTGGATGACTTGGAGATCCTCAAATATCTGTGGGAACATGGCGGCTGTGTCGATGCCGGGAGTGCGTATCGCTGGAAAACTCCGCTGCATTGGGCGATAATCTATGACTGTCCGCTTGAAGTGATCGAATTCATCTTGGAACACGGCGGAAAGATCAATGAATCTGACGGGGACGGCAATGCGCCGCTGCATCATGCGGTCCGAAGCAAAAAGTTGAAAATCGTAAAATTGCTGGTGGAACACGGCGCAAACATCAATCTTGCACGAGAGGAGGAAGGAGAAACGCCGCTGGATCTGGCCGAGAAAGCAGCGTTGCCAGAGATCGTAAAATACCTGAAAGCGCATGGTGCGTTACGCGGGAAAATCCACGGAAGCCAGTCTGACAAATGAAGCTCGAAGAGCCGCCCTCCTTGCAGCCCGTCTTGGGGCCGTTCGCGTGGCCAGACAGACAAATTCCAGATGACTGGACTTGTAACTGAGTTGTTTCTGTTTGAGAAAAACAGGATACGCCACAAATAACACGCAAAAGCACATAACAGCCGTATCAATTGGGGCAAAATGGGGCAAAATTGCGATTTTCAAGGCAAAAAAATGGTGCGCCCACAACGAGGCGACCCCATTTTTAATTCCTGCTCAAAAAATCATGTAAGTCTTTGCCGTTTTGCAACTTTAATGAAAAACGATGCCGTTTTATACAGACTCCAATATTGCCTTTAAACGGGTCAAAACGGGGATGTTTGCCGTCCCTGTGGGGCAAAGCGGGGCACTGTTTTTGCATGTCAAAAGAGCGGTCAGACAGCATGGGAATAACCGAATCCCCATTCTCAACTGCTGACAGTCACAATATGACCCATATTTCAGAAAAGACAAAAGAAAATTTGCTGTTTTTGATGAAAAATTCCGGTTTTTTCATTTCTCCCGGGATGCTTTGATACGATTTTCTTTCCTTTCGGTGTGCGGACGCAGCTGCTTTCCCGCATGATATAAAACGAAAAACTCAGTTCGCCCCGGACTTTTGAAGACGATATGGTTTAATAACCTGAAGTGCAGGCAGTTTCTCCCAGGAAGTGTATTTGCCAAAACAGGGAACACGCTTCAGGAGTTTTTCGGGAACCGCAAAAGAAATCGGTTCTTTATTTCGCTGAAGTTTTTCGGGACCCGCAGAAGATTTCTGATATGGCAGAATGAGAAAACTTACCATGCCGTTTTTGCGCTGAATGTGATATTCCACATCCCAGCCCTTGATGTCACTTTCAAGCTCATAGGTTGTATAGGCGCCTTCCCGGAGCAGAAGCGCAAAATGTCCCCGATAGAAGAGATCACACGTTGGAAACACTCCGAGCCTGTCCGGAAAAATTTTCAGTTGTTCCACGCCATCCTCAACGGGAAGATCGCAGAGGATAAGCGCCGGACATACTTCGTCTTTGAGGTTTTCATGGGCACGGCTTCTGAAAAAAAGAGGAAGTTTGTGTTCTGTCCGGCCGATCCTGACGGAAACGCGGTACTGTTCATCGGGCAGAAAGAACCCGACCAGTTCTATATAAACCTCCGGGAGAAATATGTAGAGCGCAACGAATACCGGCGGCAGGGAAAGTGCCGCTGCAATATACAGCAGGATCCTATTTCTTTTTTTTCGGAATATTTTTCGAAGTTCCGACATACCGAAAGAATCTTGATTTCCGCTTTGCATTTTTCCTGAAACCCCATTCATTTTCCACAACACCTTCCTCAGATGCGGAGATTGTTTTTCCCGGCCGGCTTACAATCCCAACGTGATGATCATCTGAACATACATCACCCGGCTGAGGATGCTTCACTTGGACAAAACCGGGAAACTGAATCACTTGGTCTCAGCTTTTGCCGCGGGCTTTTCCCGCCACAGTCCGTCCTTGAAAACATACGGTTTCCCGTTATACAAAATTTCTCCTTTGGTTATTTTTATGGCCCGGCATGTTTTCCATACCCCGCCGTCAGAGAACATGAAGCCATTCTTTCGGGCATCGTGCGGCATCTTGAGATCGAAGATCATGTCTCCGTTGTAGTCAAAATAATCATCCCCGTTCCAAGTGATTTGCCAAACCGGCGAAAATCCTTTAGCCAGAAAAACAGCGAAATCGACTTTCGGTTTGACTTTCCCGACATAACCTAACGTCAGCAAATTCCCCGAGTCTTCAAAAAACACTATGTGCCGGTCATTGGCTGCGGTAAACCGGTTGACAGGGTCCTCTTTTTCCGGAATAAGGCGGGTTATGGCGGCTTTTCTGCTTTTCATCGCCAGTAGGTAAAAAAAGTTTCCGGGCAGGAGAAATGCAATAATGAAAACATATATCAGCCATGAATATTTTTTGAACATAACAGCCTCCTCGTTTTTATTGCTTACTTTATCCTCCCCCCCTGCGGATTGCAAATAAAAAAAGGGTTATTTTTCCTGTTTTTCAAGTTTCTGTATCGGACTTTCCGACGAGCGATGTGCATGGGAAATCCGGCAGACACAGATCGAATCTGCATCTGCCGGACGGATAGAATCCTATTGGCAGGGAGTTTTATCCCAAAGACAGATTATTTCCCATCATCGGGAGGACGATCCAGTTCAGTCAGTCTCCAGATCGCCTGGTCGTAGATTTTTTTCCGGACGGGTTCAGTTTTAATTTCATAAACCGATTGCCCGATAATCCCCAGGAAAAAAGTCATATTTTTCCTGCCGATAAAAACACGTTCGGAGGATCTTTGAATGGAGACAAAATAATATTCCCGTTTCCACCAATAATGCACCGGAAGAGGCGACAGCCAGTCCGCTTCCACTGATATGGCTGCCGGCTCTGTAGAAATATCCTCAGTTACTGCTTCAATCCGGGTTTTTAAAGGTGGATCATAACGTTCCTTGCGGATCCGGTAAATCAATGTCTCTGTCGGGTGGGCCAGAAACATCAGTTCCAGCAGATCATGAACGAAAAAAAATACGATGATCGAACCCAGAATGAAAAATATTTTCTTCCGCAGAGTCAGTTTCTTCCATCTGGATTTCAGGGTTTTCCGCATAGTAACACCTCATGTTGCGTACACATAATATAATTTGACAATCATTTCTTTTCAAGGGGCGGGTCCGGCAGGAATAAGGGAAATGATCAGGGAACAGGAAAAATGAACCGAAAAAATCCGGCATACGCGGATTGGATCTGCATCTGCCGGATTAGAGTCATTTCGTTCTTTTTGAACGGATGAACTGCAAAAGTTTCTCCTTTGCTTTACGGTCCGGGATGTCGAACTGACTGTAAAAAACCATCAGTCCCGTTATCCGGCAGGAACAGATCCGCAAATCTGAGAACGTCCGGTCGGTTTCGATCCAGAACGGTCCTTCTTTCGTATACAGTTCGATTTTCACTGCAGGATCAAGCAGTGCTTTTGCTGGTTTCAGCGGCAGAATGACGGAACATTGATCCGAGCCAATCTGGCGCACTTCGATCTTCGAAATCCGACGGTGAGTATACAGGCTGTAATATTCGACCGAAACAACGAATAGAATTCCCGCTGTGATCAGCAGCAGAATCGAAATTGCAATCTTGTTCCACATGATGTCCTCCTGATTTTTTCTGAATGCCATTACCATCATTATAATGCCGAATCATTTTTTTTCAATCCGGGGAAAGAAATTTCTGGGGCGAGAATCAGGCAGAATCCTTTCAGACCATGGCACATTCCTATCTTTAGTCACGTTTATTAATGGTCTTTTTCCATTGGGAGCAACCGGACCAGCATATACAATTACTTGGCAACCAAGTTTGTCAGCTAATTTTTGCGCGGTTTCCTCTCCATTTTTACCTGAAGCCACTGAACACATTCTTATATCAACGATGGATTTTGAATGTAAAAATTTTTTTATCCTCCTGATTTGCTCATTTGAAATGTGTCTCAAATTGTCGTTATCGCCCATATTATAGAAATCATCAATACCACTATGATTTACTATAATAAGTTTATCAAGTCCATGCGGTGGTATTTTTGAATTCTCAATTTGCTCAATTAAATCATTGATTCCAGAAAATTTTAATCCACCGCCCAGATGGCCGTATTTCCCCGGACTATCTTTTTCTCTAAAAAATAATTCTTTCGTTTCTACCATTGATTTCGATTCGCGTGCTGACTTTTGAACAGGAGAACCTATTTTTGAGCCAAACGAAGATTTTTGCTGAGCTTCAAGCTGATCGTCCGATTTCGGGGGATGGCTGCCGTAAGTATATCCGAATCTGCACCCGGGGATCGGTTTCCCCAAGTTGGGATAATTTTGAGAATTTGGATATTTATCGGACAGGACCAGCGCCTTTTCGCAGCCGAAATGCGGGACGATTTCCTTTTGAATGCCGTGATCGACCAGTTCTTCCGGCGACATGCGGAGCCTGATTGCCGCAGCACAAAGATTGCGGCAGAGATTTTCGCATCGGGTGTTGCCGCAGCTTTTTCCGGGAAAATGCTGATCCAGCAGTTCCATGTCATGTTTGCGGTTGATTTCTTCCATCATTTTCTCATACATGAGAACCTCCATGGTTAAGGTTTGTTGTTTCGGAATACGATCCTTGCTTCCATAATAATACCGAAGCGTCAAATAAAAAAATCTGACAAGTGGTACATGTCTCGAAAATAGATTTTATCATGCATAGAAAAACCTCCTTTGTAAAAATCCGTGTATTCTATTGTTGTCATCACTTGTTTTCCAGGAAAGAAGAAGTTCGATTTCGAAAAAACCCCTCTATATATAGGGGGGCGTGTTCAGTAAAAGCAAATTTTATGTGGATTTTAAGCTCGAAAACGTTCTGAAAAACTCTTGTCTCGTGTCCTGACAGAAAAAACTCAAATCATAAAATGATGGTGAAACGATTGTGGTTTGTTCGGCTGGTCGCTTCCGCGACGGTTCGGTGTCCGAACAAACCACGAGGAGGTCAAAATGGACAAAGACATGATCTTCAAACTCGAAACGGCAGACACAAGACGCAGGCGAAATGAACAGGAGAAAGAGTTGAAATGAATTTGACTTATCAGGAAAAAGAAACGTTTTATCGCGATAAAGCGCCAGAACCAATCTTCCGCGGTGTCCGTACGGTCCGTAATGTCCGACCAGTCCGACAAAGTTCGCGGAAAAACCGGCTGGGTCTCTTGCAAATCGATTGACAGAAGTTCAGGCCGGTACAAAAAAATGGTGCGCCCACAAGGACTTGAACCTTGGACCCAATGATTAAGAGTCATTTGCTCTACCGACTGAGCTATGGGCGCTTGTATTTTTCAATAAAAGTAATTTATCAGGTTTTTTGATTTTTTCAAGCAGGATTTGAGAAAAAAATTCCTTTTTTTTGATTATTTTTTGAAATTCCGGCTTGAAAATTCCGCTTTTCGCAATATATTAACCAAGAATTATGGCGGCTTAGCTCAGTCGGTAGAGCGATGGAATCATAATCCACAGGTCACTGGTTCAAGCCCGGTAGCCGCCACTTTTATCCCTCTTCTTTTCCGAAAAAATTTCTTTTTTACAGATTGACTTTTTCCTGTTCTTACTGTATATTTCTACCTGTTATACTGATGATTTCTTACTAAGACTATATACAGGAGGAACAAGCCATGGCGGAAGATGTCCAGGGATTGCTGGAGAAGATCCACAACGACGGGATCGCAAAAGCACAGCAGGAAAAAGAGGCGATCATTGCCGCGGCCAGAAAAGAAGCTGCGCAGATCGTTGCCGATGCGAAAAATCAGGCGGAAGAACTGATCCGGAAAGCTCAGACGGAAGTCCTGGCCGATGAGAAAAAATCCAATGCCGCGATCCGTCAGGCAGCCCGCGATGCGGTGATCGCCCTGAAAGCCGATCTGCTGAACAAACTCAATGCGGTGGTGCATTCCTGCATCGGCGAAGCAATGACTCCGGAGGTGATGAAGCAGATCATCCTGACCATGGCGCAGTCTTACGGGAAAGATGCGAATGCCGCCGGTTCGCTGGAAGTCCTGCTGCCGAAAAAGGAACAGGAACAGGCAGAAGCATATCTGAAGGCGCAGCTGCTGGCGGAATTGAAAGCCAAGCCGGTGATCGAACTGACCAACGAATTCAATTCGGGTCTGCAGATCTCTTTCCGGGATGGCGAAGTTTATTTTGACTTCAGCGACGATGCGCTGGCGGAAGTCCTCTGCCGTTTCGTCGGTCCGAAGTTGACCGCGGTCATCAAAGGCTGAGGGTGCGGACAAAGATATTGACGGAAAGCCGGACAGGGTTATGAAAAGACAATATTTTGCGTTGAAAGCCTCGCTGCCGATGCTGCTTTTTGAATCGGACCCGCCGATCAGTTCGGAGGAATTCCTTTCCCGCTGCGAGGCTTTTCTGAGTCCGGACCGGATGAAATTCCTGCGAGAACTGACATTGGCTCCGCGGGAATTGCCGGAATTCGAGGAAAAATTCAAGCAGGCGGCGATCCCGTCCATCCGTGATATCCGGACCGATGACTCGAGAGTGATGCAGCTGTATATGCGCTGGGAGATCTGGCTGCGCAACACGCTGGCGCGACTGCGTGCGGCGAAATCGGGCCGGGACCCGGAAACCTGCACGGTGAAATTTGCGTTTTATGAACCTGCCGCCGAATCGGCTGCGCGGAATGCGTTCAATCTTTCGGACCCGCTGGAGCGGGAGAAAGCGCTGGACCGCGCACGCTGGAATTATCTGGACGGATTTGAATGGGATCACGCATTCGGTTTTGAGGGATTGTGTATCTACCGCTGCAAGCTGCTGATCCTGGAAAAATGGGCTGCCCGCCGGGCAGGGGATCCCGCGAAGAATCTGGATGCGGCGGCGGACCGTGCGGAAAAGAATCTGGAAAAAACACAGAAATAACTTAAATAGACAGGAGAAAAGGATCTCATGCCGGACATCAAAAAAGGACGCATTGCCGGAGTGAACGGCAATATGCTGACAGTGGAATTTGATACTGCGGTGACCCAGAACGAGGTGGCTTATGCCATTCTGGGTGATCTGCGGCTCAAGTCCGAAGTAATCCGGGTGCGCGGACAGCGTGCCGATCTGCAGGTATTTGAAAGCACCACCGGACTGAAAGTCGGAGATTTGGTGGAATTCACCGGCGACCTGCTGTGTGCCGAACTCGGGCCCGGCCTGCTGAAAAAGGTATATGACGGATTGCAGAATCCGCTGGACAAACTGGCGGAGGAATCCGGTTTCTTCCTTCAGCGCGGGGTGTATATGGATCCGCTGGAAGAGGATTCCGAATGGGATTTTACGCCGATCGCCAAAGCGGGAGACGTTCTGTTTGCCGGTGACCGGATCGGATCAGTCCCGGAAGGGATCTTCACGCATTACATCATGCTGCCGTTTGCCTTTCTGGGCAGCTGGAAGGTCGTTTCCGTGGCCCCGGCGGGAAAATACAAGATCCGCGATACCATGGCGAAAGTGGTCAATGAGCGCGGAGAGGAACGCACGGTGACCATGGTGCAGAAATGGCCGGTCAAAGCGCCGATCACCTGTTACAAGGAAAAGCTGCTGCCGACCGATCCGCTGATCACCCAGCAGCGGATCATCGACACGTTCTTCCCGGTGGCGCAGGGCGGGACGTTCTGCACGCCCGGACCGTTCGGCGCGGGCAAGACCGTGCTGCAGCATGCGATCAGTCAGCATGCGGAAGCGGACGTGGTGATCATTGCCGCCTGCGGCGAGCGGGCAGGGGAAGTGGTGGAGATCCTGCGGGAATTTCCCGAACTGAAGGACCCGCGCACGGGCAAGAGTCTGATGGACCGCTCGATCATCATCTGCAACACGAGTTCGATGCCGGTGGCCGCGCGCGAAGCCTCGGTTTATACCGCGGTGACGCTGGCGGAATATTACCGGCAGATGGGATTGAACGTGCTGATGCTGGCCGACTCGACTTCCCGCTGGGCGCAGGCTCTCCGGGAAATGTCCGGACGTCTGGAAGAAATCCCCGGTGAAGAGGCGTTCCCCGCCTATCTGGAATCGCGCATCGCCGGGTTCTATGAACGGGCCGGACTGGTGCGGCTCAACGACGGTTCGATCGGTTCAATCACGATCGGCGGTTCGGTCAGTCCCGCCGGCGGAAACTTTGAGGAGCCGGTGACGCAGGCCACACTGAAAGTGGTGGGCGCGTTCCTGGGGCTTTCCCGCGACCGTTCTTCGGCGCGGCGTTTCCCCGCGATCCATCCGCTGGAAAGCTGGAGCAAATACCCCAGCGTTGTCGATGAGAAGAAACTGACGGTCGCGCGCAATATGCTCCGCCGGGGAACGGAAGTCAACCAGATGATGAAAGTGGTGGGCGAAGAAGGGACCACAACGGACGATTTTGTGCTGTATCTCATGAGCGAATTTCTGGATTTCGTCTATCTGCAGCAGAACACGTTCGACGAGGTGGATTCCGCCACCAGCCGGGAGCGGCAGATCTACATGTTCGATCAGGTGATCCGGGTGCTGGAGACCAAATTCAAATTTGAGGACAAGGAGACCGCGCGGCGGTATTTCCTGGAACTCCGGCTTATTTTCACCAACTTGAATTATGCGCCGTTCCAAAGCGAAAAGTTCAAGGAACTGGAACAGCAGATGAATGCGAAAATCAGCGAAAGGACGGCGGAAAATGCGTAAGGTTTATCATAAAATCATTCAAATCGCCGGCAACGTGATCACGGTCGAGGCCGACAATGTGGGCAACGACGAACTGGCGGAAGTGACCACTTCCCGCGGCGTTTCGCTGGCGCAGGTGATCCGGCTCCAGGACAACAAGGTGTTCCTGCAGGTGTTTGCCGGTTCGCGCGGGATCAGCACGGGCGACGAAGTGCGTTTCCTCGGCCGGCCGATGCAGGTTTCCTCCTCGGACGATCTGCTCGGGCGCACCTTCACCGGTGCGGGCCGTCCGCGTGATTCCCGTCCGCCGATCGAAGAAGATATGATCCCCATCGGGGGACCGTCGGTGAATCCGTCCAAACGGGTGATCCCGCGCAAGATGATCCGGACCGGCATCCCGATGATCGACGTGTTCAATACGCTGGTGGAATCGCAGAAACTGCCGATTTTTTCCGTGGCAGGCGAACCCTACAACGAACTGCTGGCGCGGATCGCCATGCAGGCCGAAGTGGATATCATCATCCTTGGCGGCATGGGACTGAAATACGACGATTATCTGAAGTTCCGCAATACGCTGGACGAACACGGCGCCTTGTCGCGCTCGGTGCTTTTCATCCATACGGCCGCCGACCCGGTCGTGGAATGTATGCTGGTGCCGGATATGTGCCTGGCCGTGGCGGAGCAATATGCGCTCCGCAACAAACGCGTGCTGGTGCTGCTGTCGGATATGACCAACTTTGCCGATGCACGCAAGGAGATCGCCATCACCATGGACCAGATCCCGTCCAACCGCGGATATCCGGGCGACCTTTACAGCCAGCTGGCGTCTCGCTATGAAAAGGCGGTCGATTTCGACGGAGCGGGCTCCATTACCATTCTGGCGGTGACGACCATGCCGGGCGATGATGTGACGCACCCGGTGCCGGACAATACCGGGTACATCACTGAGGGACAGTTCTACCTGCGCAACGGCCGGATCGAACCGTTCGGTTCGCTGAGCCGTTTGAAACAGCAGGTGAACGGGAAGACCCGCAGCGACCACCGGGTGATCATGGATACGATGATCCGCTTTTATTCGGATTACAAGGAGACGCTGGAAAAGCAGTCGATGGGATTCCAGATGAGTTCGTGGGATCAGAAACTGCTGAAATACGGCCGGCGTTTCGAGTCGGAAATGATGGACCTTTCGGTGAACATTCCACTGGAAGAGGCACTGGACTTGGGCTGGAAAATCCTGGCGGACTGTTTTGACGCGACTGAAACGGGCATCAAGACCGATCTGATCAACGAATACTGGCCGAAAAAAGCCGAATAACCGACCGGAGACCGGAAAATGGCGAAAGTCAAACTGACCAAAACAGCGCAGAAAAAAGAGCGGGACAATCTGAAGCAGTTCCAGCGTTTTCTGCCGACGCTTCAGCTGAAGAAGCAGCAGCTCCAGATGGAGATGCGGGAATGTCAGGACCGGATCGTCCGCAATGAACAGCGCGAGGCGGAATCCAAACAGCAGCTTGCCTCCTGGCTGTCTCTGTTCGGTGCCGATTCGGAAGCATTCCGGGCCGCGGATCTGGTGAAGGTCGACCATGTGGAGACCGATACCATGAACATCGCCGGCGTGGAAGTGCCGCATTTTCAGCGGGTGGTGTTTGAAAATGTCCCGTATGACCTTTACTCCGAAGAATTATGGATCGACGATGCGGTGTCGGCATTGCGCCGGATCATCGAACTGCGTCTGGAACGGGATGTGATCCGGAAACAGTATGAATTGATCCAGAACGAGTTGCGGGTGACCACGCAGCGGGTGAATCTGTTTGAGAAAATTAAAATCCCGGAATGCAAGGAAAATATCCGGCGGATCGGGATCTATCTGGGCGACATGGACACCAGCGCGGTGGTGCGGTCCAAGATTGCCAAGAGCAAATTGCAGGAGACGGCGGCATGATAGTCAAGATGAAAAAAATCACGCTGTTGTGCTTGGAATCGGAACGGACTGCTGCTCTGGAACAGCTCCGCGGGCTCGGGATCCTGCATGTCGACCATGAGACGAAGGTGGATTCGGATCCGGTCCATGTTTCCGAACAGGAACTTGAAGCTATTTCCAAGGTTTACAATGTCCTTGCCGGCACGGAAGCCGACCGCAAAAATCCGGTCGTGATTTCCGGGAAGGAACTGTTTGAACAGACACGGCAGCTGCTGGAAAAGAAGGCAGCGCTGGAAAAGGAACAGGAAGAAATCACCCGGGAGATCGAACAGCTGGAGCCGTGGGGCGAATTTTCGCCTGAAAGTGTGCAGCAGCTGGCGGCCGACGGCGTCCAGGTCCTGTTCTGCAAGGCTTACCAGAACGTTTTCGACTCGCTGGAACTGCCGGAAAATACTGCGAAAGCCGTGATCGGAGTGTTCCGGAAAGAAGTCTATTTCCTGCTGTTCTTCCTGGACCAGCCGGATGTTTCCCTGTATCCGACCGTAAATCTTCCCGGGAAAAAACTTTCCGACCTCCGGAAACGTCAGGATGAAATCCGGACGGAGGAAGAGGAGATCGCCGCCCGGTTGTCCGGGCTGGCCGTTTCCGCACCCGCTTTGAAGGAATATTTCGGGGAAAAGTCCGCGCAGCATGAATTCCTGACCAATCACGAAGGCATGATCTCGGATGGCGCGATCGCTTATCTGAGCGGATATATTCCTGCGGATGAACTGGAAACTCTTACCGAAGCTGCCCACCGGAACGGCTGGGCGCTGACTGCGGATGATCCGGCGCCCGACGATGCCCGGGTGCCGACCTGTCTGCGGAAACCCCGCTGGGTCCGGATCATCGATCCGCTGTTCGATTTCATCGGGATCACGCCGGGATACCGGGAAAGTGACGTGTCGGTATTTTTCCTGATCGCGTTTCCGATCTTTTTCGGGATCCTGATCGGCGACAGCGCATACGGAGCGTTGTTCATTGCCGCGGCCGTGCTGTTCAAGATCCTGCTGCGGAAAAAGAAAGAGGCGCAGATGCCTTTGAATCTGCTGATCCTGCTGTCGATCTTTTCCGTGGTATACGGACTGCTGACGGGCTCGTGCATGGGATTGCCGCGGGAAGTGCTACCCCGTTTCCTGAGAGGACTGGATTTCCTGGCGGATCCGGCGAACAATCATACGGCGTGCGCCCTGGCGAAGAAACTGAACGTGGCTCCGGCGGACCTGACGGACAAATTCACGCAATGGTTCTGTTTCCTGCTGGCGGGTCTCCATCTTTCGGTGGCGCATCTGTTCAAATATGTCTCCGACATCCGGAACTGGCGCAGCTGGGGCAATATCGGCTGGGCGTGCGTGATCTGGGGCAACTTCTTCACGGCGGTGAACCTGATCGTGTTTCCGGGAACTTTCCCGAAGGTCCTCGGCTATGCACTGTATATAGTCGGGGTGCTGTTGATCGTGGGCACCGTTACCGGCGAGGCGGCCTTGAACCTGCCGTTCTCCCTGGTCAGCAGTTTCGTGGATGTGCTGTCCTATATCCGTTTGTTCGCCGTCGGACTTTCCGGCGTTTATGTGGCGTCCTGCTTCAACGACATGGGAAAGATGGTGCTCAATTCGCTGCCGAAGGAATGGTTCGTGGTCGGCCTGATCGGTCTGATCCTGGTGGCGCTGGCGGGACACGTGCTGAATATTCTGCTGGGCTTCATGGGCGTGCTGGTGCATGCGGTCCGGCTCAATACGCTGGAATTTTCCAATCACGCCGATATGCAGTGGACGGGTATTGCATACCATCCGTTTGCCGACCGGAACAAAGACAACAACCAAACTGAAAAATAAATAACCACAAGGAGATCAAAAATGATTTTCGAAATCGCATCACAGGCGGCCGCGGCGGCTGCTACACCGGAAGCCCAGAAGGCTTATGTTTACACGCAGGAACATCTGAACTATTTCTTTCAGGCGATGACCTATGCGGGCGCGTTTGCCGCGATCGGTTTTGCCGCGATGGGAGCCGCATACGGCTGCGGCATTTCCTGTTCTTCGGCGATCGGCGCATGGAAGAAATGCTATTCGCAGAACAAACCGGCGCCGTTCCAGCTGCTGGTTTTCGCCGGCGCTCCGCTTTCCCAGGTGATCTACGGCATGATCATCATGTTCGTGATCCTCGGCAAGGCAAATGTGACCCATGCCGCCTGGATGGTCTATCTGTTCGTCGGCGTTGTTGCCGGGATCGCCATGGGGATCTCCTCGCTCTGGCAGGGGACTGCCGGCGGCGCGGCGTGCGATGCGTTCGCTGAAAACGGCAAGGGATTCACCAACCAGCTGATGGCGCTCGGTATCGTGGAGACCGTGGCGATCTTCGTGATGGCGTTTGCCATCGTGCTGCTCAGCCGCGTCGGACTCGCTGCCGCGTAAGATTTGTCAACCCTCAGTAATATTGGAGTATAAAAAAATGAAAATCGTAGTTGCTTATTCGGGCGGTCTGGATACCTCCGTGATCGTGAAATGGGTCAAAGAAACTTACAATGCGGAAGTGATCTGCTATTGTGCCGACGTCGGACAGGAAGAAGAACTGGAAGGCCTGGACAAAAAAGCGATCGCCACCGGCGCTTCCAAATGCTATATCGATGACATTCGCGAAGAGTTCGCCCGCGACTTCATTTTCCCGATGATGCAGGCCAATGCGATCTACGAAGGCACCTATCTGCTGGGAACTTCGATCGCGCGTCCCCTGATCGGCAAGAAACTGGTCGAGATCGTCCGCAAGGAAGGTGCCGATGCCATTTGCCACGGCGCCACCGGCAAAGGAAACGACCAGGTCCGTTTCGAGCTGGCCGCGTATGCGATGGAACCGAACATCAAACTGATCGCCGCGTGGCGCGATCCCAACTGGAAATTCCATTCCCGGTCCGAGATGATCGAATATGCCCAAAAGAACGGCATCCCGGTGAAATCCACTGCGGCGAAACCGTACAGCATGGACCGCAATCTGCTGCACATTTCCTTTGAAGGCGGCATTCTGGAAGATCCGTGGAACGCCTGCCCGGAAGAAGTTTCCGTGCTGACGACCCCGCTTTCCAAGACTCCGAACGAGCCGGAAGACGTGATCATCGAATTCAACAAGGGGATCCCGGTGAAAGTGAACGGGGAAGCGTTGTCCCCGGCGGCCCTGATGAAAAAACTGAACGTGCTGGGCGGCAAGCATGGCGTCGGCCGGATCGACATCGTGGAGAACCGTTATGTCGGCATGAAGTCCCGCGGCGTCTATGAAACTCCTGGAGGAACGATCCTGCATGTTGCGCACCGCGCCATGGAATCGATCACGATGGACCGCGAAGTGATGTTCCTGCGCGATTCCTTCATTCCGACCTATGCCAGACTGGTATACAACGGTTTCTGGTATGCGCCGGAACGGGAAATGCTCCAGGCTGCGATCACGGAAAGCCAGAAGTTCGTTACCGGCGAAGTGCGCGTGACGCTGTTCAAGGGCGCCTGCCATGTGAACGGACGCCGGTCACCGTACAGCTTGTATGACGAACATCTTTCCACGTTCGAAAAGGACAATATCTACAACCAGCAGGATGCCACCGGCTTCATCCGGCTGAATGCACTGCGTCTGCGCACCTTGGCCAACAGCGCGCAGAAACGTTATTGAGTCCAATAATCGGAATATCCGCCGGATGCCGGACGGCAACAGGGAGTGTGAAATGCATAAAATTTACTGGTTTTCAGGAACGGGCAACACCTATTACCTGGCGCGGGAATTTGCCGGGATGTTCCCGGATGCGGAGCTGATCTCGATTGCTTCGCTGGACCGTTCCGAGGATGTGGTATTCGATTCCGAAATGACCGGGATCTTTTTCCCCGTCTACTGTTTCGGCATCCCCGGGATCCTTTCCAAATTTCTGGACCGGATCCAGCCGATGGAGAAACAGGGTGACCGGTTTGTCTATGCTATCTGCACTTCCGGCGGATATCCCGGAGCAGCTCTTCCGCTGGTGGAAGATACGCTGCAAAGCAAAAATATCGATTTGAATTCCTGCTTTCACATCCGGATGGTTTCGAACTACATCCCGTTGTCGGAGCCGCCGGATGAAAAGCGGATGGAACAGATTTTTTCCAAGGCCGAACGCGCATTGCGGATCGCTGCGATCGCGGTAAAGAAACGGAAACGGACGCGTCCCCTGCGGGTGTTCCCGTTTGACACTTTCCTGAAATTTGTGGCACGCCGTGCGGTCGTAACGCTGGAATCTTCGGATTCCGCATTCCACGTTGAGTCTGCCGATTGCAATGGATGCGGCATCTGCTCCCGGATCTGTCCGGCGTCGAACATTTCGCTGGATGACTCCGACCATCCGGTCTGGCATCACCACTGCGAACAGTGCATGGCCTGTCTGCAATGGTGTCCGGCGCAGGCTGTCCAGTATAAAGATCTGCCGAAAGACCGTCGGCATTATCATCATCCGAAGGTGGAAGCGAAAGAACTGTTCCGCAATCCGGAGGAATAACTTTCACCGGAAAAACTTTTTTTGTGGGCGCAACTGCCGGGCATTTTTCCCAAAAGCGAAAAAAAAACGTTTTTTTTCTCTTTTTTTTGATAAAATGACTTGTTACCATGAAAAGCGGAATTATATTGTATCACAAAAACGAAGAGATTGAGATCCATCAAGCAGGAGTGTTAGAATGGCAAATGCGCCCAAAATAACGATTCTTTCCGAACAGCATCGCGGAAAGACTTTCGAATTGACCAAAGATATGTACACGATTGGACGTATTGACGAACGGGATATATGCATTGTTGACCCCACGATCAGCACCTATCATGGTTCTTTCATCAAAAAAGGGAATACATATATCCTGAAGGACAATAACAGCACCAACGGCTCCCGGGTGAACAATGAACCGGTCGACGAGCGGGTCCTGAAAAACAGCGATATCATTCAGCTCGGCGATGTGGAAATGCTCTATGACTGTGACGACGAGAAAAGCGGTGGAGATAAAACCAGCAACATCACCGGCATCAATCTCGCGGTGAGCCCGACTTCTTCCTCCAGTGTCAAGAAACTGGATCCGATTTCCCCTTACGGCGAAAAAAACAAAGGCGACAGCAAGAAAAGCCAGAAGATCATTTTCGCATTCCTGGGGCTGCTGGTCCTGATCGTGCTTGCTCTGCTGGGGTTCCTTGGATATAAATTGTTCAGCTGATCCTTTTTCCATCCGGTTCAGGAACAAATTCGTTTTTTACAAGTCCATTCCTCTGCCGTCGTGAGTTCGGTATGCAGAGTCAACTTTAATTTTATTTACAGGGATTTTTTTATGAGCGACAAAAAGGAACCTGCCCGCGGCGGGCAGAAACCGAAAGGTTCGACCCCCGCCTTATTCATTTGGCTGATCGTGTTTGTTGGTCTGATCGGTCTTTTCTTTATGCGTTCTTCCTCGGCCCTGAGCGCATCGAAAGAGTGGACCCAGTCGGAATTCATGGCCCATCTGGCTGCCGGCGAGATCATTACTGCCAATCTCCTGCCGGAATCGGACAACGTGTACTTCATCGAGGGAACCTATCAGAATAAAAAGCTGCCGGACAAGGCGGAGAAAGGTTCCATCACCAAAGATTTGAGAGAATCGGCTCCGGCAGGCTCGGGGACTCGTCCGCTGACGTATTCCACACGGGTGGTCATGTCGGAATCCCTGCAGCAGATGTTGAATTACGCACAGGTAACGGTCCAGCAGCGTGAGCAGTGGTGGAAGGCCATGCTGATCAACCTGGTGATCGGTATCGTCATCATCGGACTGCTCTATTTCCTGTTTTCCCGTCAGATCCGCAATGCCAACCATGGAGCCATGCAGTTCGGCAAAAGCCGTGCGCGGATGATCATGCCCGACGAACACCGCAAGAAATTCGACGACGTGGCCGGCTGCGACGAAGCCAAAGAAGAGACCAAGGAGATCGTCGATTACCTCAAAGATCCCCTGAAATACAAACTGCTGGGCGGCAAGATCCCGAAAGGCGCTTTGCTGATCGGACCGCCGGGGACCGGGAAGACTTTGATGGCCAAAGCGGTGGCGGGCGAAGCCAGCGTTCCGTTCTTCGCCATCAGCGGTTCGGATTTCGTGGAAATGTTCGTCGGCGTCGGCGCCAGCCGCGTGCGCGATATGTTCGAGCAGGCCCGCAAAGTTGCGCCCTGCCTGATTTTCATCGATGAGATCGACGCGGTCGGCCGTTCCCGTTTCTCCGGGATCGGCGGCGGACATGACGAGCGGGAACA
>Ga0256405_10006981_pt1 | contig 17486 bp, 31 predicted proteins | sample RumenRJG_02DNA_FD_189096 | JGI IMG/M metagenome (GOLD analysis project Ga0256405, IMG submission 189096) | Bovine rumen microbial communities from Lethbridge, Alberta, Canada - RJG_02 | ecosystem: Host-associated > Mammals > Digestive system > Stomach > Rumen | place: Canada: Alberta...
GAAAGGCCCCTCCGCCTGTCGGGTGGGCGTCAACTCGTTCCCGACATCAGAGGGGCCTTGCTGGTTAAATTTGGCGGCAATCCGGGCGTTTACCGCGCGGTCATCGCTTTGAACATGGTCAGATCGAAGATTTCCTCCGCCCGGGCGTTCAGATCGTCCGCGATCTGCCGGGCCTCTTCTTCCGTCATCCAGGCGAAGTCATCCTTCTTCACCTTGAAGATGACCACGTTGTTGATGATCGGCACCCCATGGTCATCGCATCCGTAGAGCCAGGATGCCAGCGGATTGAAGATCTGCAGCTTGCCGAACCTGTTTTCATCGCAGACCGCCTCGTATCCCTTCGGCAGGCGGTCCGGATAAAGCGGTACCAGCTGGACAGTCTCACAGCTGATCAAGTCGTAGGCCGTCTGCAGGATGCCGGTCTTTTTGACCTGCTGAATGGGCTTGGCCCGGTTGGACAGGCAATCCAAAAGCACACAGTAGTTCACAGCAATCCCTCCTTCTTCTGAATCTCTCTCAGGCGCTCCCAGTCTTCGGCCCACTGATGGGTCTGATCCCGGCAGTCCTGCTTGTTGTCGTACAGCTGGGACTTGAAGGCCCCTCTGCAATGATCACCCCATCCGACATCCACCCAGCGGAGGCCATCACTCCGGATCTGATAGATTTCGTATTCTTCCGGCTGATGCATCTCTCCGGGAAAGATGGCTGTCACGCGAACCTTGATTACCTGTTCTCCTTTCATGGTGGACTGGCGGTAGTAGTATTCGCCTTCCTCCAGCTCCGGATCCGGAGGGTTCGGCAGATACCATTCGATCATCTGCCGGGTGCGGTCATCAATCATGCTCAATACCTCCCGTCATCGTCAATCAGATCCACCAGCTCCCGGAGGATCTTCAGCGCTCCTGCGTAGTCTGTCTGCTGGACGCGCTCCCAGGCGTTATTGTAGTCCGTGATCCGGCGTTCCTTCTGCATCTGCAACCGTACTGCGCCGAGGATCCAGTAGATGTTCCCGGAGCTTCCACAGCTCCGGAAGTGGATCACTGCCTTCTTACCAGCTGAGCTTCCTGCCATACTTCCACACCTCCTCTCCCTTTTTGGCTTCATTCCTGGCCTTGAACAGCTGTCCCTTGTCAATCCGGAAATCATCGCATCCCTTCGCGCAGGTGGCCAGATAGGTTTCACTCGGGGCCTCGATCCGGAAGCCGTCATTCATCACGTAGGCCATTGCCTCCTGATACTCATCGATCCGGACGCCGTTCTCTTTCCGGCTGAGCAGGATCAGGAAGTCCTGCTTGACGTAGAACCTGGGGAAGCCTTCGTAGCGGTCCAGGGATTTCTCATCGGCTTCGCTGATCTTCCAGACGGCAACCGGGACGAATTCACCGACACAGGGCTCGATCGTGAGGACACCGCGCCGGAACACCAGATGGTATCCCGGGATCTTCGTCTTGCCAACCGGCACCGCATCCGGACACCGGACGGCCATCTGGGCCTTGTTGAGATTGGAACCATAAGCGAGATAAAGTTTCATACATCAGACCTCCTCTACAACTTCGCGCCAGACAAGGAATTGACACTGCCCGGCCTCTTTCTCTTTGACTGCTGCCAGCACTCTGGGATCATCCCGGAAGCCGGTAAAGTTTCTGACCGGATCCCGGTAGGAGACAGTGATCTGCTCAAGTGGGCCTGCATCTTTTGGATGCCTGAGCCGCAGATAACTCCACCGACCCGTCCATTTTAGCTTGGACTGCTGATCCTGATGCGCTTCCTGCCACATCTGCTCGGCCAGGGCCTGTTCAACTGACTTGTACAGGCGCTGATCCCGGAAGAGATGGTACAGGCCAAAGCCTTCCATCAGGATCTTCCGTTCTGCCGGCTCCGGGAAGAAGGACAGGATGATCTCCCGCTCCTTCTCCGATCCGTTCATGTACCGCTCTGCCAGGATTTCGAACCGGCCCATTGGATCCTTTTCCTTCTCGGCCAGATCGATCTGCTGTCCGCGATCGTCAATCATCGTCATCGTCCTCCATGCATTCGCTGTCAATCCGTTCGTTGATCTTCTCAATCAGGTCTTCAGCCAGCTCAGGTGCCAGGTATTCATTCAGCACATCCTGCAGGATGTCATCCAGAGCTTCGCGCCATACGTAGTTATCCATCGGTCAATCCTTTCTCCCGGTCTTTGGCCCGGCCGGGAGGGCTGTCTCTCTCAGCAGGCTTCGCGGAAGGCGGCGGTCAGGTGCAGCCGGGCGGTGGCGAATTCCTTGCCGGTCATCCCCAGGCGCTTGGTCAGGAAGCCTTCCATGTTCACGGCCTTCTGCTCCTTGGTCAGGTTCTTGGAATCCCGGAAGTACAGGGAATTGGATTCGGTATTGATGGCCCAGGCACTCATGGCCAGGCAGAACTGGATGTAGGCCTTGATCTTGCCGGCGTGGGTGGTCCCGTTGAACAGCCGGAACTCGATCGTTCCCTTGGTGTACAGGGCATGCAGGTTCAGTCCGCGGTACCGGGCGGGGCAGTAGTGCTGGTGATTGATCCCGCCGCGGTATCCGTTGTTCAGCTCGGAGTAGTAGATCCGCTCGATGTCGGCCTTGGTGTGCGCGGTCTTCTTCATGGCCTTCATCATCTCCTTGCTGGTCTTCTGGCACCAGTGGGAGCAACGGGCTTCGTTCTGCAGAGCCTCGCAGAAGAGATCCTGCCGGCCAACCACCAGATTCACCAGCCGGATCAGGCTTTCGGCGGTGTGGTTGGCTCCGTCCACATGGACGTGGATGCCGCAGGAGCTGTTGGCCAGGGCGCCACCTTCGACCAGCTTCCGGACGATGTTCTGCAGGTCTTCGATGTCCTCATACTGCAGGATCGGGCTGACCACTTCGCAGCGGAGATCGGAGGATGTCCGGCCTTCGGGCCTGTCCACGATCCGGCCATTCCGGCGAACCTGCGGCTCGATGGAGATGTCACGCTCACACTTCCACTTCCGGCCTTTGGTGTCCTTCGCAGTGTAGGTGTCGTATCCATCGTATTCATGGCCAACGCTTTCGGTTCCGAAGTAGGTGGCGATGATCTGCGCGGCGGCGGGGCGGGAGATGCCGGTGAGCTCGATTTCGATTCCGAAGTTCTGATTCTGGATGGTGGTCATTGTGGTCTCCTCCTTGATTTTCATGGGATCCAGTGTCTTTCGACAGGATGAGTATAAACCCAGCGGTTTATAATGTCAACCATATTTTTCAACTTTTTAGATTATTTTTGAAAAATATTTTTGACAACGGAAACCGGATGGTTTATAATCGACCCACGGAAGGAGGTGACAGGATTGACGGCACAGCAGATCATTGAAATGGCAGTTGGTTACAGGCACATCAGCAAAGCGGAGCTGGCAAGGCGAATGGGCTGGTCTCCTCAGCTGTTGGGGAAGAGGCTCAAGACGGCGAAGTTTACTATTGATGAATGGGAAGCCCTGGCGAAGGCGCTCGGCGGTGAATTCCAATACGGATTCACCTTCGATGACGGGACGAAGATCGGGCTATGAGAAAACCCCGGAGCGGCAACTCCGGGGCTGAAGGGTTAGGTCTTCACTGGGTGGTCAGGTTCGGTAAACGGATCGCTTCCGTCTCTCACGAGTAAGTCTGACAGATCGCACTCGAGAACGTGGCAGATACGATCCAGCTGCCGGAGGCTGACCCGATCGGTGCATTCGTTGTACAGCTCATTGATGGTGGCTGCTCGGATCCCGGTCTTCTTCGCCAGCTTTGCCTGTGTCCACCGCTTTTCGCCTAAGCGGATGGAGAGTAAAATCTTGATCATTCGACCATGCTCCTTCCCGCGGATAATACCAGAAAACGGAAGGCTTTGGTGACTGAGTGGAAGATTATTCCGTTTTCCGGAAGAATATTCCGCATCTGGTAATTTGGAGCACGAAAAAGAGGCCAGTCAATCAAGACTGGTCTCTTTTTTTGCCTATCCGGCAAAGGGGAAGTCGGCCATGAATGCCCCGTTGATGAAGTACACCGGGGTTTGTTTAAGGCCGGTAAGTGGAGATTCGAAGAGCTTAAACAAACCCTCTGCTGTAGCTTCCTCAGATCCTCCTTTCCCTTCTGTTTCAAGGGGAAGGTCAACCTCCCTGTGCTCTTTCGTGATGTTGAACACCAGCTTCAGATGATCATCATAGACGATGACTTTATCCAGGAACGAGTCGATCATCAGCTGCTGGAATCCCTTGTTCGTCACATCGCCATCCCGGAGCATCTCGAGGTACGAGAGAATCATGTCTTTGGTGATGTCGTTCTCCCGCTCCTGCTTGAGATATGCGTACCTGGCTTTCAGCTCTGCTTCTCTCGCTTCGAGCTCTTCCAGCTTTTCCTTCATGCTGGCGGTCCGCATTCCGTCCGCGATGGCATCGATGATGTTTTCCTTCTTCCGGATGGCCTCCTTCAGCTCTTTCCCTACGGCCTCGAATTCGTCATCATCCCGGCCCAGGCTCTGATAGGCCACGGCCTGCTCTGCCATCCAGTCAATCAGCTCATCATCCCGGAGCATCTGCTGCAGGTAGGTTGTGACGGCCAGCTCCACCGGATCGCGCCTGACATTCTTTTTGTCGCAGGCGTGCTCATTCTTCTTCCGAACGCAGGAATAATAGAAGCATCGATCCCCGTGCCGGCCCACACCGGAGATTCCGGTCATCAGGGCTCCGCACTTCCCGCAGATCAGCTTGCCTGTCAGCAGGTAGGTGCCGAATTCTGATCTTCGTCTCATGGCTGCACCTCTCGCGTTTGGTTTCTCGCCCAGCTTCTTCTGCACGGCGTAGAACAGATCCTGGCTGACGATCTCCGGGAAGCCGTGCTCATGGACGATGTTCTTGTACCTGTACACGCCGATATATCGATCATTCGACAGCAGTTTGTTGAAGGAGGATTTATTCCATTCCGTCCCCCGCTTTGTCCGGATGCCGCGGCGATTCAGATCCTCAATGATCCGGATGAACAGCTCTCCCTCGCTCACCCGGCGAAAGATTTCCCGGACGGTTTCAGCCTCTTCCTCCACGATCTCCGCATGGCCATCAGCTCCGCGCCGGTACCCGAGAGGGACCGCACCGTTAATGATGCCCTTCTCCGCGTTGTCGGTCAGGCCGCGGTTGATCTTCTGGCTGAGTTCATCGGAGTAATACTGCGCGAATCCCTCCAGGATCGTCTCCATCAGACCACCTGTCGGATCATCGGTAATGTGCTCCATGGCCGACAGCACCCGGACGCCGTTCTCTTTCAGCGTGTGCTTATGGATCGCGCTGTCGTACTTGTTCCGGCTGAACCTGTCCAGCGAATAGACGATCACGAACTGGAACTTCCGCTTGGCTGAATCCTTGATCATCTGCAGGAAGGAAGGTCGTTTGTCCGTCTTACCTGTCAGGGCCCGGTCATCGTAGACCTTGATCACGGTCAGGCCCTTCTCTTCAGCAAACTTCCGGCAGGCCTTCACCTGCTGATCGATGCTGGCGTCCCTCTGGTTGTCGGAGGAATACCGGGCATAAATGACGGCTGTGTCTGGCATTCTATGGTGTCCCTCCGTCAGAAGCCAAGAGCAGGCTTTGTGTACTTCGTGAAAACGACAGGCCCATCAATCGAGATATAGTAACCATTCGGCAGATTGATGGAGACGGTGTCCGTAGTAGTCTCGTTCGCGTATTCGCTCAGCTTTCCGGTTACGGTTTCCCAGACATAATGCTCGCTGGTGATGTAGCTCCTGGTATCATCCACCTCTTGACCGACAAAGATACTTACCCATGCATGTTCTTCAGCTGTGATCGTCCACATTCCTTCCGGAATATCAACACCGACTTCGTAGACGCCAGCCGGCACGGAAACTTCCGTCCATTCTGGTCTGGTCAGCATTTCTGCATAAACCTGATCCTGGAGAGACTTCAATTCGACAAACGACATGCTGTGAAGATCAACTTCCGCAGCTGCAGCGTAGTGGCTTCCAACAGACAGCCCCACAACCAGTAGTGCCGAGATTACGGATTTCCGCATAATCTTACCCCCTTCGGAATAATCTTCCAATTCGCTGAATTATCTTCCGGTTTGGGGTATAATCTTCATACCCTGCCGGCTGGGAATAAACAAGAAGGAGACGGCTATGGACAACCTGGAAGAAATTCTTTCGGCGATGACAGAAGAAGACCGAATCACTTTGATCCGGCTTCTTCGTTATCTGCGCGATAGCGAATGTAGTGAAGAACATCGTCAAGAGTTTGCGGGGAAAGCTGGTTCAGCAAAGACATGATTTCCTGCACCTGCCCGTTCTTCGTCGTAGGAACGGGCTCGTTTTCTTTTACCAGAAAATCAGGAGTCGGAAGATCCCATCCGTACAGCCATTCTTCCGAAACGTTGTACTTCTCCGCGATGACCTTAACCATTGTCCTCTTTGGAGATCTGGAACCGTTTCTCCAGGCGCTGATTGTCTGCTTCGAAACTCCGAGACTGTCCGCAATCGCAGCGTCGCTCCTAGGATCAGCGTTGAAAAGTTCGTTCAATCTTTCCTGATTGGTTGCTACCTTAGCCATTGCCTCGTACTCCTTCTGCTGGAAATTATATCCGAATTGTGGACGCTTTGCAATGTTTTTTGAAAATTTTGTCCACAAAACGGTTGACAACTGAAAAATGGTGGTGTATGATTCTGGCAGTCCACAAAAATGTGGTCATAAAGGAGGTGAGAAAACACCATGAACGAGATGACCCTCAGAGGGAGAATCATCAGTATGTATGAGACCCTCGGGAAGTTCGCGTTGGCAATAGGATGGAGCCGCCGCAAGGTATCCAGCATTGTGAACGGTCATCAGGAGGCAACTGCTTCTGATATCGAGACGATGGCTACCGCCCTAAAGGTCGAATTGCCGACAGAATTCAGAATTCTTTTTTTGTCCTGAAGTCCACAAATTTGTGGACGCGGAATAGGAGGCAGGATGAAAACAGTCATCAGCCAGATCCCGGAGGAAACCGGGAAGCGGTTTGGCCAGTGCATCTTCTCTGGCGTGCGGGAGTATCTGAAACAGCCCGGGGCCAGAGAAGAGCTGGAGGCCAGGACGAAGGCCAGGAATGAAAGGAGGAAAGCAGAATGCGGGAATACCTGATGGCGGTCTGTCAGGAGGCAGAGAAGCGCCGGGAACGCCGGGCGAAGATCCGGGATGAAGTGCTCACGGTGCTGTGCATGTTCGCCTTCGCCGGACTGTGGATTGCGGGGTGGATCGTATGGTGAAGACGCATTACCGGAAGTTCAAGGGCTACCGCAGGTACCCGGGTCCCGGAGGCCGGCCGGTGTACTACGTGGAGATGACTCCGGAGGAAGTCGCGGGGCGCCGCTCACTGATCTGCTTCGTCTGCGCGGTGACTGCTGTGCTGGGAGGTGGCGTGCTGTGGCTTATGAGCATGATCTGATGCCGGACTTCCAAATGCGCTGGGTGGTCATGATCGGAGAGCTCTACATCGCAGGCCTGGGCCGGACGTATGAGGGCTACCACAAGGGAGACCGCGTCCCGATCGTCCCCGGATACGTGATCACGAAGCTGTCCAGTCACGCGATGGAGTTCACCAGCCGGAGAGAAGCCTTCTGCCTGGCAGAAAGCATCGGAGGGAGGGCGATACGGACAAACTAAAGGAGCCGCCCCTGCTGCAACAGGAACGGCCCCAGACACAAAGTAACCACGACTATTCTACAGAAAGGAGGCTGAAAATGCAAGATCTGCCAGACGCGCCCTGGATCCGTGAAGCGGAAATGAACGGCATGCCGCCCTACGATGACGGCCCGGAGCCGGTGTGTCCGATCTGCGGAAGAGAGTGCGAAACGATCTACATGGACAAGGATAAGGACGTGTTCGGATGTGACGTATGCATCCGGACGCAGGATATCTGGGAATGGGCAGAAGAACAGAAAGGAGAATAAAATGGACCAGGAGATGTATTACAAGAAAGTCTTTGTAACGCCTGAAATGGCCGCTGCTTGGCTTTCTACAAACCCTCGCAATCGAAACATAAAAAGAGATAAGGTTGCAAAGCTTACTGCCGCCATAAAAAACGGAGAGTATGAATTGACTCATCAGTGTGTTGCTCTGGATTGTGATGGCATGCTGATCGATGGACATCACCGGTTAAACGCGATCGTTGCGGCGGGAATTGCTACTTGGATGCCTGTTATGTTCAATGCACCAAATAGCTCAAAAATTGACATTGGAGCACCTCGCTCTGACCGTGATTCAATGTATATGGCCGGCTATATCGAAAAAGGATCAAACGAATGGAACTGCCTTACCTATCCACTGATTGGACTTATTGCAAGTCGGAATTTTACCGCCCATGAAGCTCGCGAGGTAACGGCGAAAGAAAAGCACAACATCTACATCAAATACCAGGCTTATATTGATCCTATTATTGACCTCTGCAAGTCTGCTAAAGGTTCTCTTCGGGCAAGAGGAAGCCATATTCTGTATGCCATGCTTTGCGCTGCTGTGGATGGTGTTTCCATGGAAAAGATCAAAAAATGGTACAAGGTTTTGTGCACTGGAGACTTTTTTGTGGAAGGCGATGAAAACGCTACAAAGTATAGTCGGAGCGTACTGCTGTTGCGAAATTTCTTAATGAATGACACGAAACCGAGATCACGGAACGGAGAAGACGCCGTTGAGGTTATCCAGAAAACCATGTCCTCGATTCGATATTTCGATAAAGGATATGCAAATAAAAAGCTCTATGGCGAAATGGTTTATCCCGACATCGTTATCACAAAGAAAGACTTGAAAGGAGAATGAAAATGATTCAGCACGGTTATGAACTCGACTTCAGCAAGCAGACCTTCGGAGTGATCCTGTACGGAGCGCCTGGCATTGGAAAGACCACCCTCGCACTGAGCGATGGAAACATGGGAGCAGATACGCTCCTGATCGACCTGGAACACGGCGTAGGCCGGACGAACCCTATTCACCGGATGAATGCCAACGTCCTGAACGCCAGCACCTATGAAGAAGTGCTGAAGGATCTGGAAACGGATCAGGCCAGGGCCGCAAAGACCATTGTCATCGATACGGCCGGCAGTCTGGTGGACTATCTGAAAGACTGGGCCATGCGCACCAAGGCTGACGCGAAGACCAAGGCCGGCGCTTTCAACGGGCTGAAGGGCTTCGGATACGTGAAGACCGAGATGGAGAGCTTCGTCAACAAGATCAAGACGGTCATGAACAAAAACGTGATCTTCATCTTCCACTGCGATGAGAAGGCCGACAAGGACGGAAATCCGATTCAGCGGCTCCGCTGCGAAGGTTCCTTCCGGAACACGGTATGGACCGGCATCGACTTCGGCGCCTACATCCAGATGATCGGCAACAAACGCTATGCCTGCTTCTCTCCGGAGGATGAATTCTTCGCCAAGGGATGCCATGGCATCCAGGGCCACATCGAAATCCCGAATCTTGACAGCGGTGTTCCGAATGACTTCATGGCCAGACTGCTGGAAAGCGCAAGGAAGAACATGATCGAGGAGAACAACGCCGTGGCCGGTCAGATGGAGCTGTACAAGACCACCATCGCCACCGTGAAGGAGATGCTGGAAGGCGTGACCGATCAGGACAGCGCCAACGCCTGCCTTAAGACCATCGGCAGCATGGATCACGCACTGACCAGCAAGAAGGAAGCCGGCATGATGCTCAATGCCAAGTGTGCCAGCCTGGGGCTGAAGTACGAGAAGGCCACGGCCTCCTATGTTCCGGCAGGTGATCAGAAGTGAAGCTGAAGATCACCAAGACGCTGATCGAGAGCTGGGCCTACACCTTCAACTGCTTCGAGGGCTATGAGGAAGACGCCTACAACGATTTCCTCAAGACGCTGAACCGGGAAGGCATCGAACCGACAGACGCCATTAAGGCCGGCTGGGAGTTTGAAAACCTGTGCTACCGCATCGCCAATGGTGAGAAGGTGGTCAATGAGGTTCTGCTGGACTCGGTGAATCCGGTTACCGGCGAAGTCCACGAAACCCGGGAGTATCCCCGGTTCTACGATGGGGCCAAGAAGGTGGCAGACATCATCACGGGAGCGCAGTTCCAGGTACCTGTGAGCTGTGATCTGCAGGTAGCTGGCCAGGACTTCTGGCTGTACGGGATCTGCGATGCGGTAAAAGCCGGCGTGATCTACGATGTGAAATTCCGGATGAAGAGCCTGGGCTCGGACGATGTGTACGGAAAGTATCTGGACTGCTCCCAGCATCCGCTCTATCTGAAGGCGCTGCCGGAGGCCTTCCGGTTCGAGTATCTGGTCAGCGATGGCACGGACCTGTACGTGGAAAAGTACAACCGGCAGAACAGCAAGCCCATTGAGGAACACATCATGAATTTCTGGGCATGGCTGCACACGAAGCCGGAGCTGATGAAGATCTACCAGGAAAAGTGGGTGGTCGAATGAAGGCCCGGTTGGGTGAGATGTACCGCAGCCGGGACGGAACCGGCTGGGTGGTTACCTTCATCACCCAGGAGCGGATAGACGGAGATAGGTTCGATGAGCTGGCCAAGCACGACTGTGAGATCGAGATCAAGCGGTACCGGGAGAAGCGGAGCAAGAACGCAAACGCATACTTCCACGTGCTGGTTAACAAGATCGCAGCTGAGACTCCGGAAACAGAGGATCAAGTGAAGGCCAGGCTGATCACCAGCTACGGACCGCTGGCCAGAACATCCGATGGAAAGTATCTGATGTTCATCCTGCCACGGGACGTGGACGCAACGGACTATTACAAATACGCCGTCCTGTATGACCAGCGCGAGGTAAACGGCGTGACCTGCAACATGTGGAAGGTCTACAAAGACAGCCACAAGATGGACACCAAGGAGATGGCCCGATTGATAGACGGCGCGATCCAGGAGGCCAAGGCGCTGGGAATCGAAACAGAGACGCCGGAGCAGCTGAAGAGAATGCAGGAACAGTGGGCCGAATACGAAGCAGCTCACCCGAGGAAAGAGGGCTGACGGATGGCAGAATCCATTCTGCAGACGGAAAAGGAATGCTGGTTCTGCGGGGCCAGGGCCGGGCTGGAAAGCCATCACATTTTCGCCGGAGTGGCCAACAGGCCAATCAGCGAGAAGTACGGCCTCAAGGTCTGGCTCTGCCACCGGCACCACACCGGAGACGGCGGCGCCCAGTACGATCCGGAGAAGGGCCTGCAGCTGAAGCAGGAAGCCCAGAAGGCATTTGAAAGGATCCATGGCCATGAGCTGTGGATGAAGACAATCAGGAAGAACTACCTGTGAAAGGAGATTGAAATGAGCAACATCAAGCGCGGGTACCCGAACCCGAACTACACCGAGGAAGACATCCTGACCGGAAAGGTCACGGAGGAAGACTTCCTGGAGCTGGATCCCGGACTGGTGACGGTCGAGGCCGATCACTACGAAGAGCTGGTCAGCAAGGCCGCGGCCCTGGATATCCTGACCAGCTGCATTCAGATCACCGGTAAGGTCGATGACGAAATCGTCAAAGCTGTCACCGGAACGATTGCCAAGGTGGAAATGGTGCCGAAGACGGAGGTCGATGAGGTCTGGGGCTACTACCACAATAAGATCAGCGAAATCGACAAACTGAAGCAGGAAATCGCCAGCCTGACCAGAGCCAACGGCGAGCTGAAGGAAATCCTCCGGCAGAACAAGATCGGCCCCTACGCAGATCAGCCGGAAGAGGATAAGGAGGACAATCATGGAGAGGCTTGAGATTATCGGGAACCTGACCGCTGATCCGGAGATGCGCACCACGCAGAGCGGATCCACGGTCTGCAGCTTCACGGTGGCGGTGAATCAGCCGCCGACCAAGGCCCAGCGCGACAGCGGACAGCAGCCCCCGGCGAAGTTCTTCCGGGTCAGCGCCTGGGAGACGCTGGGAGACAACTGCCAGAAGTATCTGGCCAAGGGCCGGAAGGTGTTTGTGGCCGGAACGATCCGGGCCAATGCCTACATGGGGAGCCAGGACAACAAGCCCCACGCCAGTCTGGAAATGACGGCTCAGAGTGTTGAGTTCTTGACGCCCAGAGGCGATCAGGGAGACGCGCCGGCAGCAGGACAAGGAAACACTGCTCCTGCAGCGCAGGCCGGTTATACGGCCCCTCAGGCAGCTCCTGCGGCGCCTTCCGGATTCACGGCGGTGGAAACGGATGATCTTCCGTTCTGATGAACATGGGGCCGGTACCCACTCCGGCCCCTCCGAAAGGAAGTGAGTGCGGATGGCATCCGAGGTGAAATGGATCAAGATCGTAACGGACATCTTCGATGACGAAAAGATCCTGCTCATCGAGTCCATGCCGGACGCTGATGCAATCATCGTGATCTGGTTCAAGCTCCTGTGCCTGGCCGGAAAGTCCAATCAGAGCGGCGTGCTCCTGATGAATGACCGGATTCCCTACAACGATGAGATGCTGGCGCACATTTTCCGGAGACCATTGAACACCGTGCGCATGGCGCTAAAGATCTTCGAGCAGTACGGAATGATTGAGATCATCAATAATACGATCACCATTCCAAACTGGGGAAAGCACCAGCAGATGGACGCGCTGGAACGGAAGCGCGAATACCAGCGGAACCTGATGGCAAAACGGAGGGCAGAACAGAAAAAGTTAGCTCTTTGTGATGCTAACAGTGATGCTAACGTTAGCTCTCTAGAAGAAGATATAGAAGAAGATAAAGAGATATTAACAGACTCTAAAGAGTCTGTTTGTCGGACGGGAGACGTCCGACGCATCACGGAAGCATGGAATGCACTGGGTCTTGGACAGATTTCGAAGCTGACAGGCTCCTCGAAGCGGGGCGGGATGCTCCGGGCCAGGGTGAACGAGTACGGCGCGGACGCGGTTCTGACCGCTATTGAGAAGATCCGGAACAGTTCCTTCCTGCGTGGCCAGAACCGGCGAGGATGGACAATCACCTTTGACTGGTTCGTGAGGCCGAATAACTTCCCGAAGGTTCTTGAGGGCCAATACGATGACCACGAAGGGACGGCCAGCGGGTACGACCGCAGAGAAGGCGTAGATTTCACCAAGATCCTTGGAGGTGACGATGAGTGACGGCAAAGGAAACCGGAATATTTCTGAACGAGCTGGCGGCGCTGTACCCGAACGTGATCCGGAAGGACAGCGATCTGAAGCTGATGGCCAACATGTGGAACGAGGCGCTGCAGGACTACGGATACGAAGAGATCCACAACGCGCTGCAGGCTTACTTCCGGAATGATTCGAGGGGCTATGTGCCCACGGCCGGACAGCTGATCGAGCTGGCCAGACCGCGAAGCTCCCTGACGCCTTCCAGCGATCACGAATTCTGGGGCTGGGGGTGATTGAGTGAGTGAGATGCAGTTTGCAGACCATTTCGCCTATAGCAATACGGATTCGGAAATGTCTGTGCTTGGAGCTGCGATGCAGGACGCGAAGGCGCTGAAGCTGGTAATTGAGATGGCTCCGGAGGAATTCACACTGCCGGAACACAGGCTGATTCTGATGGCCATGAAGAGCCTGGCAGAAGACGGAAAGCCGGTTGATCTGGTCACTATGCACGATCAGCTGAGCGCAGGAAAGAAGATCGACATCATTGGAGGCGTTGCCTACCTGATGAGGCTGATCAGTTTTACCCCGACCACGGCCAACGTGAAAACACACATCGGCATCGTCCGGGAATGCTCAGCCAGGCGGCAGCTGAAATCCATCGGAGAAGCTCTGATCAACGCCAGTGGAGACAAAGAACGGAAGATCGATGAGATCCGGGAGAAGGCGGCTCTGACCATCCGGGATGTGAAGGCCGGCGAAACCGTGAAGCTGATCAGCCAGGAAGAAGCGCTCATGATGACCTACGAGAAAATGGATGAAGCCCAGAAGCGTGAAGGCAAGCCGAATGACCGGATCATGACCGGAATCCGGGGGTTGGATAAGCGGACCGGAGGACTGGCCGGCAGCAAGCTGGTGGTGATCGGCGCGAGGCCATCCGTGGGTAAATCCATCTTCGCAATGTCGATCTGCATGAACGCTGCGAAGGCCGGAAAGCGCGTGCTGTATGTGAGTCTGGAGATGGAAGCGGATGAAATCATGGAACGTGAATTCGCCGCGGCAAGTCTGGTACCTCTGACGGAGATCACGAGCAATGAGATCCAGGAAGAAAGCTGGATGAAGCTGGCACAGTCCATCGGGTATCTGGCCAGTCAGCAGATTTTCTACTGCACCGAAGCGGACACCGTGGAGGACATTCGGAAAGCGGCCTTCTTCCTCTTCGAGAACGGCGGGATCGATCTGATCTGTGTGGACTACATCCAGCTGATGGAAGCCACCTACGCGAGGAAGCAGAACCGGCAGGAGCAGGTCGCGGAGATCAGCCGGGGGCTGAAGAAGCTGGCCCAGGAAATGAAGATCCCGATCATTGCCCTTTCCCAGCTGAACCGGAGCAGCGAAAAGACGCAGACCGGCCGGCGCGTGAAGAGAGCGCCCACCATGAGCGAGGCCCGGGAAAGCGGCGCGATTGAACAGGACGCCAACATCTTCATCCTGCTGCACGATCCGGATGTGGATGAGCTGGAAGGTGATGAGCTGAAGCGGACGTTCAAGAATCTGAAAGACCGGGGCATGAAGCTGATCCACGTCAACGTGGACAAGAACCGCCAGGGCAAGAAGGGATGGTTCTATGTGGCCTTCGATGGAGATCACATGCGGTTCCTCTCCCTGAGCAAGGAGGATCCCAATGAGCCGGAGCAAGGCTGAGAAGCTGGAATTCGCCAAGGCCTGTGAAAGGATCGAAAAGCGCGGCGGTGATGTGCTGGCCTACGTGGAGCGGGAGTATCCCAGCTATACACCACGGGCCACATGGTACATGCTGCAGCGCGAGTATCTGAACCGGAAGCAGCTGACCGAAGGCAGACCCAAAGAGAACCGAGGTGAGAAAGACATGGGAAAGATGATGGACATGGCCAACGAGGTCATGGATGCCTACGCCAGGGGCGAAAACATCTACGACTGGCTGGAAGCGCACGGATACGCCAATGCGAGCAGCACGTGGTTCCAGCTGAAGCAGGCCGCGAAGAAGAACGATCCGGAGCTGTACGCCCGGATGTGCGAAGCCCGGATGGATCGGAGGAAGCCGAAGGAATCGAAGCCGGAGGTGATTCCGCGGGAGCCTGAGGAAAAGCCGAAGGAAATCCCGCTTCCCGGCGAGGCGCTGCCGGTGACGGTGCGTGGGAAAAGGATCACGACCTGCTGTGCGCCGGCCAGAGAAAGCGGCGTGACCGTACCGGACGAGTTGCCGGAGGAACCTGATGGCTACCAGAGGGTTGCGGCTGTTGCCAGGGAGATGCTTGAGGAAATCAAGACCGCGAAGGACGCGAAGCCGATCTATCCAATCGGCGAAGAAGAAATGGTCTTCAGCGTCAAGAAGATGGACAGCAAGTTGGGCGTCTGGGAATACAACCGGGAGAAAGACCTGTATATCTTCCAGTCAAATTTCTACGATGACCGGCAGCTGAACGTGCTTGCGCTGACGATAAAAGACTGGCTGAACCTGGCAGCAGAGATTCCGAAGGCGATTCGGAAAATGACGGAAATCATTGAATGACAGAAACGAAAGGAGAAACAAACCATGGAACTTCCCTACAAGGTAACGATCGGAGAAAAGACCTTCTGGCACAGGATGGAGCGTGATGGGGTGGCAACCATCATGACGGACAACCGGGAGATTAAGCTGGCGCTGTGCCGGATGCACAGCGTGTTCCCGGATCTCGTTCAGCTGATGTACGACGGCGAGGACGCGGATTATATCCGGAAAGGCCCCGACGGTGAGGTTGTTCTGGGTGAAGATCTGAAGGGAACGACCACATTCTATGTGAGCGCTGATTGCATCCGCATCAAGATCCTGCCCGGCAGGAGCGATTTTGCCCTTGAGGCGATTCAGGAGGAGATTGACGATGGACAGGATTGAGATGATCCCCATTCAGTTTCTTCGTCATCATCCGGACAATCCCCGGAAGGATCTGGGAGATCTGTCGGAGCTGACGGAATCTGTCAGAGTTCGCGGGATTCTGCAGAACCTGACTGTAGTCACCGCTGACGCTGACCGTCTGAGCAAGGAAGATCAGAAGAGCGGATATCACCTGTTCTGGGTCGTGATTGGCAACCGGAGATTGGAAGCAGCCGCAGCTGCAGGGCTGACGGAGCTGCCCTGCGTGATCTCGGATATGGGTCACGAGGAACAGGTAGCCACGATGCTTCAGGAGAACATGCAGCGGCAGGACCTGACGGTGTATGAACAGGCTCAGGGATTCCAGATGATGATGGATCTGGGATTTAACGAAGATCAGATCGCGGAGCGTACTGGCTTCAGCAAAGCCACCGTGAAACGTCGGCTGAAAATGGCCGAACTGGATCCGAAGGCACTGAAAAAAGTGTGTGAGGATGAAGCCGCCGGAAATCGGCAGATCAGCATGGCCGAGTTTGATAAGCTGGCCAAGATTGATGATCTGAAAAAGCGGAACGCGCTGTTGAATAAGCTTGGCACCAGTGATTTCGCCTGGGAATACGGAAAGACATGGAGAGATCAGGAATCGGCGAAAGCCCTTCCTGAAATCAAAAAGATCCTTCGCGCTGCGCACATCAACAAGCTGCCGGACGGAAAACGCTACAGCAGCGAGTACGACAGACACTACGATTGGACAGTGAAGCTGTACGAGTGGAAACCAGGTGATCAGCTGATCCCGGAAGCAAAGAAAAAGGACGAGTTGTTCTACTTCCTGGATGACAACGAGATCGAGTTCTTTACGAAGCACAAGAGGGCTGATCCGGTGCCGAAGACTGAGGAAGAAAAGGCCGAGGAAAAGCGGATTGCAGAAGCCTGGGAAAACGTGAAGAAGGATACAGAGCTGGCCAGGCAGCTGCGGAGAGAATTCGCAGATGGCCTGTCGGTGACCCAGAAGAACGTGCCGAAGATGATGCACTCTCTGATGGTCGCTGTTGTGCTCGGAGAACTGGAATACGTCAGCATCAGCGATAACATCAAGGGCCTGTTCGGACTGGAAACGACATTGGAAACGACATCGTACAACGAACGGATTCAGACGGCAATGCAGAAGCTGTCCGGTATGCCTATGAACGAGTGGGCAAAACTGATCCGGTGTCTTTTCGATGCAGACAATAAGACCTGCTACTACGAGGGATACCAGCGTGAGATGCCGCGGTGGAAAGAAAACACGATCCTTGATGCCTACTACGATTACCTGGTGGCTAACGGGTACCAGATGAGCGATACGGAACAGCAGCTGAAGGACGGAACCTATCCGTACTTCAGCAAGGCATGAGTTCCGGGACTGTCCGGGGAGCAGACGCCCGGGAGTTCGTGAAGGCATTCAACAGTATCTGCCAGTGGAACGGAAACTGGGACCGGTGGAATGACATGGTTCATCTGTTCGCCATTGAGCTGGTGAACACGGTAGACCTGAACCATAAGGAAG
>Ga0256405_10006982_pt1 | contig 17480 bp, 23 predicted proteins | sample RumenRJG_02DNA_FD_189096 | JGI IMG/M metagenome (GOLD analysis project Ga0256405, IMG submission 189096) | Bovine rumen microbial communities from Lethbridge, Alberta, Canada - RJG_02 | ecosystem: Host-associated > Mammals > Digestive system > Stomach > Rumen | place: Canada: Alberta...
ATCTGGGAGCAACAGGCAAGCTGGATGCAAAAACTGCAACAGCATGGGCGGGTTCTGTAACCATTATCGGTGGTGCAGTTCTCGGTGTATGTGCCCGCTTTATTCCAGAAGGCGAACAGAAGAAGCTTGCTAAGAAATAACGGAAACAATTCCATCAAGTATTCATTCAGAAGGCCTCTGCATCCGCAGGGGCTTTTTATTTTCTGACTTTCTTAATACGGAGGACCAACAATGGAAGAAGAAAAAACTGAAAAAACAGAGGAAAAGACAAAAATCACCAGCGCAAAGAATCTGAGTAAGATTTTCAAGGTTATTTGTGTTTTAGGAATTATTCTCTGTCATGTCGCAAAATGGCTCGGATGGATTCAGGCTGAAACCGGAGAAATTTGTCTTATGTGGGCGGTAGTTTACGGGCTCGGTGCCGGAACTATTGATTTTAATATCATGCTGGATAAGTTCCGCAAGGAGTCATGATGAATATTATTACAATAGTTTTAGTTGCACTTGCAATCATTGTCATTCTTTGTGCAATTATCAATGTTGAATACAGGCAGATTAAAAAGCTTGAAAAGCGAAAGACAGAGCTTGAAGCATCTTACAAAGAGGCCCAGAGAAACATTGCTTTTCTGGTAAGGCATCAGGAAGAGATTACAAAAATTAAGACTGAAGAAGGCGAAAAGCTGGAACAGATAGCGGAGGCTAAAACCGATGAAGAAATATTTGAAATTGTTAATAGTGTTATTGCCCCTAATCATTCAGGGATGTAAAAGCACACCGGAAAAAGAAAAGATTATACTTTTACCGCCTCCAGAACATGTTGAATTCGAGCCGGTTGAAAGTGTTCAGGATATGGCAAAAGTAATTGTTAAGCAGGATGCAATTATTAAATCATGGGAATCCTGGGGTGAATATGTTCTGGGAGTTGTAGAAGGAGAAAATCCGGAATGATAGTGAGTGAGGTTGATGTTTCAGCGGTTCAGGATGCGCTTTCCGAGACATCCAAAAGCCTGAAAGCAATTCAAAGAGATACGCTGCGGGTAGTTGCAAGAGCAACAGCAAAGACAGTGCGGGCGGCTATTATTTCCAGCGATTTGCATGTAAGAACTGGAGAACTCCGCAAAGCTTATACCTATAAGCTTAAAAGAGACGGTTCAGAGGCGAATGTTTATCCGCGGGCACTGACAAACGGAGACCGCACAATTTTTCCGAAGGCCATGACGTTGAGTTATGGGCATCAGGGGCCGACAAAGCGGGCACGGAACTGGAGAATTGTTCCGCGTGGATTCGTTCAGCGTGGCCAGCAGTACGCCGAAAACGGCGACTATATGGATGAAGTGCAGAAGCTTATTGATAAAGAATTAAATAAATACTGGAGTTAAACATGGAACAGATTGCAAAGAAAATCAAAAATTTTATTCTTAATGATGTAAATCCGGAACTCGCAAAACTTGCGGATCAGACAGTCACACTTCCGGCAGTTGAAGAAAATAACATCATTTTCGGAACGGTGGATTTGTCGCGCTATGAGAAAGCGGTTGTAGTTTCGATTCTTCCTGAACAGCAGGAGCCGGATGATGGTTATATTGACGGATTCGCGGACCGTTCGGAATTTGTTGTCACTTTCTTATTCCAGAAAGCAAAATATCCGCTGCTGGTTTCGAGAATGTGCCGTTATGCAAAGGCTTTCCGCATTGCCCAGGCAAAAAATCCATCTATGAGCGATACAATCGAAGAGAGCGAAATCACACAGATTGACTTCTTCCCAGATACCGGCGCGGTGCCTCAGCAGATGACCGCTTTCGAGATTAACCTTGCTGTTGTTTATGAAGAGCCTCTGGCCCCTTATGAAGAGCCCTCGCCTTCTCCAGAGCCTGAGCCGACACCGGAGCCGACTCCCGACCCTGACCCGGAGCCGGAGACCGACGGAAACGACGACTTTATAGGATAAACTGACTTTTTTAACAAATCTTTTATAAAGGAGATAAATACCATGGTAAAAAAGCATCAGATTGCGCCTTATCTCAACAGTGCAGTCGGAACTAACGGGCTTGTTGATAAAACAAATCCGACATGGACTCGTATCAAAAAGACAGCTTCTTTCGATTTGAATATGAATCCAGAAACACAGGAGTTCGACTACATCGCAGATGAAGCGCCTACAACTGAGCTGGAGCGCTTCAATCCATCTTTCAACACTCCTCTTGTAATGTACGAAGGTGAGCCTGATTATGAGTTCATTTTCGGCAAGTTCTTCAATCTTGCTGCAGGTGAAAAATCAAAGTCAGAGCTTTTGCTCGTATTCTTCCAGGAGCCGGTTGATACAACAGCAGCGACACACACTCACTTTGCTGCATGGCGTGTAGACTGCTCTATTGTGCCTAATGATTTGAATTCCGTTGATGGAACTCTTACATTCGACACAAATTTTAATGGCACTGTAAAGAAGGGATATGTTACAATGTCCGGAACTCCAGCAGAGCCAACATTCACAGAAGGAACTTATTCAGTAACATAATGAAAAGCTTCTTTCTCGAAAAGCTTCCTGACCATGTTTCGGCTGGCGGGAAGCTTTTTTTAATAAAAACAGATTTCCGCTCATGGCTTGCTTTCTCTCGAACTCTTTCCGAAAAGGAAAGTGTTATTGATGATGTAGATTTTATCTATGCAGACGAAATTCCATCCAGAGAACTGAAAAAAGAAGCTTTTGATGCTCTTCTGGAGTTTTATCAGCCGAAAACGGATCTTCCCCGCCCTACCGGAAAAAGTGAAAAAGTTCTCGATTATGTTATTGATTCTCAGCTGATTTTCTGTGCTTTCCTGGAACAGTACGGAATCGACCTGACAGCAACAGACGAAAGCGGGCATTTTATCCAGATGCACTGGCACAAGTTTCTTGCTTTGCTTTCCGGCTTGCATAACACAAAATTAAATGAGGTTATGAGCTGGCGATGCTGGGATGGAGATACTAAAACCGAATACGGCAAACAGATGGCAAAATTGCGGGCCGCCTGGGAGCTTCCGCCGGAGAATCAGGAAGAAATCGACCGCGACCTAGAAGCATTTAATGCGCTTTAATCTTTCTATATAGGCCTTAAACTGACTTTCTTGATATGGCAAAGAAAGCAACAATCAAAATCACATCAGACACAAAAGAAGCCGAAAACGGCCTTGATAAAGTCTCTGCGAAGATAAATCAGTTTTCAAACAGCAATAAGCAGTCTCTGGGCTCTCTGCAGCGTTTTAATAATTCCATAGTTTCTGCGACAAAATCATTCGGCGCTGTTGGTGTTGCTGTTGGTGCGGCTGTTGGAGCAATCAAAAAAGTAAATGAAGTTATAAAAGAAACAACTGATTTGTATAAGGTGCAGGCAACAGCAGAGCGCCAGCTTGAAGTTGCGGCAAAGAATAATCCTTATCTCAATGGTACATCAGTAGTTCAGCTGAAGGCTTTTGCCGGCGAGTTGCAGTCTATTTCCACAATCGGCGATGAACAGCTTCTTCCGCTTATGGCTCAGCTTGCATCTGCAGGAAGAACTCAGGCAGAAATTCAGGATATAATGAGCGCCGCCCTTGATGTTTCTGCATCCGGCATGATGTCGCTGGATGCGGCTGTTACTGCATTAAATAAGACTTACAGCGGAACAGCGGGCCAGCTTGGAAATCAGATAACAGCAATTAAGACTCTCACAAAAGAAGAGCTGCAGAGCGGAAAAGCGGTTGAAATCATCGCTAATCAGTTCAAAGGCATGGCGAAAGAAACCGCCGAATTAACCGGAACAAGCGAACAGCTCAAAAACGCAATCGGAGACTATAAAGAACTTTTAGGCGAAACTTTCGAGGGTGCTTTCGCTCCGATGCGAAAATGGTTTACGGAAGTTATCACAAAGCACAATAACGCAAAGAAAGCCGCCAGAGAGCACAAAAAGGCAGTAAAAGACGTATATGACGAAAACGGCGAAATAAAAGAGGATGCTCAGGAATCTTCTTTGTTTACAGTTTGGCAGAATCTCAAAAAGGAAACAGATGAAGCCCGCCAGGCTCTCATTGATTACAAAAAAGAGCAGGGATTTGATTATACAAATGTTGAATTGTGGGATCAGTACACAATTGAAGAATCGGCGAAAGTTCAGAGACTGCAGAAAGAGGCAAATCAGGCAGAAAGCGCCTATAGAAAAGTTGTAAAGCAGAGAACAGAAGCAGAAGAAAAAGCCCGAAAAGAGGCAGAGGCTCAGGAAGAAATCGCGCGACAGGTTGCGGAAGAAAACAGCCGGCTTGAACGTCGCGAAAAGCTCCGCCAGGAATACAGCGATTCTATTGATAACGTAGAAAAGCAGATTGCTGCCCGCCGTGCGCTGGGCGAAGAAATCAGCGAGGAAGAAGAAAATCAGCTTCTGCTTAATGCGGCAACTGCGGCCTATATCAAAATGTATTCCGATGCGGCTTTTGACCGTTCACAGACAAAAAGCGGAATGTGGGCCGGAGAACAGGAACAGCGCGACTATATAGCCGGACTTGCTGAGCGTGCAAAGGCATCAACAGAGATTGCAAAGCTTAAGACTGATGTAGACAAAATCAAGGAAGAGGCTCAGAAGGTTCTCGGCGGAAAAGATACAAGCCTATCGGCTCAGATAGGGCTTGAAATTGATGCTCTTGATGAATACATGAAGAAGCTTGATGAAACAAGCGCCGCCTATGTTCAGCTTTCAGAAAAGAAAAATGAGCTTGCAGTTTTACAGACTGAGGTTCAGAAGCGGGAACTTGAAGAACAGGCAAAAGCTGCAAAGGAAAAGGTTGCGGAAATTACTGATGTTATTGCCGAATATGTCGACAGATTCGCATCAATTACAAACGGCATCACTGCCCTTGTAAGAATGAACAATGAAGAAGAAACAAATGAGGCAATGACTAATCTCTCGGAACAGTATACAAACGGAATTATTTCCTATGAGGAATACTGCGAAAAGAAGAAGGCTCTGGATAAGAAAGCAGCTCAGGAAGAATATAAATTAAAAATGTGGGAATGGACTTCTTCATTGCTTCAGGCAACTGCAAACATTGCCCAGGGTGTTGCAAAGGCTCTCGCTGAGGGCGGACCATACGCCGGCCCGATTCTTGCAGCTCTTATCGGGGCATCTGGAGCGATTCAGATTGCAACTATTACAGCAAACAAGCCGAAGAATCCGAGCTTTGCGACTGGTGGAATTGTGCCGGGAACAAGTTATTCGGGTGACAGAGTTCAGGCAAATGTTAATTCTGGTGAAATGATTCTCAATGCCCAGCAGCAGAGAAATCTCTGGGATATGGCAAACAGTCGCGGAGGCGGTGCGGTTGTAAATATGCCGGTTACGATTGAGAATAATGCATCGGATGCGGTTTCTGCATCAGCTGAGCTTTCTCAAAACGGATTGACTGTAATGATCAATAAAATTGTAAGTGCTCAGATGGCTGCAGGCAAATACAATCAGAGCATGGATATTGCGAACAGCCGCCGGCGCGGTGTTGAATATCAATAGGGGGAATTATGACTGTTATTGAATGGCCGGCAGATATACCGAGCAATTTTTTCTCAGGTAATGACCAGCCGAAGCCTAACACGGAGACAACATCTTTTCTTTCCGGAAGGCAGGTTTCATGGCGTACAAATACAAAAGACCTTATGACCTATAAATTAAAGCTTCAGCTGACAAAGACAAAGCTTGCGCTTTTCTGGTCGTGGTTTAACAATCAGCTGGGGCAGAATGCAAACGCATTCACTTGCCCCGCAATCGGGAATGGAACATACAGATTTGTTTCTGTTCCTTCTCCGGATGATACGAATCAGACAAAGCGGGTTTTATCGATGGAGATTGAAGAGGTATTTTAATGACAGCAGAGGCAGTTTATAATCTTTTATTCAACGGCGGAAATTATTCAAAGCCTTATCTGGTCCGATTCTCTCATCCGACAGCCGGAGTTCTGCGCTTTGTAAATAATAATGAAGCCGTGGAATATGAAAATGCAATTTATTATCCGGCTAATTTCAAATACACTCAGCCGGATTCAAAAGGCGAAGGCGGTTCCCTTGAAATCGGAATTGCTGATAATGCTGCAATTGTTGAATGGGTAGAAAATGCCGATGACCGTTACAGCCTTGAAGTTGTGGGCGTGCTGGTAGGAAGTGAAATTCAGCCTATCCGCTCTTTCCGTCATTTTTATGGTACTGTTTCAATGGGCGCGGATAATACTCTTTCTTTCAGCCTTGAAAATGATGGCCGGCTGGGAATGACTTTCAATGTTTATAAATATGATACGGACCTCAATCCGGGCAATGCATGATTGATGTTTCTGATCTTATCGGAGTGCCCTATATTGACAACGGGCGCGGGCCTGATGGTTATGACTGTTACGGTCTTGCTATTGAAGTAGAGAAAAGGCTGGGAAAAACTCTGCGGGATGCGGTTTATGAAAACCATGATAAAGAGCTTTCCGACAAATGGAAGCCGCTTCTGAATGTCCGCCCTAGTGACTTTATTAGGGAAGGCACTTTGCTTGAAATTCATGTCGGTAATACACTTCATATTGCTGTTGCTCTTGATTCTATGAGAATGATTCATGCAACGACGAATCAGGGAGTAAGAATTTCGATGATTGCTGCCTATAAGCTTGCGGGCATTTATGAGGTTATCTGATGGCATCCATTTATATTTTTGATACAGTTTCTAATACAAGTACAACAATCAAGGCAAACGGAAAACTCAGAAACATTCTTCCGGAAATTGATTTCAAACATTCGCTTGTATTAAAAGCCGGTAATCGCCTTGATGGTGAATATGAATGTACTCCGGATGATGTGCTTTATGTCCGCAAGGTTCCAGCATCAACAACAGTAATCGCAGTTATTGCAATTACTGCCGCAGTGGTTGCGGTTGGTGTCGGTGTCGGCTCTGCAATTTATGCAAAAAGAGCCCAGGAACAGGCAAGAGCCGAAATGGAGAAAGCTCAGCGGAATGCTCAGAATATGGCCGCCGCTATTCAGCAGCTTCCATTTATCCGCGGAGCAAAAAACAGAAAAGCCCTCGGTGAAAATGTTCAGTTTGTCATGGGTTCGGTTTATAATACGCCTTATAATCTGACAGACGGCTTTTATTCGATTGATGGCTCAGATGGAATCAATTCTTATTACAATGCGGTTTTTTCTGCCGGTTATGGCAATCAGAAAATCACAGAATTAAAGCTGGGAAACGAAAGAATTGCGCATAATAACAGCGGAATTTCAGGCATTCAGAATTTCGATGCTGATTCCCTTTATTACGACTTAAACAATACAAACTGCGTAGAAGTTCGCCAGAGCGGAGAAGCCATCCAGATGGCCGGTTGCAATCAGAAAGTAAGTGCGACATACGCAATGGCCGAATTGAAGCATGATTATGAACAGGATGCAGTTCCGGTTGTAGTTCAGGCGGCAGAGAATGCAATGTCAATTCAAGTCTGCATTCAGTTCTCTTGTTTACGAAGTTATGATTCAGAAGATGAAGAATGGAAAGAAAGAACGGCAAGAGTAGTTCCATACTGGAGCAATGATGGCGGCCAGACATGGAACAGCTTTGTTTTTGCCGGAAGTGATAACAACAGTTTTACAAGAAACACAAACAGAAACATCCGCTTTGTAGCAACAAAGAATTTCACAGCTGCGGAAAGTTTCGGAAAAAATATTTCAATAAAAGTTGTCAAAGAAACTCCGATGGCAAAAAGCGGAAGCCAGGAAGAATGCTGCCTTCTCTGGTATCAGACATGGCAATATGATGCAGATCAGAGCACTTCAAGCCAGCTTGTTGCATGTGCTCCGGCAAAGCCTGAGCTTTTCAATAAAACAACAAGAATCGCCTATCGAATTATTGCAAATGAAGTGACTCAGAATATTGTTGATGAACTGCATGCAATGAGCGAAGGTTATGCGAGAACATGGAACGGAACTTCATGGAGCTCTGAAAAGTCAACAACAAGAAATCCGGCATCCTGGCTTCTGGAAGTTCTTACAAGCCCGGTTCATGCGCCTTCTCAGTTTGATACAACAGAATTAAAGCTCGCATCTTTCGGGGCTTTATATGAATACTGCGAATTAAACGGCTTCCATTGTGATGGCATCCTCACTCAGAGCGAAAAGAAGCTTGATATTGTTGAAAAGATTCTCAGTCTCTGCAATTCTTCACTGATTATCAATCAGGAAGGGCTTCTGGAAGTCTGCATTGATAAGGAAGAACAGAATCCGGTCGCTCTTCTGAATGCCGAAAATATTGTTTCATTCAGTTTTTCAAAGTCTCTGCAGAAAAAGACAGACGGAACAAAAGTAACTTATACAAACCGCGAAGCGTGGACCGTTGACACTTTCTATTCAATGCTCGATGGCGGTTCCTATGATTATACATCTGATGTTGTTTCTACACTTGCCCTTGATTATGTTACAGAATATCAGCATGCCTATAAAATGGCTCAGAGAAAGCTTCGCCAGATTCAGCTTCAGCCGAGAGAAATCAAGGTTGATGTCGGAAGCGAGGGCGACTGGTATCCGCTATATTCAACAGTATTAGTGCAGATTCCGCAGCTTCTGCAGGGCTTGAATTCTTCTGTTATTAAGTCAGTTTCCTATAATCAGGATAATCAGATAACTGCAATTACAATTTCGGACCTTGTTGATTTTGTTGAGGGTTCGAGATACGGAGTTATCATTCAGGCGACAAATCAATACGGCTATAAGCTTTATTCTGCAGAGGTTGAATATACTCCGGCAGATGAAAACGACACAGCAACATCCGGCTCGACAAGAGTATTGACCTTCACTACTCCGCTGGATTTAGGCCTGAATATTATTATTCCGGAAAGAGGAAACCATCTTTCATTCGGTTTGCTGGATGAAAACGGACATTTTACAAGAGTTACAAATACAATGAAAATCTACGGAACTGAGCCGAATGGTTCCGATGGTTATACTCTCACTCTGCGCGATTACAATGAAGAAGTTTATTCTTATGGCGGAACAATTCCGGCATATAAAAGCAATATTACACGCCCGCAGGCCGGAAATACAGCTGTTAATTTAGAGCAGATTCTGGGGCTCCGACATGATTTGAATGTACTGCAGGAAGATTTGATAAATGCCTATAAGTTCCTTGAAATGCCGGTTGTAGTTGATGCGGATGTTAAAAGCGTTATTGTTGAAACAGACATCACGGGCAATGTTGTAACAGCTCAGTCAATTGAAACTCAGGTAACTTGCCGCCAGGGTGATGAAAACCTCCGCTTTGTTATCGGAAATATAGATGTTCCGGCAGGCTGGAGTTATACAGTAGATGATGGAAAAGTGAAATTCATAATCGGCGCGGGTGCTGTTGTAAGGTCCGGACAGTTTAAGATTCCGGTTGTATATCAGCCGTATGTTACTTATGACCAGTATGTAGATGAAAACGGCGACCCGTATGAGGATGAAGATGAAAACTTATATGTAACACTTCAGACAGCGGCCCAGCCGTATACACAATATATCTGGTTCAGCTATTTCGGACTGAATGAAGGGGTTTATCTGGGCTCTATTTCGGATGTTTCTGAAATTCCATCTATGAGCGCAATCAATGATTTCTTTGTATGGAGCGGAGTTCTCACAGATACAGAATTGACTCTTGAAGGAAAGCTCTATCCTGGAAGATTGTATAAATATATCGGACCTGGAAGGCCATGGCAGTGGGAACAGGACACAGATGTAAATCACAATAACATTGCAATGAGTGATATTCTGGCCGTAGCAAACGCAGACTTGCAGCAGAATAATTCTATTGCTTATGAGTATATAGATCATCTGACTGCAAATTCTGTTTTTGTTGATTTGATGGTTGCTAATACTGCGTTGGTAGATACACTTATTGCAAATAATGCCTTCATGGAGGCGATTGCGGCAAATTCTGCTTTTATTACTGAATTATCATCAAATACGGCTTTTATAAATTCAATTAAGGCGAGTCAGGGATTCTTTGATAATATTTCGATTACAGGAAATATTGAATCTTCAGATTATTCTGTTTCCTTAAATCGAGGATATAGACTATATAAAGATTCTGGCGGAATTGGTCGTGCGCAGCTTCCTCTGGTAGAGTGTACGAATTTAAAAAATTTAAATGGCTATTCCGAGCCGGTTGTGGCGACAAGCGGATTAAAATCAAAATATATTTGTCCGGTAAACTTAGGAGTTATAAATAGCTGGGTTACTCTTTTTGCGAATTTATGGGGAAGCGGTGATGCTGTTGATATCGGGGCTTATTATGTACATTGTTCTGGAAATTTTGGTGATTCAGTAAATATTTTTGATAGAATTTCAGTTTATCGTACAGCGACAAGCGTTACAGTTAGTGCATATAGAGTAGGATTTGAAGTTATTAATAGAACATGGACCGACAGAAATATTCCTGATATTCCGATTAATATAATTATATAATGGTGACCTTATTATTATGAATGAAATGACTATCAAATTATCTCAGAGCCAGATTGTAACAATACTCGAACTATTAAAGCCTTATGCTGAATTATCAGTTTCATTGACAAATCAATATCGCCAGCAGACAGCCGGCGCGGCTGAAATTCCGCATGCAAAAAAGATTGAAGAAACAAAGGAGACAAAATAATGGCAAATACCAGATTCAAGGGCGCTAATGCATCCGAAAGACTCACTCTTTCCACTCTTTCCGACAGCGACATGTTCCAGACAAGACATCTCCCTGGAACTGTAAACGATACAGATAAAGGCGTTTCAAAATCACTTCTGCAAGCCCTTCCGGTTGCAGTCTGCGCGACAGCTGCCGCAACAGCCGCAAAAGTTGGATCTCTGGCTCCTGAGAGCTGCCCCGATTTTACTCTTGTTAATGGCCGCGTTATTCATGTTTATTTTTCAGCTGCAAATACAGCATCTGTTCCGACGATTAATGTTGCCGGAACAGGCGCTATTCCGATAACTTATCCGAATGGCGATTATGTTGGAGCCTGGGCCGCCGGCACTACAATGGATTTGATGTATATTTCCATTACTGTTGACAATACAGCTATCGAGCGCTGGGTTGTTGTCTCTTCCCTTCCGGTTGATGAAGTTGCTGTTGATAATATGCATTCTGTTACCTCGAATGCAGTTGCGAGTGTAATACAAAGAATTAAATCGTATTTTACTACAGAACAGCCTACTGGCGGAAAGTGGATTGACGGAAAGCCGATTTACTCAAAGGTAATTGATTGCGGAACGTTACCGAACGCAACGGCAAAATCTGTTGCACATAATATTAGTAACTTAGGAAGAATAATAAACATCAGTGGATTTGCTTATTCAGGAGCAAATACAAGCCCATTACCAAAATCAAATCCGACAAACGCTTATGGAATAGATGTTAGGGTTGAAGGTAGTTATATTGTTATACAAACGGGAGTAGACCGTACTGATTATACAGGTTATGTAATTCTCGAATACACCAAAACAACAGATTAATGTATACACAAAATATGAATTAAATAAAGAAAATCTATACTCCTAAATCAACTAGCAATCCACGCCCAAGAAGCGGCAAATGTATCAGAGCTAAAAGTTCCACCACCAGGCCGATAAAAAACAACATCACCGCTTGCGGCTCTTATAACTGCCTGACCACCATAAGAGTCTAATGTGTTGTTTACCATTACAACACGAACGTCTGTATCTGGTCTTAAGCCTGGTGGAATTATCCCTTCATACCTCCAACCACTCTGATATCCACTTAAAGAACCAACGTAAGTACACCAACAGACCTTACCGATATTGTGAAGAATTACTCCCGCATTTGGAAAACTCTGTACTGTTACAGTATTTAAGGTATTTGCCACGGCATTCGAGGTAACAGAATGCATATTATAAAAAGTGGTACACAAATCTGGTATAAAAAATACGAACACATAGAAATCAACTTGAACTATTGCGAACGATAAAGCATTATGCTATAAGGAAATAGCAGGTTATTTGAACGCATGCGGAACAATTTGAACGGCAAAATTTAAAACTTCTAAGCAGTAGGTCGACAGTTCGATTCTGCCAAGCGTCAGACCATTTAATTCTATATAAATTAAAGAATTATGTATTTGTTGCTTTTTGCTGAAAAGGTCAAATTTCGGTAAAAATGGCGACTGGTACATAAAATGGTACATATTTCCGCCCGTCGGTATAAGTGGAAAAAATAACCTGTAAAATCTATTTTTTACGAGGTTATAACATGCAGAAACTTCCCTTCTCTCTCACCATTCGAGGTGAATCGCCTTATTATTATGTCCGATTCCGTAACGAGCGGACCGGCAAATTTATGAGCTGGCTTTCCACAAAAGAAAAGAACTACAATCGCGCTTTGCGTAAAGCGTGGGATATGTACAACGAAAAGGCGGATGCCATCAGTGAGCTTTCATTTTATGATACAATCCGCAAATCAGTTTATACAAAAGAGGATGTTGAAAAGTTCCTGGAAGATTTCCAGCGTAAAGGCTTTTTAACGAGCTTTGTATTAAATGATTCCAGCCTTCAGAATGTGGATGCGCTTGAATGGCTCTGCAGCTTCTGGAATCCGGAGCAATCAGAATACCTGAAAGAAAAGGCCCGCAAAGGTCAGCCGGTACACAAAAAGCATCGGGAAAACTCGACCGCATTTATTCTGCGGCATTGGTCCGGCATCCTGGAAGGGAAAAAGCTCGGTGAACTTTCAAGGGCAGACATTAAACGGCAGTTTGACAGGCTGGATGCTTTAGACCTTAACGGCAATACAAAAAATCATATTCTCCGCTCGGTACTCACTCCGCTGAAATGGGCTTATAATAATGAGCTTCTGCCGGTGGACCTTTCCCGCGGCTGGGTGATGTATAAATGCCAGTATAAAAAGCGTGTTATTCTGACAATGGAAATGGCGCGGAATGTTTTTCGGGTTTCCTGGGAAAACAACATGGCGCGGCTTGCATCCATGCTTTCAATGTGTACGGGCATGCGATGCGGTGAGATTCTTGCCCTCACAGCTGATGATCTGGGCGATAATTATATAAATGTCCGCCATTCCTATAATTTCAAAGATGGCTTGAAAAGCACAAAGAACGGCGAGGCGCGGATTGTTTATGTCTATTATCCTTACATCATGGAGCAATTGAGAAAACTTGCTTTCTGCAATCCGCATGAAAATGGCGCGGGCTTTATTTTCTGGGGCAAGCTGCCGGATAAGCCTATTGATTGCAATGTGTTCAGAAAGTTCTTCCGTCGTGCTCTTGTAAAAGCCGGAATGAATGAGGATGATGCAAAGCAATTGACTTTTCATGCCTGGCGGCATTTTTACACTACCTATATGGCTGATAAAGTGAATCAGAGAGCCCTTATGAGTCAGACGGGGCATAAAACACAGATAATGCTCGAACACTATGCAGCGCATCAGACTGCAGAAGAGGCTCAGCTGATAACAAAAGCACAGGCGGAAATATTTGGCGCTATCCTGAATTAACTAACATATTTAATCCAGGAGCCCACATATATCAAGCCTCTCTTTCAGCATCCTCTCTAATTTCAATTTCTCTCTCCCATTTTTCCATTAAGGTCCAGATTGTATCTTTTTGATCCGGTGAAAGCTTCTGATATATATTCAGGAGCTTTTTTTCTTCATTGCTCAATCCTTCTTCCTTTCCCGTAATAAGCCATACTGCAGAGACATTCAGAAATTCCGCAATCTTAAGGCAAATATCTCCAGCCGGAACAGTTCCCCGCACTGACCAGGCTGATATATTTTGCGGCTTTATTCCGATTGCTTCTGCAAGTGAGACTCTGTTCAGATTCCTTTCCTTCAGTAGCCGGTCGATACGCCCGACTATCTGCATCCCGTTCGTCGTATCTATCATATAAAAACCTCTATCCTATTTTCGTAAAAAAACAACAAATGTTGAAGATTTTTCTTGACTTAACAACAAATGTATTTTATTATCATACATGTAAACAACAAATGTTGTTTGCGACTGATACCATGGTATCAGTAAATATCAGAATGTTGACAATTCTGATATTTAGCAGGTCGAGGTTTTTAATTCAGGTTATAACTTCCAAACGAATACCGACGGGCGGAAGCTGTAATATATAGGCCCTTCAGGCTGGGAACTCGACCTCTCAACTTGAAGGGCTTGTTTTTTCTATGGGCTCTTTTACCGGCTGCGTAAATTGAAGGTGGGCAGCTGTGGACTGAAAGCAGGTGACGGCGTAAGCCTTTCGGTTCGAGATTAAAGTGGGGAGTTGCCGGTTTATCCCGGATGTACGTCGCATGTAAAATACCGGTTTTTTTTCTTTCGGACTTTCCGCAGGTTCCCGCCTGCGTTAGTCATATAAAAACTTCAGGGAGCGAAGGATGCTCTGCAATGGATAAATCGGCATCCTTCAATCCCTACTCTTTACGGAGGAAAAACATGGAAAGACAGCGTTTATGCGTGCGCGTTTCTGATGCGTGCAAAATGCTCTCCATCGGTCGCACCACACTTTTTTCTCTTGATATTCCCTATGTCAAGATTAACAGTGTGCGGCTTTATAAGGTTGCGGATTTGGAGGCTTATCTGGAAGCCCATACAGTCACAAAGGAGGGTTTATGACTCAGTATGTTTATTTAGACACAATGCAGAATCTCTGTTTGAGATTGAGCAATGCATTCAAGGTTTGCAGAAAAGGAGATCAGCCATTGATTGACCTTTATGATTCTGCAGAAGAGGGATTTTTCAACAAAAAGCAGAAGCTTGAATGTGAGAAAGCCGGATTGCCGATTTCTGATGAACAGAAAGAGCGAGTTGAGAAGTTTGGAGCTTATGTTCAGGAGCGTGAAAACGAAGCTGCTTACATATTGCGAGAAGAAAATGCTGATAAGTAAGGAGGCAATCCATGAAGCAAGTGGTTGCGATTCCTTGCGAGCCGGTACGAAAAGCCGGGGCAAAGGCTCTTGAATTTAAGAGTACAGCTGAGGCATCCAGGTATTTCGGAATAGACAGAACATATATTTGCCGTCTTATCCGAAAATGCCAGAAGAATCAGCCATATTGCGGATTCTTTTTTGATTACAAGCTGGAAGAAGATGATTGAGCAATTGAATAGAAAAGGAACTGTGCGGCTTATAGTTGCAATTCATAATCAGGCAAAAAGAGATATTAAGTTGTACGGTAAAAAAAGAAGGCGTGGCAGTGATTACATAAGTTATCCATGTTATTCATCTGCCTTGAATTATTTGGATGTAGAATTTCCGGTTGTTCGTGAGATTCTAACAGAAAGTTTTAAGGAAAAAACACAATGGCAGGAAAAATTGATTATAAAGAATACTTGAAATCTCTGGGTACAATCGAAAACGATGCCAGAAAGAGAATTCAGGCATATCTGGAAGAGCAGATAAAAGAAGATGCTGCTCTTAGGGAACTCTATCGCGCTGAGAAGATAGATGATTGTTATGACTTCATAAAGAATGCGGTTCGGGCCATGCCAGGCGCTGGAAGCTCTGCAACTGTTGAAGATGCAATTGTTTTCAAAATGGCGAGAGATTACTATCTCGATATTTTACCGAAACAGACTGACGAGCCTGGCGCGGTAAAAGATGCGGGCGCAGAAACAGCGGCAGAAGCTGAAACTGAGGCAGAGACGGAACTGGAAACAGAAGAAGAAATTCCAGCCGACAACGAAAACTCAGGAACTCCATGCGAGGAAGCAGAGCCAGAAAACGAAAAGCCGGCAGAAAAAGAGGAAGTCATGCTCCATCAGGCAGATGAAGCGGAAGGGGAATCCGTGGAATCAGAAAACAGCGAGGCAGAAACGGAACAGGCAACTGAGGAAGAAAAGTCTGCGGACAACGAAAACGAAGCTGAGAAAGATTATTGCGGATTCGAGATTTTTGGAGAAGAAAAGCCCGAAGCGAGCGCAGAAACAGCGGCATCTGCAGAAATAAAAGCAGAGCCAGAAAACGAAAAGCCGGCAGAAGCTCCAAAATATGACAAAGATGGCAATGGCCTTCTTTTCGATTTCTAGGGGGCGTGAAAGATGCATGCTCCAAAAAATTGGTATGACCATCTGGAAATCGAAAACGGGCAGATTGTCCGGATTCTGACTGCAGAATGGTGGCATAAGAATCATCCTGAAGATGTTTACTCTTGCGATGTCTACAAGGAATCTGATTCCGGCGAATCGTGGGAGCAGAATCTTTATTGCAGTGTGTGGGGCGGTCATTGCGTAGCCTTTCCGGGCTTGCCTTATAATGACCGCTCATACTGGTACTACAATCCGGATATTGCAGGGCTGGAAGGCTGGAGAAAAAGATCGAGAAGATCAAGCGTAGGATATTCCGATTGCGTAACGGATGCCGACATTGATTTTGTCTGCCAGCTTTATCCTAGTTTCAAATACCTGGCGAATAAGTTTGATATTCAGTCTAAGGCTGAGCTCATAAGTACAATTGAATTATGGGTGAATCATAGAGAACTTGAAATTCTGCTTGCCGCCGGATATGAGAAAATCGGATTCAATAAAACCTTCTGGCGTATGTCTGAAAAGAACAGAAAAGAAACTTGCAGATTTATTAGAAATAATCCGCTTTGTTTGAATCTGAATCTTAAGGAAATAAGAGCCGCCATGCGCTCGGAAAATCCTTCTTTATGCGCTGAATACTTTCATTATGTTTCTTCATGGTATAGACCTGATAAAAAATATCCTTATTCAGTAAGCATCAGCTTTGAAGATTTTAAGTACATAAAGAAAGCCCGCAAAAAGTTTGTATCAACTTATGAGGAAGAAGAAAGCGCCATGAAGCAGCTTGTTGATTTATACAGAGATTATCTTTGTATGCTTCAAAGAAGCGACCATGCTTCTGAAGATGAATACTGGCACTACCCTTCAAATCTTACAGAGTTCCACGACAGACTTGTAGAAGAAGAGCGTATAAAAGAGGAGGCCAGAAGGATGCAGGAAGCAAAGGAAGAAGAAAAGCGGCTTAGGGAACAGAAGAAGGCCATTAAAAGAATTGAGAAAAAGTTTGCAGAAATCAACAAATCAATTGATGGCTATTCTATTTTTGTTACTTCTGATTATGACGAATGGCAGAAGCAGGCAAAGGCTCTGCATCAGTGTATTTGCGCATGTGGTTACTATCAGGGAACTGCAGACGGTAATTATACAATTGTTTTTATTCAGAAAGAAGGAAAGCCGATTGCAACAGCTCAGATTTATCAGAATGGCACTATCGGCCAGTTTTATGCAGATGAAACCGACCGCAACAATTGCAAGCCTTCTGAAGAAGTCTCCGCCGCTCTGGATAAGTGGATGGCACAAGTTCCAAAATCAAAATTTAAGAAAGCTAAACCGCGCCAGCGCAAGAGCGCTAAAAAGGAGGTAGCAGCATGAGTTTTTTCAACAGTAAGCCCTGGGCGAAGATTCCGACAGATTTACTTGAAAATAAGGCAATGAT
>Ga0256405_10006983_pt1 | contig 17477 bp, 21 predicted proteins | sample RumenRJG_02DNA_FD_189096 | JGI IMG/M metagenome (GOLD analysis project Ga0256405, IMG submission 189096) | Bovine rumen microbial communities from Lethbridge, Alberta, Canada - RJG_02 | ecosystem: Host-associated > Mammals > Digestive system > Stomach > Rumen | place: Canada: Alberta...
AGAGGTTTCTGGTATCGTCATCCACAAGATTGACACGGCTCTTGTAGCCCTGTCGTTCTTGGCTCCAGTGATTGGGATTGATCTGAAGTTCGCTTGCGCACTTGACATCAAGCCCTTTGTCACGGACGCGGAAGTACACCGAAGCACGGCTGTCGAGGTCGTTCTTCGATGTATCTTTCTGACGTATGTAAGCGGTTACTCTCATTGATATGTCTATGATATGACAAAAGGGAAAGAAGAAACTATCTGCGGAAACGCATGTGTCGTTGCTCTGGATAGTCCGAAGCAATATCCTTCAGCTGCTGTTCAAGTCGCTCGTTCTGGTACGGAGTGAGCGCATGGATAGCCTTGATGCAGACACTCTGCACAAGCAGGGTTCGTCTGCCGATAGTGTTCTCATGGTCAATGCCCTTGTTGGCATGTGAAATCTCGCACAGTTCATTGAAGGCATCCTTCATACTGTGATAACCTGTGCCATCCTTGGCATAGGTAACGGCAAGGCTGGCTACCTGAGCCAGTTTGTCGTTGTACTGCTGTTGGTTGAAATCCTGATTCATATACTCATTGATTAGTGGTTGGCGAGTTCGTTCAGCTTCTGGGCTGCTGCCTCCTTGGTCTCAGCCTCAGACATGCTTCGGTTCTGACGCATCCACTTCAGAAGTTCAGCCTTCTCAAAGTAGATAAGTTTGCCGTTTGGACGGAAGAAAGGAAGCTCATGACGATGGGTCATCTTGTAGAGACTGCTCTTTGATATACCCATGAAAAGGGCTGCTTCTTCAAGTGTCAATACCTCCTTGGCTGCGCTGAGAGTGTTCTCCAGAACCTCGATGCGATGCTCAAATGACTCTACCTTCAAAAGAAGAGTCTCGTTGTCAATAGTCTTATTCATAATCTTGATATTTAGTTGTTTACGTTATCCTGAATGCTTGGTTTTGAGATAGCAAGCCCCTAAAGGTAGCGGAAACCACTACCTTGAATCAGGGCACTGCTTTTGATGAAATGAAACTGGTTGTTATCCTGAATCGGCTCGTTAGCCGTTATTCGTTATCCTGTATATCTATGACCTTGCGAGGGTGCGTGTTGGTCGCTGCCGTTCGCTTGGTTCGTGGAATCTTCTTGTTCTCTGTGTGTGGCTTGCGACTCCTGAATACCGTCTTGGTATTGGAGATAGCCTTGACCTTTTCCTCAGTCAGCACGTCTGCATAGACTGCGGTTGATTTGAGCGACTTGTGACCCATGAGTTTCTTGGTGGTCTCGATGTCACCAGTAGCCGCTTGGATCAATGTGCCAAAGGTATGTCGGGAGGTATGGAAGGAGATTGTCTTCGTAATACCTACCTTCTTGGCTATTCTTTTGAGAGCTGCATCCACATTGGCATGGGCAGGAAGGTGGAAAACCTTGTCATCCTTCTTGGGTGGCATCCATGCTTCTGCGGTTGAGCAGATTGGGACGGCATTGAGTTCCTTGGTCTTCTTCTGGACGATTACAAGTGTGTTCGTTGCCTCGTTCCTCATGATGTTTGACCATCGCAAAGCCCTTATGTCGCTGATGCGTAGTCCTGTAAGGCAAGCGAAGCCAAATGCCAACTGGGTTTCCCTGACTCCGTTTGTCTCTTCTGATGCCATGAAGAGTTTGAGTTCATCGGGTGTAAGGTACAGCTTGTGACCTGCCTTTGGCTTGGAGATAGTGTCTTCCTTCTCCAACTGATAGAAGGGGTTTGCTTTCAATTTGCCAGTCTTGACTGCCTTGTTGAATACTGCGACAATGCGTTGTTGGACGTTTCGCAAAGTGGCATTACTCAATGGCTTTGCCTTGACTCTCACATACTTCTGAGGAACATAGTCGTTCTTCAGCCAAAGAAAGAATGCCTTGAACCATGTCTTATCAAACTTCATCAGAGTGATGTGCGGTCTGCGCTTTGCCTTCAGGAACTCCTTCATGCGTTCTTGAAGGTATTGAGTCTGCTCGACAGTCCTCTTGGAATATTCGGGATTGCCGTCCATCCACTCCATGTAGGTCTGGATCCAGTCAATGACCTCGAGAGAATCATCATCTGGAATGTCGGGTACGACCATCAAGTGACCTTTCTCGGGAATGGTCTCGGGATGAAGGATGCGCTCGGCACGAATCTCCTGCGCACGTTTCAAGGTAGCCTCGTTGCGTTCCTTTGTCTCTTGGTTAATCTCTGGGATTAGGTAGAGGGAAAGGAACTCAAACTTGCGCTTGCCATTGTCATAGATGTCAAGATACAGGCTCTTGTTGTCGTTTTCGAGGTCTTTTTGTCGAAGTGTGATGGTCATATCAATGATTGTTATAATTGGTTATACCACTGGGGTAAAACACCACCCTGGTTTATCAAAGGGGGTGCTTTCAAGTCACCTCCTTTACTTGAACATTCCATCAATGAGGTTGATGGCTTCCTCCTTCTTCTTATCTACGATTTTCGCATAGATTTCAGTGGTCTGAATGTTGGTGTGACCCATCAACTTGCTTGTGGTGAACAGGTCTGCGCCAAGTGTCAGCATCATTGTGCCGAAGGTGTGACGTGAACAGTGGAAACTGATGTGCTTCTCTACACCTGCTGCCTCTGCCCATTTGCGAAGGGCTCTGCCTATGACGGTCTGAGTAGTTGGTATATCAAAGAAGGGAGTTGTTATTCCCTTTGGTTTTGGTAACCAACGCTTTGCCTCTTCTGAGAGTGGGATGATGACAGGCTTCTCCGTCTTCTGCATTTCCATATCAATGTACTCGCCCTTGCCGTCAGGAGTCTTGAAGATGTGAATCGGTGCAAGTTTGTACATATCACTGAGTCGCAATCCAGTGAAACAAGCAAAGATGAAGGCTTGCTTGACCTCTGGGCGGTAACTGTCGGTTGCCATGAGGGCTTTAAGTTCCTCAATTGTAAGGTATTCCTTCTTTCCATCCTTTGGCTGAATGCGCTCCTTGGCATCCAGTTCCTTCATAGGATTGTTACGGATGATACCTTGACGGACGGCATTGTTGAGAGTAGTCGAGAACATGCCGAGGTAACGGCTTGCCGTGTTCTGGCTGATAGGTCTTGGCTCAATGTACTTGCAGTGTGAGTTTGGGAAGGTGCGAAGGAACTTCACATACCCACGGCAGAAATCAGCATTGACCTCTTCAAGGGTGATGAAGGTCTGATTGGACTCTTCAAGATATTTCTCCACGGTGTGAAGCATTTCAACACGACAATGGAGGGTTGACTTCTTGGTGCTGACTCCACCTTCACAATACTTCTTGATCCATCCTGTCAAGAGTTGTGAACCCTGCTTGACGGTTTCCCAGTCTTGCACTCCGTGACCATGGAGAGCCTTGATGCGCTCTGCCTTGATACGTTCTGCGAGTGCCATCGTTTCCTTGTTCTGCTCCTTGCAGAGTGGATTGACCTCAGGAATGATATAGAGTTTCAGATACTCATACTTCCTGACTCCCTTCCAGTAGATGTCAAGATAGATACTCTTGTTGCCATCTGCGAGGGATTTGAGACGAATCTTAATCGGCTCCTTCAGTTTGACTTGTTTCTTTGGTCTTGCCATGCTTGTATATTTTTTATTGGTAATTTACTCCCGAAAGAAGGGAAAATGAATTTTGCAGAGGGTCTGCGAGGTTTGGGCTTTTCGGATGCTGATATATCGTTTCTGCATCGTGATTATGCCCTTGAAAGCATGTGCAAAGATATGAAAATCAAGCCATATATGAGAAACAAATCAGAAACAAAAATCATTTTATTATATCTTTTTAAGAGTCGGTTGAGCAAGAATCGGAAAATTCAAAAATTCGCTTATTCGCTTGATACTAAGCACTTTATTTGTCACTTCCTTTCTTATCCTTTCCAACCAATTTTGGAGGACTAAGATATTCTTCACATCCTGGTCACCATTGTTCATCTTGTAGAACACGTTGAAGGCTCCAATGATGCTGACCACTGCGGCAATCACATAAAGAAGGTTTCGCACTGGGTCGATGTACCCCTTGAAGGTACCAACAGCACCTGTGATGGCACTTGATCCGGCATCGGCCATTGCATAGCCCGTGCTCATCATCAACATCAACGCCAAGCTGGCGAATCTCAAACCTTGGTAAGACAGCTTCGTCTTACATGACTTCAAAAGGGAGCAGAGCTTGCTCCAGTTTTTCTGCATAATGTGTTTTTCATTGTTTTACTTGGTTTTTGAAAATCTTAAAGTGGGGATTGTGTGTTTTTCTGGTGTTTCCCGTAAGGTTTAATTCATTCGTAAAGCTTCATCACGTCCTTCAGTGCGGTGCTACCCGGATTGTCATGCTCCTGTCTCAGTGTGTTGTGTAGCTGATCAATGGTGTAGCCGCCGCACATCTGGGTCAGCCCGTCATCCTCTGCCGCTTCCTGCTTAGAGGTTGTGGCCGTAGGCAGCGGGATGTCTTCCCTGCTGACCTTTACGGGCTGGTACTTTCCTGCCTCGCCCGTGATGTCCACCTCTTCCTCTATCTTCAGTTCATCCGACAACACACCCTTCGTAAAAAAGAGGTCGTGGATAATCTGATAGGCATAGTAGATGACGTAGCCCGTGATGATAATTGTCAATAGTGTTGTGAATTTCATAGTATTCTCTTTTTCGTATGTTTTCCTGAATTCGGTTGCAAAATTAGGGATAATAATTCAACCACAACACGTTTTTATCTGCTTTATATACTTTTCATTCCTTTCTTAGCGTCTGGGCACAAAAAAACGCTGACCCTCACGAGCCAGCGTCCTTTCCTTTTTATTAATAAACAAATCGTATGAACAATATTATTTCTCCTGATGGATGATTTTATCACAGCACGGTCTGACAGAGCAATTCTGGGTGAGCAATGTCCAGATATAGTATTGACCTTTATAAGTCCATTGCTTTTCTGGCATTCCGTCCGTTCCGGTCTTCTCTCTAATCAGTTCCGAGTCTTTTAACGCCTCTGCCAACTCCCAACCTGCATCATCCTCGTTCTCTTTAATGATGCCGTTCTGGTTCAAGATACACAGTAGTCCTTCTTCCGGAATACCATAGGATGCGGCGACAGCTGCTGTACTCTGCGTAAATCCCGACTCCTGCAGGAATTTGTCAAAGCAGGTCTTGGCGTACAAATCACCACAGCAGGACATGAAGCCGTCGTTGCGGGTTTCCAGACTCTTGGGCAGATGATCCTTGATGGGAATCTGCACTATTCCCATCTTACCATTTGCCATCTTCTCACATCTGGTTGTAAAGCGTACAGGAATGTCAAAGATGGTCATCTGCTGCCGATAAGTAGTGTCACAAAACAAAGCAAGCAGTTGCAGTGACTTATCCTGCAACACAACATGCCGGGTGAATCCACACATACTGAGAAGGTAGTCATCGGCATCAGGGCTCTCCATATAGGAATAACCCTCTACGCCATACTCATTAATCTCATTCACTGCCTCGTCCCACGAATCAAACACAAGGTGGTATGTTTCGCGTAAGCTATAGGGAAACATCTCACCATGTAGCATGGTCTTGAAAGTACGAAGACAGTAGTCTTCAAAGCCCTCACCAGAGGACATTACAAACATAGTCATAATTTCATTACTTAAAATTAAACTGCTTTTGTTAGTACTGCGACCTCAATGGTCTGCAGTGTCTTAGTTATTATCTCTCTCATTTATGCAGCTTCTGAATGAGACAGCGTCAGACCGTTGGCGGTCACATGGATACTCACCATTCTGGCAATCTCATCAAGATACTCTCTTTTTACACGGAAGTCATTAGGTATAAAGCCGTCGATATAGTCTTTAGGCCAAGACTTCAGCGACAGTCGCTTACAAGCAAAAGCCTCGTTGAACGGTAACTTACAGCGCTTGCTCTGAATATAACCGATGAGTATGTTTACAAGCACACCCTCGAACTCCTTGCTCTCTACTCTCACTGGTTTGCGTTCGTTCTCCACTTGGCGAACTATCATCGTTCGTCTGCTGTCGCTCAACTCACCTAACAGGAAGGCAGAATTAAGCATCGTTCCTTTCACCTTTCGAACTCTGTGGGTATTGCCCACCTCCACTTCATAGGTTAATAGCTCCAGTTTTTCCAGTCGGAGCTTCTTTTCTGGACTAAGTTCTTTCATAATATAGTTTTATTTGTTATTTTCTTATAGTTGTACACCTTATTCATCATTCATTTTTCATTCGTTACTTTTCACACTTAGTTTTTCGCTTCTGGATGGTGACTGTACCACGCCATCTTGCGGAAGTCTTCATTCTCGAAGTGGATATAGTAAGCCATCTCGTTCATTCTGGACACAATCCTCAGTCCAAGATGTTCTCTCAATTGGTCACTGTCGAGATTGGTACTCACCACCATAGGAAGCCGTAGCTTATAGCGCTCTGTGATAAGTTCGCGCACCGGATAGAGGGGATTGCCCCATCTCAGTATCTCTGCAGGCTCACAGCCTAGGTCTTCAATACCGAGGTACGACGGCCAGCTTAACAGTTCGTTCCACTCTCTGCTGGAGTCCATCAAGGTGCAGATCTTGGTAGCGTCAAGAATCCTTAAACCTACATCATCTGACACCAGTCTGTGGTCTGTCAGCCAGCGCAAGGCTTGTCGCATAGCAGTCATCAGCGTGGTCTTACCAGTGGCGGTACTGCCGTCCAGTACAATCATAAAACGGTTGTCACTTCTGTCTGTCAGAATATGAGCGAGCTTTTTAATGGCGCCACTGGTCAGGTTGTTGGGAACATAAGCAACTCTGCGCATGGCGACCTGCTTGCGGTAGGCCATCTCCAACAGTGCTGTTAGTCCTTGTTCATCCACGCCTAACTTAGAGTGGTCTGTCATACCCGGAAGCATAAGAGCTCGTCCTTGACGCTTCAACACCTCTACGAGGGTCTTGATATCCATCGGTTGTCCCATACTGTACTTGTTGTATTACTGGTTTGTTGCGGTAGTTGTTCTCCAACACCTTCTGAAAGTTCTGCGGCATCATCATCCAGTCGAAGCTGGCCACCCATCCCTTTGGGCCCTTTCCGTTCAGGAAATCACTCTCGGCTGCATTCTTGATGGCTTGCTTCAGCGTGTCCTTGTTCACGCCCGTCTGCGACACTAGACGGTCAAAGGCTTGTCTGCGCTCTGATGTGATAATCGCTACTTGTTGAATGCCCTTACCTTTCATCTGTTCATTGAAGAAAGAGATAATCTCATCAAAATCATGATTAGCCACCTCCTCCTCGCGCGTACGCGCTCCTCCACTGGCTATAATATTTTTCTCTTTATTATTAATAATAGGTGGTAAAGGTTGGTGGTAAGGTTGGCGGTCAACATCGTGGTCAACTTTTACCACTGATGCTACCTCTTGTTTTACCTCTGAATCAGCCCAACCCAATGGGGTGATGGTGATGATTGTCTTACGGCTATCGGTCTGTCGCTCAATGAGTTTTTCGCTTTCCAATCGTTGCAGGAAGTGTATCACTGTCGGCTTGCTTACCTGCCACTGCTTTACCAGCGAACTGACCGTTACGATGACCTGTCTTGCTTGGAGGTAAATCTGTTGATGATTATACCAGACGGTTTTGTCCGTCCAAGAGGCTTCTCGCCTAAGCTGAGTCCACCACTTCAGGTACTGGGCATTCTGCCCAACCCAGCCATCCAGCACTGCTAATGGCAAAGTGATGTACCCAGCCGTTCGTTGTTCCGTTTCTTCGTTCATAGTAGGTCTTTGCATCTTACGGCAGCAAACGCTGCTTCTATCTGACACTTGGAATAATAAAAAGGTGAGTTCTGGCTGGTTCCTTTCTTGAAGCCCTTGATCATTCCTTTCCTGACCATGGCATCAAACTTCCGACTCATCTTACTGTCGTTTCCCAACCAGGTTCTCACCTCTGACGCTTTCAGCTCATCCTTGACTGGATCGAGCCGCTTCACCGCTGACATCGCTCCGAGTGTAGCAGCGTTGGTCAGCATCGCCTGTAATGTCGTTATGGGTATCTCCATATCTCTATGCTAAATTACACGTTATTTTTATATATTTTATATATCTATTATCATTTTTATTTGATTTTTCTTGCATATTCCGCAAAAAGTGCTTATCTTTGCACCCGGATTGCTACGAAAACGGCGGCAAAATTACATGTTTTTACAAATATAGCCAAACGTTTTATAAGTTTCATTCCACGAGTGTGTAATATTTTAGCATTATTTAAACATTATGACAACAGACAATGAACAGACTACAGGGATGGGCGTAGCTCAGAGATTCGTAAAGGCTGCTGAAGAACTGCACCTTTCCGGAGGGCGACTCTACCGCGACGGCATTGTCGCAAACGAACAGGTACTAAGCAAAATCAAGAATGGATGGCAAAAGCCTCAAAAGAAATCTATCGAGCTGCTATGTAAGAAATACAATATAAACGCAGCTTGGTTGTACACAGGCGAAGGCGACATGTTTCTTGCCGGCATAAAACCCTTTGAGCAACATGTAAGGTCTGAAAATGAAAGACTGTTCTACAACACAGATTTTGAATTATGTCTGAGCAATGATGGCCAGCCAATAACGACAGGTTGCGTAATACCAATATCTTTACCTATGGCAGGAGATTTCGATTTCATGTGTATCAACAATGACAAGTCACTTGCACCATTCATCATGCCAGGTGATGTCATCGCACTGAAGAAACTCGCAACATGGAAAACATACATTCCCGGTGATTTCATCTGCGTCGTAGTTACCAGCGAGTATAAAGTCCTCCGCAAGGTGTCTGTCACTCAGCCTGACGAGCAAAGCATCAACTTCACGCAGATGGTCGATGGCACTCCAGAAGAGTCCAGCATCCCCAAGGACATCATCGTAGAGATCTACAAGGTCGTCGGCAACTACCGCCGCCAGTAACCCAAAACAGACATCCCCCGACCCAGCTCACGAAAAGCCGAATCGGGGGATGCTCATATACTAACAGTGCTCAACGGTTCACCCGTTGAGATAGTCACCAAGCCCTGCACCTCTCCGCAGGGCCTATCGTCCTAATGTAACTGTTCGGTGAACCCCGTCAAGCTATCGGTTTATGACCTTTAGCCTTGCCGATGGATGTTGCCATCAGCAAGGTGTTCACCATTGTTTATAAATAAATGTCTGTTGATTCAGTTTATATCTTCCCAAAATTCAGGAAGCAGTTTGTACATATCTTCATCCTTGGTCTCTTTGACGATTGAAGGGCATATGATCCATATACTTGCGGACCTCTAACTGAGCCAGCAGATTGTTAGAGGCATAGCTCTTCCAAATCAGTTCCTCATGCACAGGAGCTATATGGAATTTCTGGTCAATGTCGTCCTTGCGCACCATGACAGGATTACGATACCCTTGTACTTTTATGTGGATGTACTGCTCCAGCTGGCTGGCACTGATGTCACCGGGAAGTATCAGGGTCACGCCATTGGGATATACAAGCTTCAGGAATCTTGTGCGCTGCATGTGAGTACTTGGGGACTGTCTAAACTCATCTCCAGTAAGATTTACCTCTGCAAATAGAGGCTGCTTGGTTTGTTTCTTATTGTTCATTGTCGCTAAAATTTTAAAGTGAAATTATCAGCGACCGCTCGGCTTTGCCGCTTATTCGAGTAGCGCAAGTCTTAAGAAAGGTACGTACATTATTTTATACGGCAATGACGGGGTTCACCGAACAGTTACCTAACTCAAAAACTTTACTTTGGGGCCTGACCCCAGCAGTGAGTTTTTGGACCTGGCCCCAGAGGGGAGTTATCTAGTGGTCACTTGTTTTCTCGATAAACAGTCCCCACATAGGGCACTGAGTGAGATCAGAATATTCATGATACTGCTCCTTGGCATCACAGAGCATATCCTCCCAACGAGACTCACACTCCATATCCCCAAAGAAATCCGTTTCCTTGTTCAGCACCTGCAGGTTAATGTTCATCTCCTGCGCCAAACGCTTGGGCGCCAGCCCACGAAGGTGGCAATACAACTCCACCATAGCCTCTGTAAATATCGCCGACACAGAATACGCATCCTCATCCAAGGACCCGCCAAACCTCTCTATATGCCCCTTACTGGCCTTAGCCAGACATCTGAATATAGTATAGCAGCATCCTGCAGCCTCTTCGTAAGTCTTACCCTCTACCAGCTCTGCTGTTTTCAGTGCAAATGGCGCCAAGGTCTTGGCGACGGCAGACTCCTCTTGCGCCTTCATAGCTGCCTGAAAAGCCTTCTCTATCTCCTTCTGCATGGGCGACTCAAACCGAAGCCATTCCTCGTTTATTCAGTTGCATATATCCCCCTTTGCCTTACGATAGAGCGAAAGCGCATCCTGTTGCCACTCCTCCATAAACCCTATCACATAGCTGTTTGCTAACTCCAGCGCCTCCTTGGACTTCAGCGCAAATAGATCCCTGTAGCACCAGCAATACTCATCCACCTGCTCCTCATCTCTGAACCCATAGTTCGAGTAGTCGATATAGTTGGCCGTGAACAGCAGATGCACCTTCTCTGCCAGCTCCATGCCCATCCCATCCATCATCCGATGCAGATCCTTGAGGTATATTCGCTTTGCCACCAAGCACATGGTAATTTCAAATATACTATAATGCCTACATATATAAGAAGACTCACTTCGCAATTATTCTATTCTCCTTGGGCTTTAAGTCTTATTTCCACATACTCCTTAATATTATCAGGACCATATGGCAACTTCATCGGAGAATTATTATAGATTACTGCTAACAATCCTTCCATTTCCTTATCAAATTCATGATCGTTCTGTCGCTCGGCCTCATAATAGGCCTGCAATAAATAATCATAGCTCCTATTTACTTCCAACAGTCTCAAATGAGCAACAGCTAAGTTATGCAATATTTCAATATTATGAGGATCAAAGAAGAATGCGTGTTGGTAACTCATCACTGCCAAACTATTTAGATTTAGCTTCAAATAATTATGACCACGTTCGATGAGTGCCCACACATAATCCTCATTGACACCCTCAGTGATAACCAGATTACATTCATCTATGGCCTGATCAAACTTACCACGATTTCTAATAGTACTAGCCTTTGATATATGTGCTTTATGAAATAGGGGATTTAATTCAATACAATGTTCTAGATAGTGTAGAATTAATTCTTGATCCACTGGATTGTTTGAATTCACATACTCTTGAGATTTATTATAATACACCTCTGCAATATCTGGATTCGTATTTAAAGCACGGTCAAAATATCTTTTTGCTTCTTCATGCAATCCTTGGACCGCAAAACCATTACCAATATTCATCAGAATATTATAACTCTCTGGACTTAGATCCAAAGCTTTCTTGTAATACTCAATGCTTTTGGAATAATCCCCTTGCTGAGCATATAAATATCCTATCGCATTGTAAGAAGATACTTCATCTGGGTTTAACCTTATAGCCTCTTCATATTCAGCAAGAGCTTTTTCATATTTCCGCATAGCAAAAAAAGCATCGCCTCTTCGTATATGAATAAATGCATAGTTAACACCAGACAAATTAGGATAGAGTTTCAATACCTCTGCATAACCTTTTGCCCGTTTATCAGGAGATGGGTCTGAAGTTATCCAGCCAAGAGTATCAAAAAGACTTTGGCGAACAGCACTCTCACTAATAATCTTCTTCAATTCAGCCTCAGCTCCTTTTATTATTTTGTCGCGTTCCTCAGCTGCAGATGTTTTAAGTGCTGACAGTTGCTCTCTCATGTAAAGAGAAGTGTTCTGCATCTCGGCCTTAATCTTGTTTAGTTCAGAGAGTTTGTTGTCAATATTTATCAGACCTAAAAGAGAAAAAACGAGGAACACAATAGTCAAAACAGCCGCCCATATGGTAATTGTTGAAGAAGGCTCAAGTTTAATTGCATCGACATCCTGCCATAATATGACCTTAGCTTGCCAGAGATATAAAACTGCAATTATTAGAAGAACAATAATAATGATAAATGCTTTTGAACTGTTTCTCATACAACAAAGAGTACTAGTTTATATTATAAAACTGAAGTCTATCAAACAGTATAGAACTGCCCCGAGTGTTTGACTATTTATTCGGTAACGGTTTGTAATGTATCTGTGGCCAGAAGAGGTGCGAACAAAAAGCCTCCACATCATTATATCTTGCTAACCAACATTCATCCAGTGTCATATAGTCAATACAAGAAAAAAACTAAAAATCAATTATTCCATTTTTTACCATACAAAGGATGGTCTTTCGACAATTTGAGAACCTGATGATCTTTTAACACTTTCTGTACATTCTCATGATATGATGGAAGTTTATCCATAGCAATAAACAATTGCTTTTCATTCTCGCTATTAAATAATTCCACAATTCCATCAATTGATTCATCTTCAACTTGCTTGAATATAAGCGAATCATGAATTAAGAACGGTAAAGATGTCAGCCCCAAGATAGCTAAGTCAAATGTAATCAAGGCTCTAAACCCAGTACCCATGCCTGTATCATTTTGGCAAAACACCTTATAATTTGAAGGCGACAAATTTATCATTGGAACCTTTCTGCCTTTGCCCATGATGGAGCAGTTCAGTTCTTCCATCTTATTATTTATAATCTGCTGAACCTCTGTACAGACATTCGTCATCACATCCTTGTACTGCCGATTATGATCTGTTTTTTCTTTTTTCAGCACACTAAGTGTTTCATATGATTTCTGACCAGATATCAGCTGCTCTACAGTTTGCATAGTAGAAACAAGTCTGTCAACGGCCAAGCTCTCTGGTTTTGTTTCTGCTGCAACTTTTGCTATTCTGTCAATAATATCAGCTTCCTCCTTTGATTTGAAATCCAAAGTCCTTTCTTCTTTCCTAAGTTTAGCCGACACCTCCTCTTTCAATATACTTGAGAGGTTTGAGTGAAAAGCATTCACCTCCTCAATTCTTTTTAACTCAGCATAAGGAAACATTTGTCTGACTCGTTCCATATCAATTTCAAAATTCTGCTCTGTTTCATGAAGATTACTTTGCAGTCTTTCAATATTTGCCAGAATCAATGATTTCTCGCTTTGAATTCTACCAAGCCTTGCTTTCAGTCTGCCTATCTTTTCAAGCTGCTCCGCTGTCAAATCAATGGCATCACTTGATATTTGGACCTTGATATTCTCTATCTGCTGGTTCAGCTTCTTGATTTTCGTTTTATTCTCCTCATATTCTTTCGGTGTTAAACTGGCAACAATCTTCATATCAACAACACCCTTGTATGCAGTGAACTTACGATCAGACTCTTCTTTCAATTCATATTTCTGCTGAACTTTTTGATATTTATTCAACAACTTAACCAAGTAAACAACTCGTTCTGAGCCGTTGCATTTATGACCAGGGTATAGAGGTTCCTTCTCTCTGTAGTTTTCTTTGCCATATATTCTTGAGAATAGACCGACGACCTCTCTGAATGTCAAAAAGTCGCTTGGAATGTGGTACAGTCCCATTAACTTAGACTTATACTCATTATCGGACATGGAACCAATAACCCTATAACCTGAATCGCATTCATGAATGATATTGGGGTGCGATATATTTCTTTGAAAATAATAATCCACGTCATCAAACACGAAATGCATATATACATCGTGATCACCGATATGGTCTGCAATGTCACTATTAGCTGAATAGCTTTTACCACCGAAGGCAAAATCTATCAACAATAATGCAGAGCTCTTACCAATAGAATTAGCTGCATCATCATCTCCAACAACTACATTAAGCCCCTTGTTAAAAACGATTTTCTTATCTGCAAGTTTACTACAAATAATCTCTTTCAGCATATTTTGAAAACTACGTTTCCTCTCGTAATATCAATAGATCCAATCATATAGAGGCAAGTCATAGCATCCATAAAATCTTCCAATGCCATGTGTCGCTGAATCTTGTAGAAGAAATCTTCCACACCAATTCCATCTTCAGGTATCATCTCCATGAGCATGGTCATTTTACCAACCACACTTTCTTGGATTGAATATAGTTTACTGGGATATTTCATCAAAAATGTCGCAGTTTTGTACAAAGAAAGAGGTCATAATTGCGCAGGCAGATCTAGTTCCTTGAGTTTTAGACACAAACCAATCTGTTATCGCGTCATATATTTCATGTTGTGCCAATTTATCGGCCTTTAACTTCAGATACAACCCTTTTACATTATGACAAATCAATTCAAATCTGTCCCCATTTACATCATATCTTTTGAAACTGTCTCTCACGTAGTTGAAATATTGAGTTACTTTGCTCTCTATGTCAGAGCGGAGTATATAGTCTTCTACTTTTCGTGAAATTGCCAGACTCTTATATTCCAAATTACCCGACTTATCCAAATCTTCTTTATTCATTGAGGTCAAGACAGATATAACCTTCACAATATCATCTTCAATCAAGACGCTTGAGATTTCCTTCTTTGCCTTCAGTTCCACAGCAAGTTTCCTTTTTAACTCAAGCATTTGGTTATAACTCACCTCTGTGGTGTCGTCATCATATATTTTATGGCAGTCTCTGCATAGAGCGATTTTGTTATCCAGTGATTCTGAGTTCTCACCGTCTACCTGAACATCTTTAAGATTTAGTTTTTGGAAATCATTAGGATTACAAGGGAAAATATGAGCGATTTCATATTGATTGCATACCCTTCCATTTATGATATTAACCAAACTTTTGCCACACCCAGGTATCGGGCATACCCCATGAACCTCCTCTAAAAGAATCTTCACTTGTTTTTCTGTTGGATTCTTTCTGTCTATACAATAATCAGAGAAGTCCACTTGCTCACCATTTCTCCACATAGGCATAAAAACTCACAACTTCAGAGCATAGCAATTAAATTCTTCACTTCAATTTCCCCAATTTCTCAAAATCAATGTTATCATAGTTCTCATCGCCAGGATGGAGATGATAGCCATGGAATGACGGTGGCATATAGCGACCTTGATTCTCAAAGTAAATGCAGCAGCCGCGAGCATCATCATAAAACCACAACTCAGATTCACGACTACGACCAACAGCCAACTTTAACAAGCCATTAGTCTCTTCTGTAGTTGTCAGCAATTGAGCAGCTTGTCTATAGCTACCATCTCGGTCATGTATCATCTGAGCCGTATGATTAGCATCTCCATGTTTTGGATTATAGTCATAATGACGCTGTGGGAATCGATTTTCAGAAATCCAAGCATGCATCTCCTTTATGTTTGAAACCGTAGTTAATTCCACTTTTCGATTTCCTGTCCTACTTCCTTCAATCCGCCCATCTATTGAGGTAACAGCCCCATGATGCAACAACACGCATGGCTCATATTCCCGTTCTTCTTGGGTTAGCGTCATATTAGTTATAGGGTTTGCGATTTTGGCCATAGTCTCCTGGCGGTTTAATTCTCGCTGCGACATGTCTCCAAACAAGGAATGAGTAACATCCTCACCGTCATACCTAAAAGTTTCCTTAATATCAACAGGACTATCAGACCATCTGACCATACCGAGTTCTTGAAACTGAGAAAGCAGTGTAGCATCCAAGCCTGGATAATCCTCATCAGGAAATATATTCGGTTGTCTAAGCAGTCCGTCTAGGTTGGCCTGATCGAAGAATATATTACAATGTTCATACGCGAAAAAAACTAATACATCTAACACACCTCTTAATTCTTCATTCAATACGCCTCCCTGACCCAACGGATATTCCTCCCCGTTGATATAGGGTGCCGATGCTGCAGTTGAACCATCCACGTACTCTTTGAAAAGGACGTAGATACAAGTGAGTTTGCTCATCTATTAAGAATTAGAATAAAGATAGCGTAAGTCGATGGCATACTGCTCGAAGAATTTCTTGGGAGGGCGTTGAATATGCCCACTATCGGTTATCTCCAAAGCCTGAACACGAGCTTCTGCATGGCCTTCTTGGGTCTTTTCTGATGCGAAGAACAAAACCTGAACATCTTGTCTGGCCAACGGATTCTTCTTATCTTTCACAGCTCTGAGCAATGTGTTCAACACATGATCACTATGGGTTTCAATAAACAACTGGATATTGTTGTTATTTGCATAGTCGATAAGGATATTTGTCAAGGCCGCCTGCGCTGAGGGATGAAGATGTGCCTCAGGGTTCTCGACAATCAGCGTTGATCCTTCTTTTGAAATTACTAAGGCTGTTAGGACTGATAGAATATAGCTATATCCAAAGCCAACATTCTCAGGGCGGAACAATTTGGAATTGTTGACCGAATTAATAGTCAGTTCCAAATCATTGCCGTTAGGCTCAAGTTTAATCATACCGCCTTCGAGAACTTTTTTTATTAATTCTTCTATAATTGGAAGTACTCCTTTTTCTCTATATTTCCACAAAACATTCAGCACATTGCTGCCGTTTGGAGAGATATAATCTATGGGGGTAGTCTCATCCAAAGTTTCCTTGTTAGGTGCTGCTTTTCGGTCAGCAGCGATATAATATAGATTCCTAAGAGCCAACAGATTCGGATAGTCACTCAAACTGGAAAGGAGCGATTCTTCCTCTTCTGCATGGTCATAGCCGTCGGTTGACTCATCGCTACTACTTGAATCATCAAAGATGGGTTTCCCATTTACAAATGCGTTCTCTATTTCGCCTAATGTAGGTGTAGAGAAACTTTTCCGATAGGCGAGCTTGAACTCATTATAAATACCTTGATCAGACTTCAACAGAAACTCCATCGTGGGATCTTCATCATAAGCATAGTGAATATCGTCGTAATTGCCAAGCGATTTCCATATCCCTTGGGGCAGAAGGTTATTCATAGCACCCTTTCGCCATGTCTGGGACAGGCAGAGCAGCACCTGACAGAACGAAGACTTACCACAACCATTAGCACCTGCCAGCAGATTTATCTTTCCTAAACTCAGTCTGTCAGTATGGCGAAGGTTTTTAAATCGTGAAATTTGTATCTCCTTAATCATTTGTATTACTCCTAAACCACTTCCAAAAAGATCGGGGCATCCATCCTTGTCGATCAGCATCATAAGCGACACTGATTACGAAGAGATGGTCTCTATCGTGAAGAAAGTCCTTCAATGTATCATAGATATCATCGGCGCTGTGATTACTCGTATTGACAAACCAGAGATTGTTCATCGGGTGCTGAAAACTGCCCAACGACTTGATTCTCTCCTTCAGTTCGGAGTAATCATACACCTGTTCGTTGATATCATAAGATATAAGATAGACCATTTTCTTTTCGCAATTATGGCGCAAAATTAATTATTTTATATGTAAATTCCAAATTTTAAGTAAAAAAACTACAAAATACAACTTTAAACCATCAAAAATAACAGTCCTAATAGATATTCTTAGTTGTCTATCCGATTACATCCGATAGGATGTAAGCACTCAATTAATTCGGAAGTCCTTTAAACAAAGGGCATCCTGTCTTTGAAATTTTTCTTGTTTAACTAAGTTTTAACTATTTTGTTTGGCAATCACCACCTCAGGAGTCATTGACTCATAG
>Ga0256405_10006984_pt1 | contig 17477 bp, 21 predicted proteins | sample RumenRJG_02DNA_FD_189096 | JGI IMG/M metagenome (GOLD analysis project Ga0256405, IMG submission 189096) | Bovine rumen microbial communities from Lethbridge, Alberta, Canada - RJG_02 | ecosystem: Host-associated > Mammals > Digestive system > Stomach > Rumen | place: Canada: Alberta...
TGGGTTGGCCTGGTTACGTCAAAGGCGATATCTACAACGGCAAAATGCCAAAGGCTCCATTTATGAAGCCCGCAGCCGAAGAAAATAAACCAAAGATTGAAACCGCAATGGAGGAGGTGCTGCGCGGTGAGAATCATTAAGACTATCCCGACAGTATCGCTCCAAAAAGCGGTATTTAAACTCTTGTCTAAGGGGCAGAGTAATAAAGTATATGGCCAAGTCCCCGAAACGGTTGTTTATCCATACATCACAATTGAATCGATGACAGCAAAGCCGCTGGACACCAAGAACAGTATCCAGTGGAATTGTTCCTTGACGGTCAATGTGTGGGGCACTGAGGAAGGAAGACAAGACGTATATGAGGCCGTATCGGATATCACATATCTGATATCGAAATACGGCGTTGAGAAAGTGGTTGTCGATGGTTTCGCGGTACTGGATGCACAAATCGATATGATTGAAACATTCCCAGAGCAAACCACTGGCTATCATGGACTCGTTCAGATTAACTATCAACTATCCGATAAGGAGGAATAAAAATGGCACTTACAGAGAATCAGTTGCAGAACTTGCCGACAAATCCCGACCAGAGTGTCGCGGAACTTGGCAAAGACAGTCTGCTCTACATCGATGGCGGCACGGATTCGACGCCGAATTGGAAATTGGTTGGCGGCCAGCGTAATTCCCCGATTAACCAGTCCGCTACGAGTATCGATGCATCGCATAAGACTAGCGGCGGCTGGGCAACGAATCTTGCAGGTATCAAATCGTGGACGTGCTCCTATACAGGTTTGCTGATTATGTCCGATGAGGGGCTGCAGGTATTGGAATATTGTTTCCGTAATGACAAGCAGGCTCATGTCAAGTTCGTCTACAAAGATGGCTCGTATCAGACGGGCTGGGCGGCAGTTACCCAGTTTAACAAAGACACGAACTACACGGCAGTGGCAACTGTTAGTGTAACGCTTTCGGGCGTTGGAGCAATCAGTGAAGTTACATCCGCAACGACTACGCCGACGACTACGGGTGGCACGACTACGGGTGGCACGACTACTGGTGGCGAAACGACGGGAAATCCCTGATTTGTGAGATAAGGAGATAACTATATGAAGAAATCAACGACGTTTGAAGTAGGTGGAAAGCAGTACACTTTCCTCTTTACCAATCGCTCGTTGGCAATGATGGAGCGGTCGATTGGCCGCTCTATTTTGTCGATTATGAGCAGTGGACAGTTGGAAATTATGCAGGCTATGACAATTTCGACGATAGCGGCAGGTATTAAGTATGGCTTGCAGGAGCTTGGTGATAAGGACGCCTACGATGTTATCGATGAAATCTGTGACGCTGGTGGTTCGATTGATGTGATTGCGGCAAATCTCATTTCGGCCCTACTTGCCACTGGGCTTTTTACCAGGGGGACGGCTCCCGAGATAAAAGCCGACAAAGTGGCGAAACCGTAAAATCCTTCGAAGAATGGTATGAAAAAGCCGAGGATATTGCGTATCGCATCGGAATCAAACCTGCAGAGCTTGATGATATGCAGCCGAGAGAGCTCTATAAGATGATGGACGCCTATCGGGAACGCAATAAGGATGCGGATAGAAAGCGCGCATATCTCACGACGTGGATAGTTAATCCGCATCTAAAAGAGCCGGTTAAACCGGATGATATCTTTAATCCGATGTACTATTCTGCAGAAGAAATCGAGAAAATGAAACAAGAGAAAGCGAAATCTGACTTGGAATACTTCGAGTCTTTCAAAGAAAAGGGGTGACATATTTTGGCTACAATATCCGAACTGTTAATCAAGATTGGTGCTGATAATTCGGGTTTATCGAAAGCGTTGGACAACACCAAAAAACAGATTGATTCGACATTTAAAGATGTGTCACCACTTAATGAGATGCAGGGCGCATTGACCGGCACGACGAACAAGGTCGAAGCTTTATTAGGGTCATTCACGAAGTTTGCGGCAATGGCAGCGGGCGGTTTTGGCATGACGTCACTGATTTCGGCATCAGTTGAAGCTGGAGAAAGCCTTTATCAGCTCCAGCGGAGGCTAGGCGTTACCACAGCTGAGGCGGGAGAATTTAAGAAAATACTTGCGCTCACAGGTGGTGATGCAGATACCGCATCTGTTGCTATCATGCGAATGGATAAAAATATCAGTGGCTCGTCGGAATCGGCTAAGAAGGCCAAGGCTATCTTTGAAGCTGTTGGCGTTTCCATGACAGATCAAAATGGTAAGCTCCTGCCGGTCAACAAACAGCTTGAACAACTGGCTGAAGGCTATAAAAAGGCCACTGAAGCGGGATACGGGCAAGAATTCATTATGAATACGCTTGGGTCCCGCGGCATGGCCTTGACCAAAACGCTGCAGAATTTTGCTGAAGCGAAAGAAAATGCTGCCAAAGTCCAGGGAAATGGGTTGATTGACCCCGAGGAAATGCATAAACTCGACCAAGAGATGAAGGTCATCAACATGCAGCTGGGCCAGCTAAAAACGGCGGGTGGCGCGGCCTTTGCTCCGATTGCAAAGGAATTTCTGCCGGTTATCTTGACCGGTTTGCAGGACACGGCCAAGTTCATCAAGGATAATGGTGCGGCAATCAAGGAGACGACAAAAGATGTTGTGGCATTGATTGCCGTCTATAAGTCTCTACAGGCGGCCCGTACTATTGCCATGAAGGTCAGTAATGTTGTCGGCGGACTCGCAGACCATTCGGCGGAACTCACGGCGAATGAAGCCAAGGAGACAGAGCTAACAGCACAGCAGGAGCGTGCTATTGCTCAGCGCATCAAGAATATTGAGAAGCAAGCTCTCGCCGAGGAACGTGCTTATGCAAAAAGCGTTGCGCAAATGGAGGTATCCGAAGAAGAAAAATCCAAGCTGATTGCCAAGCATACAGTCAAGCGTGAGAAGTTGGCCGCCGAAGCGGCAGAGCGTGAACGCATCATTATGACGGAGATGTTTGCAAAAATCAATGCAGAGCGGCAGACTAGCACCGCCAAAGCGGCGGCCAGCTATTCCGAGGAAGCAACAGCGGCACAGTCAGCAGCATCACGAATTGCAGCGGCCAACTCCAAAGCGGCAAGCTCAGCAAATGCTATCGTGGTAGCAAATGGTAGAGCGGCACAGAGCGAAGCGGCTAAAGCGACAGCGGCCGTAACGGCATCGAACACGATGGTAGCCAGCAACACAGTGGCCAAGGCAGCTATCGTAGAGACTACAGTAGCACAGGAGGCGTTGACGGCGGCCGAGGTGGTAACTGGCGATACGGCGATAGTACAAGGTGAGCGTAAAGTTGCAGCAGAAACGGCGGCAAAAGCGGCAGTTGTGGAAACTACGGTTGCACAAGAAGCCCTCACGGCGGCCGAAATTGTCACGGGTAATACGGCAGTTGTGCAGTGTTCCCGTACAGCCGAAGCATGTGCCGTGGTTACAGGTGCGGTCGGCAGACTAACCAGCGCAGTATGGGCCTTGGCACAGGGCTGGTGGGGAGTCGCGGCGGCAATCGCATATGTTCTGTATCTCTCATCGCAGAGAAGCGATGCAACGGCGGCCCAGGTTAATAGCCGATATATAACCCTTGACGATGGAACAGTTGTCGAAAGCGACGGCGCTGGTGGATATAAAGGTGTTTATGATCCTGATGCAGCTAAAGCTGCAGATTATGGCGATGCAAACGGCCATGGAGACGATTATGACCCGGGAAGCCGAGATTATACATCTAGTTCTTATGCGGGCGAAGATGGGGAAGGCGATGGGGTGGACTCATATCCTACTACGTCGGAACCTCCCAATAATACTTATGAGTTATCTGAAGCGCAACAAGAAGAGGCGTGGGGAAAAGATCCTAATCGTCCTATGACCTATGAAGAATGGTATAACAGTAATGACCCTGAGGCTGTGCAGGAGCGAGTTCGTCAAACGACAAACGCCGCATCTGCAGGACTCAACGAACAGTTAAGAGATCTCTTGAACGGCACGGGCAATGTTATGAGCTCTGGCGGCGGTTCAGGCGGTGGTGGTTCGGCAAGCGGTTCTGCCGCATCGGCACCAGTTGAGTACGATGTTCCGATTGGCGAATATGTCGCGCAGGTTGCAGCGGAAAACTTTCAGCAGGGCGACCAGTGGCGTGGCACGCTTGGCAATGATGTGGATGGCTGGTGTGACGATTTCACACATGAAGTATATAAACAGGTATTCGAATCCCTTGGGCGTTCAGACCCGTTCGATGGTGTTGTCAATGACGACGATTTCAAAGCGGCAGGGGCTTATCATGAGGGGTCGCTTTCAGAAATCCGTGCTCAGCTTCAGCCTGGCGATTTAATTGACACACCGGGCCATGTCGGTATCTATATTGGCAATGGTATGGTCCGCTCCCGCCAGTCCTCGGCAGGAATTAACGATTTGTCTCTGGATGATTTTGATTCGACCTTTGGCGGTATCATCGGTTTTGGCTCCATTGCCGAAGCATCGGGCGGTCAGACAGTCAAGTCGAGTCTCCTGCACAATGCTGGAGCTACTAAAGAAGCACAAGACGCTGAACGTGCTCTTGCTAATGCACGAAAAGAAGCTACTGCATTGATGCAGACCATGAGGGATGCTGTACAAGCAAATGACGGCCCCGAATATCAGACCAATATGATAAAAAACCTCGAGGATGTCATGCGGAAGAAACAGCAAATCAATAAGATTGCCGCTACACCTGGCATTGACCAGCAGACTGTTGATTCGCTAAACAAGGAACTTGAGAAATATGCCAAATCGATTGACGAAAAGGTTAAAAAGAAATGGCGCGAAGCATTCCAAGAAATGAAAGACGCTGCATCAGTGGCTCATGCGCAGGTTGAGCATGATTATGAAGCGTTGGCTGATGCGGAATTCCGTACGACGCTACATAAGCTTGATAAAGAGCGTGAAGCGAAAGAAAAAAGCCTCATGAAGGATAAGAAGGACACAGAAACCCGTGCAGTTATCAATGATTGGTATCATGCCCAGGTTGAAGCGGCTTTAGAAAAGCGCAATAAGTCACGACAGGAGGCCCATGAGAAATATATCAATTGGCTGGCCGAGGAGGGCAGGCTTGAGCAGATTATTGCTGACCTGAACACAGAAACCAGCTCGAAAAAAATGGTAAATTCCATTGATATTTCTGGTCAGAAGAAGCTGGCCCAGACGTATGTAAGCATATGGAAAGATGCTCATGGTTCAATGTCAAGCTATATCGCGGATGTATCCACATCGGTATATAGTTCGCTCACGGATTCCATGACGGAATTTATACGCGGCACAAAATCTGCTAAAAGCGTATTACAGGATTTCACGAATTCCATCCTCCAATCAATGGCTAAAATTGCGGCCCAGCGGTTGGCAGCAACATGGATGACGGGCATCTTGGGCGCTATTGGCGGCAGAACTGCGTCTATGACGGGCGGAGTGCTGGCAAAATCCGCACTAGCGTCGACAGTCAGCGGTTTGCCCGTTGATGGGTTGGGCGTCAGTGTTACTCCATTCGCTAATGGTGGTATTGTCACGGCACCCACGTTGGCCATGATAGGCGAAGCAGGGGAGAATGAAGCCGTCATCCCGCTCAATGCGGAAAATCTTGCGGCAATCGGCGGCGGTAATAAGGGGAGTGGCGGTGTTGTAGTCAATATCACAAACAAGACCGACAGTCAGGTCAAGGTGCAGAATACATCGTATGATGATGGCCTTGAAAAATGGGTACTGGACGTTGTTGTTGATGGAGCCGCACGCAATCGTGGTGGATTTGGTAGTAATTTAAGGACAGCATTAGGAGGGCAGATGTAATGTCAATTTCCTATACGTTCCCGAATGTGGGTGAGCCGAATATTTCCTCCGCCACAAATTCGGGAGATTCATACAAGGTTAAATCACAGGATAGCACGATAAGCACCACCAGTGACGCCAATTATAAAAAGACGAGGCCGAGAACAACGCGGATGGTTCGCACATGGACGTTCTCGTGGGTGGCTATGAGTAATGAGAACTACGCATTGCTCATGGATTTCTGGAATCATGTCGGTACATTTCAGCAGTTTGAATGGACAAATCCGATTGATAATGAGGTCTATGTGGTTCGGTTCGCCGAGCCATTCGAATGGCAGGAAAATTACCCGTATGGCTGGCAGGGAACCTTGAAATTTGAGGAGGTGTAATCGATATGCTTGAGTTTTCACAGATTGCTACGCTGGAGAAGAATAAATTAAGCACGGATGCACCGTTTCTTATTCTGATTGAGGTTAATTGCGAATTGCTCGATGAACCGTTGTATTTGGCCCGCAATACGGAAGATGTGGTTTGGAATGATCATACCTGGATGGCCTATCCCATCGACGTGGAACCACACGAGGAGGATGGCAAGACAATCCCAGCCATGAACCTAAAAATCAGTGCTGGCGGTGGCCTGCTCATTTCTTACCTGCAGCAGTACAAAGGCTTTGCGGATGCGCTGGTCAATCTCTACGTGGTCAATGCCAAATTGCTGGATACACCAGTTCCTGAAATGGAGCTGGATTTCCAAGTAACGGCAACCTCATATGATGAGTCATGGATAACCTTCACGCTAGGTGCTTCACCGGAATTGGCCAATCGCTTCCCAGCATGGAAGTATCTCACGGATTTTTGCCCATTTACATGCGGGGACGTACGGTGTGGATATAGCGGGAATGGAATCTGCCGTAATAACTTGGAGTCGTGTTTGATCCCGTCACGTTTCGGCGGTGAGCCTGGTATTCAATCGGGGATGTGATGATGATGAAATATGATGACCTTATAGGAATCCCTTTTGTTGACGGCGGTCGGGATGCCAACGGGTATGATTGCTGGGGGCTTGTAATGGAGCTTTACAGACGGCAGGGATACCAAGTTAATGACTATCATATTGCCGCGGTTGATGTTGATATTATTGCTGAGACGGCCCGCGCCGACGAAAGCAAATGGATACGATACGATGAGCCTAAGGAAGGGCGTCTCGTACTGCTGAAATTATCGACGGGGTGCTGGGCAAATCATGTTGGCATGTGTATCGGCAATGGGAAGTTTATTCACGCTTACCTGCTGACTGGTGTCTGTGTGGACCGTCTCTCCAAATGGCGGTCGCGAATTGCGGGCTATTATGAGCCTAGGAGGGATTTATGATACAGATAATTGAAATCAAAAATCCTTTTGAACCGAATAAGCGCGAAATAAAAGAAGTATACTGCACGGGCGGCCCGCTTACAGATTATGTCAATATTGTCGGCAAAGATATCTGCATTGAAGGCCGTATTATTGAGAACCCAGCGGAGCTTATTCCACTTGATAATATGCAGATTATCGTGACTCCTCATATCGCAGGTAAGGGCGTCAAAAACGTGCTGGGGTTAGTCGCAATGGTAGCCTTGTCGGTCTATTCGGCAGGTATCGCTGGTGGTGCATGGGGAACCTTTGCCACCACTGGCTCACATTTCCTTGCGGCAGGCACATTTAGTGCGTATCTAGCATCTGGCGCAGTTATGTTCTTGGGCGGTAAACTTATTAACTCAGTATTCCCACAGGATTCAGCGTCAATCCGCTTTAACGACCAGGAACAGACAAGGACGTACGGCTGGGATATTCCGACACCGGTAACAACGGCGGGATACACAGTTGGTGAAACCTATGGCGAATGTATTCCAGCAGCACAGCTCCTGGAACAGCATGTCGAAACCGTGAACGATAAACAATACCTTAATCTTTTGTACTGTGGTGGCTATGGCCCCGTTGATTCCATCGATAACATCCGCATCGATAAGACGGACATATCGAATTTCAGCAATGTACAGATTGAGACACGGCTGGGAACCAATGACCAGGAACCCATTAGCTTCTTCAAAAATACACCACTAGACCAGAGCGTAGGGCTGGAACTTGACACAGATTTATCATTGACAAGAACCAGCAACAGTACGCAGGCCAATATCCTTGAGATTACGTTGGAATGGCCTGCAGGACTTTATCAGATGAATAATGACGGCAGTTATGCCAATGCTTCAGTGCGGTTCCGTGCAGAATACCGCCGTACTGGTAATGGAGCTTGGCATAATTTCAACGCAGATAACTCGGACTACACGGTTACAGCGGCAACAAATTCAGCTTTGCGGCGCACGTTCCAGGTAACAGGTTTGGAGGCTGCACAATATGACGTTCGTGTGACTATGATTGACCGGCCCAAGACGAGCCGTTATCAAACTATGACGCAATGGTCAATCCTCACGTCATACGTCAATGGCATCTATAGCCGCCCGAATAAAGTGTTGGTTGCTCTGCGTATTTTGGCATCTAATCAGCTGTCAAATGGTGTGCCGTCGGTTAATTGGCGACAGAAAAGGGCGATGGTGTGGGTGCATGATGCGGATTCGAATAGCTATGTAGAAATGCCAGCTGATAATCCGATTTGGGCTACTTATGATATCCTCCACGGATGCCGTAAGCTCTACAATATCAATTCACGAACGAATGAATATGTAGTTGCTGGCTATCCTCACGAGGCTATGGATGCATATTGGGAGGAATGGAAAGCCGCTGCAGATTATGCGGATGAAATGGTTGTCAATAATGACGGTGAACTTGAACCACGGTTTAGGTTCGATGCATTCTATGATTCGGCCATGAAAAGATGGGATGCCGCACAAAAAGCGGCAACGGTGGGCCATGCGTCAATCATTATGCACGGCCGCAATATCGGAATCGTTGTAGACCGTCCTGGCATGATGACACAGATATTTGGCGAAGGCCGCACAACAGTATCATCTGTTAAAGGGTCATTCTCCGGTACTGAAGATCGAGCACGAGCCATTGAAGTTACGTACTCCGATGAGCACAATGATTTCAAAAATACGATGATGACAATTCGGTCACTGGATTATGCAGAAAGCAGATCCAGCGATAACACCGCACAGTTACAGTTGTTTGGCGTCAAACGGCGGTCGCAGGCATATCGCGAGGCCGTACACGCGCTGGCAACGAATGAACGGCAGTTACAATTTATTGAGCTTGGGGCTGATATTGATGCAGTGGTGGCTGAGTATGGCGATATTGTAGGGTATAACCATGCTGTCAGCCGTGTCGGCATCGCATCAGGCCGAATCATATCATGTAACGGGAACACCGTTGTGCTGGACCATGATGTTACGCTGGAGCCCGAGAAGATGTACGAGCTATATATCCAACTCCCCGACGATACGCTGATTCGGCGCGATGTAATCCCAGGAAACGAAACGACTAACGAGATAATCGTAGCGGAGCCGTTTGTATCGCCGCAAATGCCGCAGCGCTTCGACAACTACGCATTCGGCGAGCTCAATAAAGCCGTGAAGCCGTTCCGAGTGGTATCTGCTCAACGTGATGGCGATATGCGTGTAACGTTAAAATTGGCTGAATATGATGAGGCGATTTACTCCGATGATTTGGATTACAGTAAATTCCCAGTAATTGATTATTCATCCAGTCCGATTACGGGGAATATTATCGAGTCACTCACGGCCACGGAGGAAACCTATACGACGAATGAGGGCGCGCTGACGTCTAATATTATCATCAATTGGTCTCTTAGCCGTGATGCAAATTACGTACCGGACTCTTATCGAGTTACGGTGGTCAATACTACGACAGGATTCAGCGAGGAATTTAACACGCGGGCTACTACGCAGTATGTCCGCGGCGTATCGCCGAAAGCGACGTATACAATAACAGTTCGGTGTATCTTTGATGCCGTAGTAGTCGGTTCTGTATCTACGGAGCTTTATATTACAGGCAAAGATGAACCGCCGCCCGATGTTACGGGGCTCAAATGCAAACAGACAGCAGGCGGTTTTCTTTTGTCATGGGATTCCATCGAAATAAAAGACTTGCGTGGATTTACAATATGGCAAGGCGTTGAGGGCGTTGGCATTGATGGATGTAACAAAATCAATGATTGTTATGGCGGTACAAGCCTATTTGTGCCGGTAATAGAGGCAGAAAATTATATCTTCTACGTTGTAGCAATCGATAATGGCGGTAATATGTCCCAGGTGCCAGCGTCGATTATTGCGGAATATATTCTGCCGGATGATATTACGGATTTCATCGGCGTGCGAAACGGCGAAACGATTACGTTTTCCTGGGACGCTCAGGATGGCATGAGTTACGAATTGCGCTGGGGGACTTCTTGGGATACTGCACATATCGTGGTCAACCTAAAATCCAACATGTATATGTATTTTTTCCCGCAGCTTGGCACGCAGACATTTTGTGTGAAGGCTATCGATGGATATGGCAATTACTCCAAAAATCCCGCATATGTATCTCTTGATTTAACTGACGGCGTAAATCGCAATGTTATTGCCGTATTCGATGACCAGCATGACGGCTGGCAGGGCGTCAAAAATAACGTCCACGTTATGGATGGCCGTTTGGTGTTGGATGATAATGTCACGGGCGGCGAATATATTGCCGAAATCACGTTGCCAGAAGCAATTCCCGCACGAAATTGGATCCAATATCATGCTGGAACAGTTGCTAGCGACGTTGTGTGGAGTGATATGCTATATCCATGGAATGAAGTATCGGGAGCATGGTATCCAGAGGGAGATTTAGGCAGCGGCAAGGTTGAGCATTATATATCGACCTATACGGGCTTATCGAATACCACTGTGGATGCTATCTCGCTTAATAATACAACCGACTCTGATAAAGGCTCAGCAGTTGTATCGGAGTCACAGGGTATTGCTTATGAGAATGGACGATTCGCCAAAGGTGCGCGAATCAGCGATATTGCAAGCCTCGCTTATACCGTATCGATTCCAGCTGTATTCCATCTAGCTTTTAATGCAAAGCATACAACGGCCATTAACAACCACATCATATACATGACGTTGGTAGGAAGCGGTCGTTGGTTACGGCTTGGTTATAATAACGGGACTTTCTATTTGCTGGATTCTAACGGTCGGCGAATCACGGTTAATATCTCTCCGCATGCGGATGATATCATATCATTTACGATTGACCAGACTACCGATAACAGGTCACTGACTGTAGAATGCTTGGCAATGAACACGACGCGCACAGTATCGGCTGAATACGAGCCGTTGGGTACATTCACAGGATTTAAATTGGAGTAATGCTATGGACGAGAAAACAACAATGTCAGAAAGCGTCACGTTTGTGCTACAGCACGGCAATGGCGATATTACAGTTAAGCAGGTTAACGACAAAAAGGAGGAGCAGGACAATGAGAATTGATGGAGTATTGCACGGCGAACTGATTCATGCTGATGGCACTGTTGAAAAGGTTGAGCGGCACAATATGATTGTAGATGGAGGTTTCGACTTCATCTGTGATGTTATTGGTAATTCTACTCAGCCCGGCGCAATGGGGTATATCGGAGTAGGCACCGGCACCACGGCGGCAAGCGCTTCACAGACAGCACTGGGAACAGAGCTCTCCCGCAATGCAGCAACCTATGCACATACGGCTGGCACGAAAGTTTTTACGCTTTCGGCAGATTTTGATGAGGGGGATGCTACGGGAGCTATTACCGAGGCGGCCGTATTCAATGCGGCAACGAATGGAATCATGCTAGACCGTGTAGTATTCGACGTTATCAACAAAGGAGCGAATGATAAATTCAAAGCGACATTTGAATTTACACTTTCCTAAGGAGTGACTGATTATGTCAGTACAATTTGATGTGGTCACGGGTGGCAGTTGGCTCACGTGGGATAATTCAGATTTCACGTGGGGCCAGCGCCCTTCGACATCGTGGGAAAACTCCATTGATGGAGATAAGTACCATTTAACGGCATCGGATACAATAGGAATGCTTGACGATTCAGCAGGAGACGTTACAAAGAATGAACTCGCTCCCCTGGCAATCACCGATTCGTGCAGCACTTCTTCCCAATTTAAGCGAAAGTTGGCCGAACACTTGCAGGTATATATTCGCACGCATCGAGAGGTAAGCGTCAAGGCGGTTCAACCGTTATCGGTAACGGAACATAAAGCCTTTGATATAAAACAGCTTATTCGACGGTCTGTAGTGTTCGCTGAGGCGCTCCGAAAGACCAAGACATATCAAAGGATACTACAAGAATTATTGATGCTTACAGAAGTTTCCAAGAAACGGGCCACCATTAAAAATAGTGGCTCGTTTTCTATTGGAGACGATATGCTCCATCACGCCAATGCTGTTATCAGCGACATTATTATCGGTACCGAGGAAGTTGGGGCCGATATCCCACCTGGGTATACCGATTTCATGCGTTTCCTCCCCGGCGACTACGCTTATACAAAAGCTCTGGTTAAGTTGGCTTTGGAGGCAGACATGACAGCTGACAGGCCGATGGTTGATACATGGACATATAACGTCGACTTACCCGATATCGTCAAGCGCGGGAATGCGACACTTGCAGCCGAAAATACGACGATTACATTTGACTCTCGATTCTATCAAATCCCCGAAGTCACGATTACTATGCGGGCGGCAAGTGGGACAGTACCAATTCCGAATATCACATCAGTAACCCGCGATTCATTCAATGTTGAATTACGTAATTCTTCCGGTCAGCTGGTCGCGGGGACAATCTCGTGGCAGGCTATCGGATGCTAAAAGGAGGCATATTATGCAGAGCTATACCGAAATTCCAGAAAATCAAACTCTAAAAGAGTCCAGGGTACTTTTGCTCAACAATGATAAAACAGCACTGTCAAATAGTTCGGGAACAAGTTTCCCGACACAGAACGTCCAGGTGGGGCAGTTCTGCTTTCGGACAGACGAAGCCGCGCTGTATCAATACACGGAAGCAAATACGTGGGTAAAGCTGGTATCGTTCTCGGGCGGAGTTCCAAAATTTGAAAATATTCCCTCTTATGATGCGGCAACATCCTCGACGCTCGGTTTGGTTAAGACTGGTTCAAATATCACGAACTCAAATGGCACCATCTCGATAACAAAGTCGAATGTGACCAATGCTTTGGGTTACACTCCACCAACAACCGATACGACCTACGGTGCAGCAACATCATCAACGTTTGGACTCGTTAAGACGGGTAGTAATATAACCAACAGCTCGGGTACAATTTCGCTAACCAAGTCGAATGTGACCAATGCTCTTGGTTACACGCCCCCAACTACGAATACAACATACGGCGTAGTTACTAATTCCCAAAACGGACTGATGTCACCGGCAATGCTGGCGCTCCTGGGCTCTGGAGGCGGTATTACAGCGGCGTCATTATCAGCCAATGGCTACGTCAAATTTGCCAACGGATTAATTCTACAGTGGGGAATGGCAACAGAACCGAGCAATAATAATCCGGAAACGTCTATAACGTTTCCTGTTTCATTCCCATCAAATTGTTTCGCGGTTATTCCTACCTCAACTTTTAACGGGAATGCTAACTTCTACGGCATTTCCGTTATTAGCAAATCATTAGCTAATGCTAAGCTAAAATCTGGGGATTACGGCGGTGATAACGTGTACTGGATAGCAATTGGTAAATAATTAATTACCAATTGCTATCCAATAACTTCTTGTTGCTTGAGCAATAAGAACCATTTGAGTTTTACTAATACTTTTAATGTAAAGATTAGCAGAGTAATCACCTGTAGCATCCCGTAGTTGACTTGTACAAGCGACATAAACTTCTGATGCAAACGAAACAGGGAAAGTTATTGTTTTTTGTACATTATATTTACCTGCTTCAATATCAGTATATCCCCACTGTACAGTGGGGAACTGTGGCTGGAACATCGAGCGGTGCTTCGTTTACATTCCCAATAGCGTTCTCTTCAGTGGTCTACGGAATCCAGGGAATAAGTAAAAGTAGCACGTTTTCGTCAGTACCTGCATCTTTTGACGATTCAAAAACGTCATTGACAGGGTCGGCGGCAGGTTTTAGGGGCGGCAGTGGCAATATTAGTTGGTTTGCTTATGGCAGATAATATTTTATTTTCCGATAGCAAACCACATTATACCAGTTTGGACCGAAGGGCTATAAATATATGTCGTAAATCCAGTCTTATTATAAGCACTTACTTGATTAGTCGCGAATGCCGCGTTGCTAGTATATTTACCTGTTGGTTGCTCTTGGACAATAAAACACTCGGTAGGAAAGGCAATTGGGAACGTAATAGAAACGTTTTGCGTACTGTCTGGCGCTTGGACACTTCCCCACTGTAAATGAAAGGAGAAAAGAAAAAATGAAATATTTATCTAAATTTGATGCGGAAGGAAAGAGAATTTCATCTTATCCACTTGACGTCTTAATGACGGCTGAAACAATTGAATCTATGAAATCTGATGGTTATATCGAAATCGATGAAGACGAGTGGAATTATTATATTGGTAATTACGGTATGGGTAAGAACGGTACCGGATATGTACGCGACGCTAAAACAGGCAAACCTGTCGATGCACCAGCATATGTACCAACAGTCGGAGAGAAGATGTCTGAGATTAAAACCAATTATGAATCTCAAATTGATGCGTTGAAAGAATCGCTGGCGACAGCGACATTAGCAGGCGACGATGATTTGGTAGCAGACTTAAAAGCTGAATATGCAGAACTAATGGCTGAATATCAGAATGCATTGAAAGGAGTTGAATGAATATGATTAGAAGACCGCGCTGCCCGTTTTGTGGATATCGACTCGATGAAAAGGGGCGTTGTCAGCATAAGAAATGTGCTGACTATGAACGTACAAAAATTCTTGAAGCGCTTGATAAAAAACAAGAGGAAGAAGCTGCAGAAAATGCGCATGAGCCCAGTCAGGATGCAGGTTCAAGCAACGTATCTAATGGCAATTAATCTAAATGACAAGTAAATTACCCAAAGAAGCCGCTACATCGTTACGATGAGCGGCTTTTGTATTCCCTACGTTAAGAACATGTTAAGGACAAATGTGGTCAATAGCTCGAAGTAATTCCCGAGTTGTTTTATGCGTATAAACTCGTTCGGTAACGCCTTCGAGCGAATGTCCAAGAATTAATTTTATTACTGTTCGATTGATATCGGCAGAGTCAAGCATTGATGCCAGGGTATGACGAGTCTCATTAGGTAAATACCATCAGACTCCATGAGAGCCTCATACCAAGGAACTAGCTTCTTAGGTATAGGAATATACCTGTTTTCGCCTGCAACTGTCTTAGAATGGCGTACAACGAACAACCTTCTCCTGAGTTTTACGTCAGATTTACGAACGTGACGAAATTCGCCAATTCTGCATCCGGAATACATCAACATAAGCACGATTTTTATTTCGTAGGGCATATCGTTGATATTTCGCCATAATCGATTTCGCTGGCGGACAGTAAATGGCTTTTTAATATAAACTTTCTTTGGCTTATCAATGTCGAGGTAACGGGCATAATCCCTCGTAATGAGGTCATATTTTGCACCATACTTATATAACTGCTCAAGAAGGCACCGAACCTTCTTCTGCGTCGAATATCCGCATCCAGCCGTTCGGACATCATCAATAACGGCATCGAGATGTGGTAGACGGATATCAACAAATTTCATGGAATGGAGGCGCTGGCAATGGCGATAGCTATTACGATACCCGATACGGGCCGATTCGGATCTGAGTTCCGGGAAGTGTTTTGCCTTCCACAGTGCATACACTTCGGCAAATGTGGTTTTGCTGGGGGAGAGCAGGGCAGGGTCGCGGTTGTACTCCACCAGGAATGCCATGGCATCCTCAAAGGTTTCAAAGTATCCAAGATATTTCTGCTTTCCTTGAACGGTCTTTTTGACTGCATACGGCCTCCGCCTGCTGCCCTGTAATTTGTAGACGGTGCCGAAACCATTCGGTAATTTCATAAATAATCATCTCCTCAATATGAGGATAATACAAAATTGGCGGTGGTGAACAGATGGAGATTATTAATACAGTAGCACAGTCAGTAGCAATCGCAGGATTTTTCGCAGGAGCATTTTCATATGTCGTCCTAAAACCGCTCAATCAGTCTATTGACGGATTAAGAACAATTGTGCAGGAGCTGAAAGATGAACTACGCTATAGCGAGAGTAGAAGACACGAGCTGCAGGAGCGCGTAGCCAAAGTGGAAGCATCGGCGGCAAGTGCACATCATCGAATTGATAGGCTCGACAAGATTGGCGGTGGTCAGCTATGAAAATAACGACGGACTTAATTGTCGGAACAGGGCTTGTCATAGCATTGATTGTATCTATTTTTTGTGGCGCTGGTTCGGAACTGCAAACTACGCTGGGGAGTGGCCTTATCGGTTATCTCGGTAGAACAGCTATGGAACATAATGGAGGTGAAAGTAAATGATTCAACCGTTACATTATCAGCTCGTTGCTGATGCAACCACAGAGTTTTTGGCGTTGGCCCGCCAGTACCATTTCTGTGAGGACCATCTGGATGATATCGAACGGCGGCTCTATGAGGAGTCCCCGTTCAAGGGAACGGGCGTAGTGATTGATAAAAAAGGAGGAAAATCGTATGAAAGTATTCATTAATCCGGGTCATGACAGGAAATACGATAGCGGCGCAGTCAACTCGAACAGTGGGCTTCGCGAGGCTGACGTTGCTGCAAATGTCGGTGCTCTTGTAGAGAAGTACCTCGTAGCGGCAGGCTGTGAGTGCCAGCTGATGCAGAGCGACAACCTCGCACCGACTGGCGCAGGTCGTTCCGAGTATGATGATCGGCAAGGCTTGACGGTCACAGAAACGGCTAATGAGTGGGGTGCGGATGTGTTTGTGTCTATCCATTGCAATGCATTCAATGAGAGTGCACATGGTACTGAGGTAGAGTGCTATGGCGGCAGTGAAGGGCATAGACTTGCGCATTTCATTCAGAATCAGATTGTTGATTCTCTGGGTACGCTCGACCGTGGTGTCAAAGCAATGCCGAAGCTTCTTGTGCTTAAACACACCGATATGACGGCGGTACTTGTCGAGATGGCGTTCATCGATAACGATGATGATGCAGAACTTTTGGCAAACCGCCAGGACGATTTCGCCCGTGCGATTGCACGCGGCGTAACCGATTACGAGCAGTCTTTATAAATCGTTCGAACGATTCTCGAACGATTCGCGCCAGCAATGACGCGGGTTCGTGGGATTTTCGAACGATTTTCAAACGATTGAAGGAGGAATTAACATGAGTAAATGGGTACAGATTCGCGATTCTATCGAGGACGCATTAAAGGTAGATGCTGTTAGCAAGAACATGAAAGCCGATTTTGTGACGTGGCTTGGGGCTGAAGGCACGGATTTTGCTCAGAAGGCTGTTGACAGCATCAATGAGGAATGCAAAAAAGATGCTGCAACCGAAACCGGTTGGTGTAAGATTCGCGACGCGGCGGTTATTCCGGTAACGCTTAACATTGGAATGTATGTGCTAAAATTAGTGCTTGAAAAAGCGGCGGCAGAAAAGCTGTAAATACAAGATAAGTCTATTGGTGGCGGCACGGCTC
>Ga0256405_10006986_pt1 | contig 17475 bp, 12 predicted proteins | sample RumenRJG_02DNA_FD_189096 | JGI IMG/M metagenome (GOLD analysis project Ga0256405, IMG submission 189096) | Bovine rumen microbial communities from Lethbridge, Alberta, Canada - RJG_02 | ecosystem: Host-associated > Mammals > Digestive system > Stomach > Rumen | place: Canada: Alberta...
AAGGCTCCCTATCTCAGTGTCAATAAGCTCAAACAGCTCCTCATCGCTTATCTCCCTGGAAAAATCAAGGCTCCTTAGCACCTCTTCCTTGATCCTGACTCTCAGCTCATCCAAGTTATGCTCCAAGAAGCAGCACCTCCTGCCCCTTCTTTATGAGCTCTCCAACATGCTTTTTGTATGAAGCACCGCCGCAATCATCAGGAAAAAAGCACCTCACAGTCTTTGAAAGGACTTCCTCGTAGCCATTTTCGCAAAGCACTTTGTTGTACTTGCCCATCCGATACTGGTCTGCTGAGTTGTTTCTGCCTATGGTATAGAGCACGTCGCACATGGACAGGATATCAAAGAAGCCTTCTGGATAATCCTTAAGATCCAGGATCACATATTCATATCCTGCTTCCCTCGATAAAAGAGCTATCAGCTCCCTTACCTTCTCATATCCCATCTCCTTTATCTGCATGGCAGTTTTAGCTGGCGCAATGTAATCAACTCCATATTTTCTTATCTTGATTTTCTCAAGATAGATGCAGAACTTATCCCTCTCGCAGTCAGCGTAGTACATCATATCTATGATGTCCTGCTTTGCCTCGCTATCAAAGGTCCTAGTAAGTGCAGAAAAACTCTCAAAGCTTATAAATATGGTCTTATTGGTTCTTGCAAGCTGCTCTGCCATCTGAACTGCCAGCGTTGTCTGCCCGCTTCCAGAAAGTGGTGTATAAAGACCTATGACCTTGCAGTCGTTTTCCATGTGCCTGATGCCAAGATCAGAAAAACCATCTGGACTCTCCATGCACACTGTAAGGATCTTTTCCAGGATCTTTCCCGCAGGAAGATACTTGCTCATGTGAAAAAAGCCGTCATTATCATCCCATCCTGAGGGACCTTTAAAATCCTCTTCCTCCAGGATCATCACAGATCCGCATCTGTCCCGAAGTGTCTCTTCAAGTCCAAGACTTGCACTACTTGATGCTACCAGAAGCGATACTTCTTCACTTTCCAAAAAAGCCATAAACTCTTCTTTTTCCGTGAAAGTCTGAATGCTAAATGACAGCTTTAAATGCTCCCTTAGATACTCTGAAAGCCTCATGGAATAAAGAGTGCTCTTATCAAAAATTGCAAGGATACTCTCCATCATAAAACACCTCCCATGACGAATAAGACACTTACCAAAACCGGTATTGCGAAATGTATCGTCTTTTGTTTGTTTCTTTTGAGAATGATGATCAGAACTGAAATGATTCCTGCCACAAGGAATGAGACCAGGATACAGGAAAGTGTATCACTGACTGATAAAAAAGACGCTGCTGACATGAAAAGCTTCACGTCTCCGGCTGCAATGCCCTTTAGAAAATAGACAGGTAAAAGAATAAGAAATGCTACTCCCACTGCTGACAGAGATTCAAGTAACCTGTCAGAGCCCTGGATGAGCGATGAGATAACGCCAGTAGAAAGTGCCGGAATGACCCAGGCGTTAAATATCTTGTCCTTGAACAGATCTGTAAAAACAGCACCTGTCAAAAACAGTATTAAGATTGCGAAAATAAATATCTACCCCTTTCATAGCAATTGTCGAGCTCGCGAAAAAGAATCTAACATGTTTGATTTTCTTTGTAAACCCCTTAAAAATCTCCCTGCCAACAAAAATTCATAATTATTTTTCCCTGAATTTCACAGTACTTTTTTGCCACAAAACAATAAAAGAGCGGAAAGTTTGTTTTTCCGCTCTTTGTTAAATCGATAATTTCTATTCGCTACTACTAGCTTTTTTCTCTTAAATATTAATATCTTAAGATTTTCTTAAGATAACCTTAGGCCATAAGTCCTCTGTTCATGGAAAGTGCAGTTATATCCTCATTTAAGGAGTACTTTCCATAGGTGAGCCCCGCATAAACCTTCTGGGTGTTGCCCATAAGAACCTCTGAAGTATCATACTTTTCAAGTTCTACATAAGCCTCATGAAGCTTTTCAAAGTTCTTTTTAACCTTCCATACCCTGTGGATGTTTCCGGTTGCTGAGGCAACCGCCAGCTCTGTCTTAGAGAAAATGTAGATCTTGTGAAGGTTTCTGGCAAGCTCATACTCCATATTAAGGGAATGGATAAGCTCATCGATGCAGTGCTGGGCGTGCATAATGCTCTTTTCCGCATCGCCTCTCTGGCCCACTGCAAATTCATCTATACTCTCCTCGAGATAATCGATCACCATCTCATACAGTATTGTTATGAGCTGAGTCTTATTTGCCTGTGTTATCTTAAGGGTAAATTCCTGTTTCTTTTCAAGGGTCATAGTCTACTCCTATATGTAAAAGCCTGGTAAATAGTTTCTTACTGAAGAAGCTGAAGTACCTGTGAAGGTCTTTCATTGGCCTGAGCCATCATGGAGATTCCTGCCTGGGAGAGAACCTGCTGTGTTGAATAGGTTGTCATCTCCTCTGCCATGTCAACATCCATGATCCTTGAGTAGGCTGCTGTCATATTCTCAACTGTTATATCAAGGTTACTTACTGTGTGCTCAAGCCTGTTCTGATAAGCACCAAGGTTTGCTCTGATGCTGCTGACCTGAACGATGGCGTTCTTGATGCTCTCAATACCTTCTCTTGCACCAATTTCATTGGCAAGATCCAGGTTGTAAAGTCCAAGGGTAGAAAGAGATATCTTAGGAATTCTGATATCAAGAGTCTGTCCCTCGTTGGCGCCTACCTGCATTGTCATGGCACCCTTTCCTGTAAGCTCCAGGTTAAGAGTTCCGCTGAAAGCTTCGTCTATCTGGATCTTTATCTCTTTTCCAGTATTATCCTTTAAAGTTAAGATGTCTTCGTTGATGGTTGCCTGCATGCCATTTGTCATGTAGTCCTCAGTGGTTCCATCTTCGTAGATCTTCTGGATCTTGATATTTGCTTCGCTTCCCTCTTCGAAGAAGATACCTTTCTTGTCTACTCCTGTTGAGCCTGTAAGATTTAGGTACTTAACATCGATTCCAGTTATCTGGTAGGTTCCAGCTCCAACGGTGTCTGAATAAGTAAGCACGCTGATATTAGGGTCTGTAACTGCTGTGGATGGGCTGCTTCCTACAGTTGCATATCCGCGAAGATCAAAAGAACCATCTAAAATACTCTGTCCATTGAACTGAGTAGTCTTTGCCATTCTTTCGATTTCCTGCTTTAAAAGAGTAACCTCTTCCTGGATTGCCTCTCTGTCGCTGTCAGTAAGAGTTCCGTTACTGGACTTGATAGCCAGTTCACTCATTCTCTGAAGAACCTCATGGATCTCAGACAGACTTCCGTCTGCCACCTGTACAATTGAAATCGCATCATTAGAGGTGTCGTTTGCAACTCCAAGACCTTCGATCTGTGAATTCATTCTTCTGGACATTGCAAGGCCTGAAGGATTATCCTTGGCGTTTGCAATCTTTAGACCGCTGGAAAGTCTTCCCAGGGACTCAGAAAGAAGCTTGTCATTCTTCTGAAGAGCATTATTTGCTATCATCGCAGATACGTTATAGTTTACTTTCATGCCTACCTCATTTCTCTTTAATGTGTGATCACAAAGCCTCAATAAAGGCTTTTGCCATAGTTAAAAGTGTTTTTGTGTCTGTCTGTACTGCATTTTCGCCTTCCATGGCATTTCTTGAAACCACACCTGCAAAGGCAGGCCCTGCTTGTGCGTTGTAGATGATCGCTATGTTTTCAGCGCTTACGATAACGCCTTCTAGCTTTTCTGAAATTCTCTCGCACAATCTGGTTCTTACATTCTCCAGATATTCTGATTCCCACTGGTTCTTTCCATTGGTGGTTGTGAGCATTCCCTGGATGCTTTCCTCTTCTACGAAGAGGCTTAAGTTTAGCTGTCCGTACTCGTCTGTCAGAACACTGGCGTCCATCCTTGACCTTTTTGTATCGTCGCTAGCAAGTGTCACATTCATTGAAACCACTTCTCCGTCGATCTCAACCGGCACTTCATAGCTGTTTCTCTCTGCACTTTTTGTCATTACAGAGATCTGTTTCTGTAAAAGAGCTATTGCTCTGACATCAATATATGTGTCATCACTACTAAGTAGCTCTCTAGATAAATTATCGGACACTCTCTCCAAAATCTTTACATAGTTATCCTGATAATCATCTTCAGAAAGAGATTCTTTTAAAAGCTCCCTTTCTTCCATATCTTCAGTCTTTTTCCAGATATTTCCGTTTCTTCTGTCTCTCTTTTCCTCTATAAATGCCTCAAGATTATTGTAAGTAAGTTCAATGCCAGCCTGAGTCATTTCTTTTGCTGTGGGCTCTGCTGACTTAAGAGATACAGTCTGTCTTATCTGTTCCAGCTCGCTCCTTGCAAACTCCCTCTCAAGCTCCTTGTCTATATCGGCTCTCTTAAGGTCATCAGCAAGCTCTGGTAAAAGAGTCTTATCCGTTATATTGGCCTGCTTAAGCTTTTCAGGTTCAAGGTTTTCGTAAACCGTTTCAGCCTTAGCCCTGTAATATCTGAATGCAGCAGATATCTGATCATCAATCCTTGGAGAATAGTCTTTTTCTTTTACAGAAAGGCCTCCGAAGTCATCATCAACCTTATAGTCCATTCCCCGCCTTGATGCTTTCTGATTTCTTGTGGCACCAAGAAGGTTTCCTATAGTCATATCCTGATCTGTCTTAAGAAGTGATCCAATAGCCTGATAATCAGTGGTCTTTAAGGTGTGGAAAAGTCTGTAGATTCCGATAAAGGAAGCTTTTTCCTCCTTGGTGATCTCACCTTTGTGCTCAAGCTTAAATAAAAACTTTGCGTATCTTTCTTCGCTCTTTCCTTTTTCATTCTCTGAAGACTGTGAATTCTGATCAAGGTTTTGTGACAACTCATCGATTGTCATTGAAAGAGGGTTCTTTCCCTGTCTTATAAGATCGAATACAGCGCCAGGTTTAAGCCTCTCTATAGTGCTCTGAAGCTTTGCATCCCAGCTCCGTACCTTTTCAAAGTTCTCTTCATTTATCTCCATCCTGTTGTAGCCAAGGATCCTTACTGCTCTTCTGTTTTCGTCAGTAGCTTCCTGCTGAAGGTCCTTAAGGATATCATCTACATTTCTGAAAGCTTTTTTAATTGAATCTCCCAGATCTGCTCTTGGGGCAGTCATGAGCTTTTCATAGCCTTCTCCTGCCTGCCTGAATTTTATTGTGGCATTTTCAGATGCCTGGCTTATTTTGAAAAGAGACGCTTCTTTCAGGTCATCAGCCATTGATCCCACGATATCTGCAGGACCATTTGCTATAAGTGACACTCTGCTTATGGTCATTCTGAAAGCATAGCCCATATTTGAAGGTGTCACATTGGTTATCTCATCGATGGCTTTGCCTGTTACTTCCTCGCCATCTCTTGAAAGAATGCCTTTTAGTCTTTCAATGAGCTCTTCCATAGGCGCTGTATCAATAGAAAAGCCGCTGTCCAAAAGGTGCTTATTAGCTTCTACTGTCATCTGCAGCCTTACCTGCTCAAGCTGAAGCCTTGCAGTTACAAGCCTTTCGTCATTTTCCTGAACAGAAGCATAGCTTATTGAGAAATTACTTGTAAGGTTCCTGATAGTTATTTCTCTGCCAGAAGCCACCACATCCTTTACGTCATCATCACTTATATTATCAACAGCATCTTTGATCTCTGCTGCCTTCTCCAGGTTCGAACTTGGGTCAAAAATATCTCCCTTGATAGCTTTTTTCCCATCAGCTATAGCAGAAGCTGCTGCCTTCATGGCATCTTCTTCTGATACTGGGAGCTTAAGGCTCTTAATTGTTTTTACCTGCTCAAGGTTTTGTCCTGTAAGAGGAATTCCCTGAGATACCATCCAAAGAGAGTTCTCCTTAAGGCCTTTATCTTTTGGATCAAGTCCTGCTTCCTCGATGATCTTCTCAATCTGTGGCTCTAAAGCGCTCTCATCTATTTCTTCTGCCTTCTGGGCAAAATAGCCGCCTGCTTCTTGAGCATAGAAGCCATTTCCTGTAACGTTCTGTCCATTTGTACTGTGGGCAGCAAAATAAATGTTTTCTATGGTGGGCTTCATATTGTTGAGCACCATGAACTTAACTGCAGCATCGCCAAGTTCTCCGATGTCTGCAATCTGCTCATAGGCAAGTGTTGCTGCCTTTGCATTTTCTGCTGTTATGGGAATATCTTTCTCATGGAAACTGTCTTTGAGAGCGTTTGCCAAAGCGTCGCTTCCAGTGATCTTTTTTAGCTTATCAACTGAAAGATCATCATTGTATCCAGCAACCACTTCGCCCGCTTCAAGAAGGACACTCTTGATCTTATCAACTATCGTCACAGCATCTTTGCTACCCAGATCCTTAAGATCAAAACCGTCCTCCAGAGCCCTTTTATAGTCCTCTTCGGACATGGTATTTGCCATAAGGGCCATGAAATTATGCTCAGAGAAAACATCCTTGTTTTCTGCCATCTGACTTATATCATCTACGCTTCTTTGATGCTGGGCATAGGCATTATTGGTAAAGCCTGTTGCATCTATATCAAGAGCATAGCTGTTTCCTGAAATTGAATTTTTATTGGTGGAACCTGAAACTGACCTTTCTTTCGCCTCCGTGCTAAGAAGAATCTGATCCTGACTGGTCTTCTGACCACTAATAGTCTGAAAGTTAATGTTCATCTTGCTCCTCATCATAATAAAAAAAGAAGGTAACGGATCATATCCATCACCTTCTATTTCGGCACGTGTTTATTTTTTCTTTAGCTTGGGAGTCTGGAATACAAATACCTCTGCTCCATAGGGTGGAAGGTCAAAGGTTATGCTGTAATCCTTGTAGTCACAAAGCCCTTTAATAGCTTTGATCTTAGGAGGAATGTTGCTGCCTGGTCCTCCAAATCTCTCTTCAGCACTGTCAAGAATATGGGTGTAGGTTCCATCAAATGGAACTCCTACCATGAATCCCTTCCTCTCAACAGGTGTCATATTAAGTACAAATAAGATATTGTCTTTTCCGCTTGACGCTCTTCTGTAGAAGCTGTAGGTGCTCCTGCCCTTGTCGTCTGCGTTGATCCATTCAAATCCGCCCCAGTCATTATCAACTTCGTGAAGGGCAGGATATTTTCTGTAGATCTCTAGAAGGTTTCCTACATAAGCCTTCATTCCCTTGTTAAGGTCATTGTCAAGAAGGAACCAGTCAAGCTCTCTCTTTTCGCTCCATTCTCTCTCCTGACCAAAATCCTGTCCCATGAACAGGAGCTTTTTGCCAGAGTGACCAAACATATACGTATATCCAACACGGAGGTTAGCGTACTTATCAACCTTGTAGCCAGGCATTTTTTCTACCATGGAGCACTTAAGGTGTACCACCTCATCGTGGGAAAGTGGCAGAATGTAGTTCTCTGAATCGTTGTAGCTCATGGCAAAGGTCATCATGTAATGAGCGCCCTGCCTGAAGTATGGGTCAAGCTTCATGTATTCGCAGAAGTCATGCATCCATCCCATGTTCCACTTGAATGTAAATCCAAGTCCGTCATCCTCAGGTCTTGCAGTTACCTTAGGCCATGCTGTTGATTCCTCTGCAATAGTGAGAACCTCTGGATATGTTCCTCTTACTACGCTGTTAAAGTGCTTAAAGAACTCGATCGCATCGAGATTTTTATTGTCACCATATTTATTAGGTACCCACTGACCATCCTTCTTGCCATAGTCAAGGTAGAGCATTGATGCAACCGCATCCACTCTAAGACCATCGATATGGAACTTACGGATCCAGTACAGAGCATTGGCAATAAGGAAGTTTTTAACCTCTGGCTTTTCCAGATTAAAAATCCTTGTTCCCCAGTCTGGGTGCTCGCCCTTACGTGGGTCTGGATGCTCATAGATACATGTTCCATCAAAGGTCGCAAGACCAAAGTCATCAGGGCAGAAGTGAGCTGGTACCCAGTCAAGAATAACGCCTATACCATTTTTATGGAGCTTGTTCACAAGATACATGAAATCTGTAGGCTCTCCATATCTTGAAGTAGGCGCATAATACCCTGTAACCTGATATCCCCATGAGCCATCAAAAGGATGCTCTGCAATTCCTATGAGCTCAATGTGGGTATACTTCATTTCTTTTAAGTATTCAACAATCCTGTCTGCAAACTGTCTGTAGGTGTAAAAACCGTCCTCGGTTCCATCAGGATGTTTCATCCATGATCCGATATGGCACTCATAAATAGCTATAGGAAGCTTTTGTACATCCTTGCCCTTTAAATTGTCATACCACTTGCTGTCAGTCCACTTAAATCCAGACAGATCAGTTGTCCTTGATGCGTTGCCTGGACGAAGCTCTGCAAAATTAGCATAAGGATCTGCCTTGTAAAGCTTCCTTCCGTCCTGAGTTGTAATGAGGAACTTATAAAGAACTCCTATCCCAACTCCTGGAATAAAAAGTGTCCAGATGTTTCCCGTCTTGGTCCTCTTCATCTGGTGGGCATTCTCATCCCATCCATTGAAGTCTCCAACTACGTGGACATCTGCTGCATTTGGCGCCCAAACAGCAAAGAAAAATCCCTTCTTGCCCTTCTCTTCTGATGGATGTGCGCCAAGTTTATCGTATATATCGTAGTGCGTTCCCTGACCGAATAGATACTCGTCGTCTTCAGAAATAAATACCTTATGATCCATGTTGCCCCCTGCGCTTAGAAATTTTAATCATGCATAAAGTCTTTTTCTCTTAATATAATCATATCATTTTCGTCGTATCTTTTGTGAACTAATACATCTACAAAATGAGCCACTGATCTCTTCTCAGCATAATAGATAGCATCATCCACAATGTCTTTTACCTCAGATACAGTTACATCATGGTCTAGAGTCTGTCTCTCGGAGATCCTTGTGTGAAGTGCCAGGATTCCAAGATTATCAATGGCATATTCTTTTTCAAGGGCATACTGCCTTGCGTAAGCTACCAGTGAATCATCATCCAGCGCCTCAATATCAACTCTTACATTGAAGCTCTGTTTAAGAGATGGATTCTTGTCAAGGAATCTGTCCATATCTTCCTTGGTATCTTCCATTACAAGTACAAGTCCCTTGTTTTCCTCCTGAAGGATCTTAAGAAGCTCGCTTACAGTTTCCTGTGTAAGATCAGCCGCTCTCTGTATGATAAGTGCGCCATTTGCCAGCTTGTCAAAGATACCGGCTGTGCTCTTCTTATTCAGAGTATTGGCTGTTATCTTAGCCACCTTGCCACTAAAGTTGGAGTCTGAAGCCTGCATGGCTTTTATAAGACCCTTGGCAAGATTTACTGTGCCTGCACCTTCTTCACCAGTAACAATGGCATTTCCAGAGAATGGATCCATGCTCAGGTTGTCGATAGCGTTGATGATCTGGCGCCTTGACTTCTTGTGATGGATATATGGTCCAAAGAGCTCCTTCTCCTCAGGAGTCATGGTCCTTACGCGCTCCTCAAGCTCTCTGTTTCCTATATGCTTTTTGCCAGAAGGCTTCTTAGCGGGCTCCTTCTTTTGGGCTGGGGCTTCAGCCTTAGGCTCTTTTTCTGCTTCATCCTCCTCGTCCTCATCCTCGTCGTCCTCACCGGACTCAGATTCTTCGGTCTTAGGAGCCTCTTTTTCATCTTCCAGAGATTTTGCTTCTTCTGTTTCTTCTGGCTCTTGCGCTTCTTTTGGCTCTTGCGCTTCTTCTGCCTCTTCATGCTCTTCATCGGCAGATTCGGCAATTTCTTCCTGAACTTCTTCTACTTCCTGTTCATCCTCAGAAGGAAGTTCATTTACTGATGTATCCTCAGCGATCTCCTGAGCTTCGATTTCCTCATCTTCAGGAAGCTCTTCTGGTTCTTCAATATTTTCGTTTTCTATTACTTCAGCTACTGCGGCATTTATGACGTCTTCTCTCTTGACGTTCCAATTGCCTCTTCCTGATGCCTTCTCATAGCTTTCCTTCTTGATGGCATCATTAATGGCTTTTTCTATCTTTTCCTGGAGGCCAGCCTTGGTCTTCTCATCGAAGTCCGCAAACATGTCACCAGTCTCATCTGCTACTCTCTTCTTAACTCTCTCAAGCTGCTTCTGCTGCTGGTCCTTCTTAAACTGTTCCCAGTTATCAAGATACTCGGCAATGCTGATCTGACCTGTGATCTGCTTCTCAACCTCAGGCTCTGGCTCCACTGCAAGAGAGATCTGTCCGTCATACTCCTGAGAAAGCATGTTCTCAAAGTGACTGTGCATCTGATAGTTGGCATTTGGATGAATGACAGCTCCAGGCACTTCATCCTCAAGAGGTTTTTCTTCATAGGCAAAAGAGCTTGTTACAGGAGCAGACTCTTTTTCTGAAGATTCTTCTACTGCAGCTTCTTCAGTTGCCGAAGGCTCTTCTTCAGAATCGTCCTCTACGGCTTCAACCTCTGGCTTTTTCTCCTCCCCAAGGATAGGACCATTTCCGCCATATTTTATCTCGATACCCATCTTAGGGTCAGTGTCAAAGAACACTTCCTGCATTCCAACAGGCTCTGCAGCTGGCTCTTCCTCCTGAGAATCCTCTTCTGGTAAAAGTTCCTCTTCCTGAGGATACTCCTCATCCTGGATCACAGTGTCATCAGGAATTTCCCCTGTGTCCTCAAATATCTCCTCAGTGATAGGCTGCACCGCACCAGTCTGGGCTTCTTCTGTCTGTTCCTGCGAAGTCTCCTTATCTCCTGCAAAGGCCTCATCTCCAATAACTTCCCTAAGGCTCTCTGCCAGTGATTCCTGAAGATTTATGGTGTTATATGTACTTACGTCAACTGAAGGCTCTTTTATCTCGCTTATGTGCGGATAGACTATCTCATCAAAATCTCTCTCCGCAGGCTCTTCCTGCTGTGGCTCGCCCTGACTCTCTGTATCGTTTACAGCAAAAGAAACTTCACCAGGCACAAATTCCCGTGTCTGGCCAAGGTCCTCTTCTTCCTCTGCCTGTCCATTCGCATAAGCCTCAATAACTGAGTCTGTTATAGGAGGCATCTCTTTTGTGGGCTGCTTGATCTCAACAGTTCTGGTCTCATCCTTTCCCACTGCGTCCTTCTCAGCGATTATGGATGGATCCACTATTCCGCCGTGGCTCTGCTTGTATCTGATATATCTGTCCTGCTGTTCAGGTGAAAGGGGTTCATGTAGTGCCTTGAGCTCCAGCGCCTTCATGACATATCTGCCCTCGCCAAACCACAGGAATATCTCATCACATTCCTCAATACACTCTGTAGTAAGACCTACTCTGTGATAGAGGTAAGCCAGCTCGTAAGCCCACTTCTCCTGGTAGTCATGCTTTTTAAGCTCCTCAAGTACTGCTATTCTCTCCTCGAGGCTGACTTCCTGAGCTTCGTAAAGCTTGTACTGAAGGATATATCTGCCTGTATCCCTTGGTGCGATCCTTACGAATTCCTTGTAATACTCCACAGCCTGAACAAACTCACCCATCTTGATGGCAAGCTCGCACAGTGAGTAAACTATAGGCCTTCCAGTTGGATGCCTGTCATAGGCCATAAGGAGAATATCCCTACTCTCCTGAAGTCGTCTGTTTATCTTATACAGATCACTGATGGTACAAAGGGTCGAAACGTTCCTGACCCTCTTCCAGTCTATGGTATCTGCTATTTTTACCGCGTCGGCATATCTGCCTTCCCCAATCAAAGCTTTTATCTCATCAGCCCTGATCTTATACTCGACCTTATCCAAAATATACTCCTCTTTGGTGCATCAAATACTATATCTAGTGCTAGTTTAACATAGGGCTTTATCTTTGTAAAATGTCTGAAAGCTCTGCAAACTGCTCCAGAGTAAGTATTTCTCCCCTTGCTTTTTCATCTACTCCCATTTTTAGAAGTGCGTCAGCAACTTCCTGCCTTGAAACCCCGAGAGACGGGTTATTTGAAAGAGAATTGGACAGCGTTTTCCTTCTCTGGTTGAAGGCGGTTCTCACTATCTCAAATAATCTCTTTTCATCCTGGACCTTGACTCTTGGCTCAGTGTACCTTGACAGGTTCACCACAGCAGACCCCACATTTGGCTGCGGTATAAAGCTGCTTGGTGGAACATCCATTACTGTCACAGCCTTGGCATAGTATCCAACTGCAAGTGAAAGTGAGCCGTAGTCCTTGCCACCAGGTCCTGCTGCCATTCTGTCCGCAACTTCTTTTTGTACCATGACTGTTATGCTCTCGATCCTGGCCCTGCTCTCGAAGAGCTTCATGATTATTGGTGTAGTGATATAGTATGGAAGATTAGCTACTACCTTAATGGGTCTTCCGCCGTTTTCCGAAACTATCTCATCCAGATCCACCTTAAGGATGTCCTCATTTATCACCGTCACGTTGTCATATTCAGACAATGTATCTGCAAGCACAGGCAAAAGAGTCTTATCTATTTCAACTGCAACAACCTTCCCCGCCGCTTCTGCCAGGTACTGAGTAAGGCTTCCTATTCCAGGTCCTATCTCAAGTACAAGGTCATCATCTGTAACGCCTGCTGCCTCAACAATGCCCTCAAGAACGTGACTATCTATAAGGAAGTTTTGTCCAAACTTCTTTTTGGCACTCATGTTGTATTTAGCCAGCACCTCCTTGGTGCGGGCCGCACTTCCTAAATACGCCATATTTTCTCCATTCTGTTATGTGAAAAGAGCTTTAACCAAGCCTGTACATATCCCTTGCATTACGCTCTGTTATATCAATTACTTCCTCTTCACTTATGCCCTTTATCTCCGCCATGGCCTTTACAACATATGGAAGATTTAAAGAGCTGTTGCGCTTTCCTCTGTTTGGCTCTGGCGCAAGGTAGGGACAATCTGTCTCTAAGATGATCTTCTCGATTGGTATCTCAGATACCACTTCCTTCATCTTTTTGCCATTCTTAAAGGTAAGTACTCCGCCAACTCCAATGTAAAATCCCATCTTGACGCACAGGGTGGCAACTTCCTTGGAATAAGAAAAGCAGTGTACCACTCCTCCTATATCGCCGGCATTATTATCCTTAAGGATCTGAACTGTATCTGCTGCTGCGTCCCTTGAGTGAATAACAACAGGAAGCTTAACTTCCCTGGCAAGATCAAGCTGTCTTACAAACCACTTTTTTTGTATCTCGTGATCTGGCTCTGGCCAGTAGTAGTCAAGTCCGATCTCTCCTATGGCAACACACTTTTCATCTGCGGACATCTGCCTGATCCTGTCAAAATTGTCATCACTTAGCTCAGCGCTGTCACTGGGGTGAACTCCAACCGCCCCGTAAATGAAGTCATATTTATGGGCAAGCTCAAGTGTAGTCTTAGACGATGCCAGATTAGCTCCAATATTTACAATAGTTCCAATTCCATTCTCCTTCATGGACAAAAGTAGGCTGTCTCTGTCTATATCAAACTGCTCATCATCATAATGAGCATGAGTGTCAAAAATCATGTGAAATCCTCTTATTTCCTCATTGTTCCCCATATAATTTACCATAAATAATCCCCTGTGAAAACGCATAGAAACAATGGTTTTAAAAAAAATTGAAAAAATTTTAAAAAAGTGCTTGCATTATTCTTCATGCCGTAGTAAGATATCACTTGTCGTTAAGACAGCGCAAGCTTCTAAATAACGAATGCACCGCTAGCTCAGTTGGTAGAGCACCTGACTCTTAATCAGGTTGTCCAGGGTTCGAGACCCTGGCGGTGCACGCCGAGTACTGTTTTCGTGGGTATATCCTACGGGGATGGTACTTTTTTTCGCGTTAAAGTGAGCCACGCAATATTAAAAGAGATAACAAAATACCAGTGAGGTGCTCGCACATCTAAGGGTATTTTGTTATCTCTTTTCATTTATGCGGCGAACGCCGCGTAAATGAGGAATTTGCTTGCAAATTCCGAATATTGCGCGACTCACTTTAACGCGAAAAACTGTCGGCATAGCGTTTCGAGTGGCACTGCTCAAAGTGAACCCTGCCGACAGACTCGGAAACGCTTACGCTTATTCCTCGTTGTCGCGGCGTTCGCCGTATGAATTAAAAAAACAGGTAACAGTTGTGAGCAAGCTCCCACTGCTACCTGTCTTTTTAATTCGCATGGTTCACTTTAACGCGCATTCTCCAGCATCTCCTGCATTGTATGCCATCCCAGCACCGCACACTTAACTCTTGCAGGCATATGAGCCACATCCTGAAGAGCTGCTGCCTCATCAAGGGCCTCCAGGCTCTCCTCATCAGTGATCTCTCCCTTTATCATTCCCATAAAGGTTCCAGCAAGCTTAATAGCTTCTTCCTTATTTTTTCCAATGATCTGGTCCACCATCATATCAACAGATGCCTGTGATATAGCGCATCCAGATCCCTCATAACCAGCGTCTGTGATAACACCATCTGCAATCTTAAGGCTAAGTGTAATGTCATCTCCACAGCTTGGATTAACGCCTCTCATTACAAGATCAGGAGACTCTATAGCTTTTTTGTGTACCGGATGAAGATTGTGTTCGTTTACTATTTCTCTGTATAACTGCTTAAGCTCCATAGCCCATTACCTCCCTGACTTTTGAAAGCTTGTCCAAGAATATTTTAACCTCTTCTTCGGTATTATAAAAGTACACACTTGCTCTTGCTGTGGAACCAGCTCCAATAAACTGCATAAGAGGCTGAGCACAGTGATGTCCTGCTCTGATGCAGACCTTGTCATCGTTAAGAACTGATGAAAGATCGTGTGGATGAACGCCATCCATTGTAAATGTTACAATACCGCAGTGTTTACTTGGGTCCTTGGAGCCATGTACCTTGATATAAGGGAGCTTTGCAAGTCCTTCCATCAAAAGAGCTGTGAGCTTCTGCTCCTGCTTTTCAATAGCCTCAAATCCTATTTCTTCTATATATTTGATTGCAGTTTCAAGTCCAACTGCATCACCAGCGTTTACTGTACCTGCTTCAAACTTGTGCGGAAGTTCGGCGTAGGTTGCATCTTCTCTTGTTACGTACTCAATCATCTCGCCGCCAGTAAGAAATGGCTGCATGTTCTCAAGAAGCTCTTTTCTTCCATATAAAGCACCAATTCCCATAGGCGCTAACATCTTGTGGCCAGAGAAGGCAAAAAAGTCACAACCTATATCCTGCACATCCACCTTCATGTGTGGAGTAGACTGGGCGCCATCTACTACTACAATCGCGCCTTTGGAATGGGCATATTCAGTAATCTCTTTTACCGGATTGGTAACGCCCATAACATTTGAAACGTGACCAACAGCCACGATCCTGGTCTTATCTGTGATCTTGGAGGTGTACTCTTCTCTGGATATAACACCTTCCTCATCAGGCTCAAGGTAAATGAGCTTTGCCTTGTTTTTCTTTGCTACCATCTGCCATGGAAGCATATTGCTGTGGTGCTCCATTACTGTAATGACGATCTCATCGCCTTCTTTTACATTATCAAGACCATAGCTGTATGCAACAAGGTTTATTGATTCTGTGGTATTTCTTGTGAAAATGATCTCTTCCGGAGTCTTGGCACCAATAAAAGCAGCTACGGTCTTCCTTGCGCCTTCATAGCACTCTGTAGCACCCATGCTCCAGTCGTACAATCCCCTTAATGGATTGGCGTTTGTTGTTTTATAAAACTCAGAAACAGCCTCCAAAACCTGCCTTGGTCTTTGGCTTGTAGCTGCATTATCGAAATAAACGTACTCTCCGGATTTTAAGATATCAAAATCCTTACGGCACTCCAAAGGTGTCTTCATAAGTTCTCCTTACCTGTCATACAATCTGCTGAACATAGTATATTACCAGCTGTTTGATCTCCTCGTCAGGAATAAGCCTTGCCACGCTTTCAAGACGAGCCTTTATCATGATCCTCTTAGCCTCTTCCTCGTCAATGCCTCTTGTCTGCATATAGAATAGAAGATCCTCTCCAAGCTTGCCAATTGTAGCTCCGTGTCTTCCTTCAACGTCCTCTTCCTGGCACAGGATAACTGGCATAGTGCGGTTGATCACATCTTCTGATAAAAGAAGCGCATCCTCCTGCTCATCTCCAACAGATCCTGAACTTCCAGTCTTAAAATCAAGAGTTCCTCTAAGGGTCTTTTTCGCTGTTCCCATAAGAACGCCCTTAAACTGCATAGAAGCATCAGTCTTTTTGCCCCTCTGATCTGCCACATAGTTCATATCAAGACTGTGGTCATCTCTTGAGAGGTAACCAAGATTACTGTAAAAAGCGGACTCTTTTTCGGAGAGGTTTACATATGCTCCGTTAAATACCTCTTTTCCGCCAAGCTCGAGAGCTGTCAGGTTGATCTTACCGCCCTTAAGACATGCTCCGCCAATATCATCAAAGTGAACATAACCATCTCCAAGAAGCTGGACCTTAACAAGATTTATTGTAGCATCTTCCTCTGCAAGAAGTCTTGTGCTGACGCCCAAAAATCCAGATGCGCTGCGCTTAGAATTATATGCCAGGATAACTGTAACTTCTGATCCTTTTTTTGCGCGAATGACCTGACCTGCAATACCTGTAAAGCCATCCTCAAGATCCTGACGAAGTACGATTGGCTCTGTAACTTTGGCATTTTCATCTACTGTATAAACATCGCAGGTTCCACCATTTTCCAAAAAGAGCGCATCCACATCAGCTCCCATACCGGTTCTTATGGGCTGAGCCTCATCCCTTTTAGCAGTCTCGCAGTTTGGGCTTACCATCTCTTCTTTTAAAGAAAGGATCCTGTCTTTATTTGCCCTGAATATCTCTCCTGCCTCATCAAATGAAACATTTTCCTTGAGGATAACTCCAGAAGGAACTTCTTTCTTACTTGAAATAGCCTTATTTTTTAGTTCAATGTCTTTTATCTCAAGTCTGCCATCATTTACGTGAAGAAAATTGTAAGTGGTAACTGGCAGAACATTGACTTTCATATTTAAATCCTTACTCATCATCTGTCCTCTTATCAGCCGTTTCCGCTCATCTCGAGCTTGATCAGGTTGTTCATCTCTACTGCGTATTCCAGTGGCAGTTCCTTGGATACAGGATTTGCAAAGCCGCTGACGATCATTGCCTTGGCATCCTCTTCACTGATACCCCTGCTCATCAGATAGAAAATAGCTTCATCACTGATCCTGCCGATCTTGGCCTCGTGTCCCACATCTGCATCATTGGTCCTTATGTCCATTCCAGGAATTGTGTCTGCTCTTGAAATACTGTCGAGCATCAGTGAGTCACAGGAGATTGAAGCCTTAGCTTTTTTAGCCGTACTCTGTATAGTTACGCTACTTCTGTAAGTACCGATACCGCCGTCCTTGGAAATTGACTTGGTATTGATAACTGAAGATGTCCTCTCACCCTGATGTACCACCTTGGCACCAGTATCAAGGTTCTGGCCCTTACCAGCAAACGTGATACCTGTAAACTCCATCTTGGAATTATCACCCTTAAGGATAGTCATAGGATACAGGTAAGATGTGTGGGAGCCAAAAGAGCCTGAAACCCACTCCATGATCCCGTTCTCCTCAACAAGAGCCCTCTTGGTGTTTAGGTTGTACAT
>Ga0256405_10006987_pt1 | contig 17474 bp, 18 predicted proteins | sample RumenRJG_02DNA_FD_189096 | JGI IMG/M metagenome (GOLD analysis project Ga0256405, IMG submission 189096) | Bovine rumen microbial communities from Lethbridge, Alberta, Canada - RJG_02 | ecosystem: Host-associated > Mammals > Digestive system > Stomach > Rumen | place: Canada: Alberta...
GTCTGTTGTTGCCCGCACGGGCCGTGGTCAGCTGATCGTGAGCCCGGATAACGGTACCTTGACGCATATCGACCGCGTCATCGGCATTGAAGAGGTACGCGAGATTGAGGAGTCGGTCGGACGTCGTCGTGACAGTGAGCACAGCTGGACCTTCCATGGTCGGGATGTGTATGCCTATACGGGTGCGCTGCTGGCGTCGGGAAAAATTCAGCTGGAAGACATCGGTCCTTCGTTTGATCCGAAGGATATCATCCGTCTGGAAGGAAAGAAGGCTGTTCTTGAGGGCAATGCCATTACCGGTACGATCGAGACGCTGGATGTACGCTTCGGTTCGCTATGGACGGATATCAGTCGCAAGCTGTTTGAAAAGCTGAATGTGAAGGTCCATGAGCAGGTGGATGTCAGTATCTACCGCGGAAAGACGCGTGTCTATCATTCGTTTGTGACGTATGGTCATACGTTTGCGGAAGTCGAGATTGGTGAGCCGCTGCTGTATGTGAATTCGATGGATCATATTGGTCTGGCGATCAATCAGGGAAACTTTGCGAAGGCCTACAACATCGGTACACGGGATCCGTGGGTCATTCGCCTTGAGAAGCGTTGAATAATGAAATACGCCCGGCAGAGAATCAGTCTGCCGGGCATCGTTGTATCTAAATTAAGAGTTGTCGGTACGATCTTCCAGTGGAATGTAGGGGCGTTTACTGTCTCCGACGTATTTATAGGCGGGACGAATGAGGCGGTCGGCGAAGGCGACTTCCTCCATGCGGTGTGCACACCAGCCGCCGCAGCGGGCAATGGCAAAAAGAGGGGTATAGAGATCCTCCGCGATGCCGAGCATCCGGTAAATGAGGCCGGAGAAGAGGTCGACATTGGCACAGATGGGCTTGGAACTGTGCTTCTCAAGATAGAAGGCTTCGGGGGCGAGACGCTCAATGGCTGCGAGCATGTTCCATTCGTTTTCGAAGCCTTTCTGGCAGGCCAGCTGGCGGGAGCTGTTTTTTAAGATCTGGGCACGTGGATCGGAGAGGGTATAGACGGCGTGTCCGACGCCATAGATGAGGCCGGATCCGTCACTTCCCTCTTTGCGCAGAATGGCGCGCAGAGCGTCGAGGACCTGCTGATCGTTGGTGGGGTCGCTGACGTTGTTCATGAGCCAGTCCAGCTGGTGCATGCACTTGTGGTTGGCGCCGCCGTGCTTGGGACCCTTGAGGGAACAGATGGCGGAAGCGATGGCGGAGTAGGTATCGGTGCCGGTTGAGGAGACGACGCGGTCCGTGAAGGTTGAGTTGTTTCCGCCGCCGTGATCGGCATGCACAACCATGCACAGGTCCAGAAGTTTCGCCTCGTCGTGCGTAAACTGCTGATCGGGACGGTAGATGGAAAGAATATGCTCCGCCGTCGAGAGGCCATGGCGCGGATAGTGGAAGTAGAGTGACTTGTGCTCATAGACGTGGAGCTTTGTCTCGTAGGCATAGATCATCATTGTGGGCAGACCGGCAATGAGATTGACCGACTGGCGGATGATATTTTCCAGCGACGTATCCTCCGCATGCTCGTCGTAGCTGTACATGGCCAGAACGGAGCGGGCGAGCTTGTTCATGATGTTGGGAGAGGGGGCGTTCATGATCATGGTTTCCGGGAAGCCGTTGGGCAGTTCACGGTGGCTTTCGATGATTTCCGAGAAGCGCTTCAGATTCTTCTCAGTCGGCAGGGAGCCGAACAGCAGCAGCCACTCCACTTCTTCGAAGAGGAAGCGGTCCTTTTTGATGCCTTCTTCAACAATCTCGTCGAGATCGATGCCGCGGTAAATGAGTTTTCCTTTGATCGGGGCCGGAGTGCCGTCCTTCTGCCGTTGGTAGCCGATGACGTCGCAGATGTTGGTCAGACCGGCCAGTACGCCCGTGCCGTCCGCATTGCGTAATCCGCGCTTGACGCCGTATTTGTCGCTGATATCCGGGTTAATGTAATTATTTTTTCGGAATTCATCGCACAGCAGCTTTAGATCCTGCGGCGCAAGCTGGGCAACATCGGGATAAAAATCAGGCATGGAAAACCTCCGTTGCGTGTATTATAGGCTGTTTTACGGATGGCAAATAAACTTTGCGGAGAGTTTTCTGAAAAATGATAAGGAAAGCTGAAAGCGAGGTGAAAACTAACCGTCTTGACAACGCAGAACGGAGTGCTAAACTTTTTTCGAACAATGTTCGAAAAGGAAAAAGATGCCGGTACATTTTGCGTCAAAGGAAGAAATATTAAAGCATTGTCGGGATATCGTTCAGCGGAAAGGGCTGCAGGCACTGAATATGCGGGCAGTTGCGGATGCGTGCGGGATGGGACTTGGATCTCTTTACTACTATTTTCCATCGAAAAATGCGCTGGTCATTGCGACGATTGAAAGTGTTTGGGAGGAAATGTTCCGCCTGGATGATACATCGATGGAAGACTGTTCATTCGCAGTGTATGTGCAACGGTGCTTTGAGCGCTTATATCAGGGTGTGCAGCTGTATCCAAATTTTTTTACGATTCATTCCGTCAGCGTTTCGGCTTCCGGGCGTCCTGAGGCAAGACAGGCGATGATGCGTTATCAGCAGAAGATTCTTTCTTCGTTTCGTGCTGTTTTGATGCGGGATCCTTTGGTGCGGAAGGATGCGTTTGATGATTCTTTTTCGCTGGATGATTTCTTAGGGTATGTGCTGGAGAGTATGTTTGATCTGATACTGCATGGTCATCATGAGTGTCATGTGCTTTTACAGATGATTACTCGCACGCTGTATGACCCCGCTGTGACGGAAAGAGGAGAAGAGAAATGAGGGCGTTTTTCGAGTCGGCATTTGATGTTGTGTATCTGGTTCTGGTTTTGACGCTTGGCATCCGTATGCTGCGGAAGGCTGAAGGAAGGCGGCAGTTTCAGCTGTTTGGGGCGATGGCGGTTGTTCTTGGGGCGGGGGATGCGTTCCATCTGGTGCCGCGGATGATCGCTTTATGGACGGATGGTTTTGAGGCGCATGCGGCGGCGCTTGGAATCGGGAAACTGATCACATCGGTAACGATGACCGTTTTCTATGTTCTGCTGTACTACGTTTGGCGTGAGCGTTATGGGATTCGGGACAGGAAGAGTCTGAGTGCGGCTGTCTGGCTGCTGGCTGTGGTACGGGTGGTTCTTTGCTTCATGAAGCAGAATGAATGGACCAGCGTTAATCCGCCGCTGAGCTGGGGCATTTATCGGAATATTCCCTTTGCATTATTGGGGCTGTTGGTCATTGTGCTGTTTTATGTGCGGTCGCATGTGGATGCTTCATTTCGCTGGTTGTGGCTGACAATTGTGCTGAGCTTTGCCTTCTATATTCCGGTTGTGTTGTTTTCGCATCAGTATCCTGCGGTTGGAATGTTGATGATTCCAAAAACCTGCGCCTATGTTTGGACGGTATGGATTGGATATCAGGCTATGAAGGGAGAAAGGAAATGAAGAAGTATCTGAATATTGCCATGGGCTATGCAATTGCGGCGATGGCAGGCGGTGTATTCTACCGCGAGTTCACGAAGTGGAACCATTTTACAGGTGTGACGATGCTCTCGAAGGTTCATGCGCATCTGTTTATGCTGGGAATGGTGATGTTTCTGCTTGTTGCGCTGTTTTCGCAACAGATGGAACTGGAAAAGGAAAAGAGTTTTCATTGGTTTATGCGGCTTTATAACATCGGTCTGCCGTTGACGGTCGTCATTATGCTGGTGCGCGGTATTGTTCAGGTGAAGGCAATTGTGCTTTCCTCGGGTGCAGATGCGGCGATCGCAGGCATTGCGGGCATAGGACACATTGTGTTAAGCGTTGGAATCATTCTGTTATTGGTAACGCTCAAGCGTGCATCCGAAGAAAATAAATGAAACAAGAGCTGCCTCAGATGCCGGGCAGCTTTTTTAACCGGTATCGTTTTTCGTTGACAAACCATGCTTGAGAGTACAATAGTGACAAGAAAAAAAGGGAGGTTCACCCTATGGAAGCTGTACTCATTCCGGGAGACGGCATCGGCAGGGAAATTGCGGCGAGCGTCGTCCGTGTAAGTGAAGCGCTGGAAACAGGCATTGTCTGGAAACCATACCAGGCAGGTGCTGCCTATTATGAAAAGACGGGAGCGCTATTTGAAGAGGGGATGCTGGAGGCGATTCAATCAACGGGCACAGCACTCAAGGGACCGACGGCGACGCCGATCGGGACAGGGTTTCGATCCATCAATGTGCAGCTGCGGCAGATGTTTCATACGTATGCCAATCTGCGGCCGGTTCATTCCATCCCAGGGGTGAAAACCCGTTTTGATAACGTTGATCTTGTCATTGTCCGGGAGAATTCGGAGGATCTTTATAAGGGACTGGAATACCGGGTGGATGAAAATACGGCACATGGCATCAAGCTGATTACCCGGCCTGCCAGTGAGCGTATCGTTCGCTTTGCGTTTGAATATGCAAGAAAATACGGGCGTCACAAGGTGACAGCAGTACATAAGGCAAACATCATGAAAGAGACGGACGGTCTGTTTCTTGAGGCGGCGAAGACAGTTGCCGGTGAGTATCCGGATATCCGTTTTGACAGCGTCATTATTGATGCGCTGTGTATGAAGCTGGTCACGGATCCGACGCAGTTTGATGTGCTGGTTGCGCCGAATCTTTATGGCGATATCATCAGTGATCTGTGTGCCGGTCTGGTCGGTGGTCTTGGGTTTGCGCCAAGTGCCAACATCGGAAAGGATACGGTCATTTATGAAGCCGTGCACGGCTCGGCACCGGATATCGCTGGAAAAGGAATTGCTAATCCAACGGCTTTACTGATGGCGTTTGAAATGCTGCTGCGGGATCACGGGATGAAAGAAAAAGCCGATTGCCTGCAGACCGCATTGAAAAAAGCTCTCGCCGACACGCAGGCAGCGACGCCTGATGTCGGCGGCACAGGCACGACATCCGCTTTTACGGATGCCGTGATTGACGGGATCTTGGAGAATAAATGATGAAGCTGATCGATCAGAAGGTGAAATATGTAAAGGGGTCAGTGGTCCCTTTGGAGGATGGTGAGGCGTTTGATCGCTCTTTGACGCTGAGCGGACGTATTCTGGCGGCGCACAGTACGGGGACCGATGGGATGTATCACATTCGCTTTGATTCGCTGACGTCGCATGATATTACCTATGTCAATATTATTCAGACGGCACGTGCTTCGGGGCTTACGAAGTTTCCGATGCCGTATGTGTTGACCAATTGCCACAATACGCTGTGTGCAGTTGGGGGAACGATCAATGAGGATGATCATCGGTTTGCGCTGAGTGCTGCGCATAAGTATGGCGGTATTTATGTTCCGCCATGCCTGGCGGTTATTCACAGCTATAACCGGGAGATGATGACCGGCTGCGGGAAGATGATTCTCGGTTCCGATTCGCATACGCGTTATGGTGCTCTGGGTACGATGGGCATCGGTGAAGGCGGCGGGGAGCTGGTAAAGCAGCTGATCAATCAGACCTATGATCTTTCGCAGCCGCAGGTGATTCTTGTCCATGTGACTGGTAAGGTGAAACCGGGCATTGGTCCCCACGATGTGGCGCTGGCGTTAGTTGGAGCGGTCTATCACAGTGGTTTTGTGCGCAACAAGGTGCTGGAGTTTGTGGGCGAAGGCATTCATGGTCTTTCGCAGGATTTCCGCAATGGCATCGATGTGATGACTACGGAGACGGCCTGCCTTTCTTCGATCTGGGAAACGGATCAGGAAACGCAGCGCTATTATCAGATCCATGGAAGAGAGGAAGATTACAGGCAGCTTTCTGTTGCGGAAGGTGCCTGCTATGATGGTGCGATTGAGCTGGATCTGTCGGAAATTTCCAGCATGATTGCGCTGCCGATGCATCCGAGCTATGCGGTGAGAATCAGTGATCTCAAGGAACATCCCTATGAGCTTTTGAAAGAGGCCCAGGATCGTTCGAACAGGCAGCTGAATGGTGTGACGATGGACCTGGTGTCGAAGATCGATGACCGCGGCCGGATCCATGTGGATCAGGGCATCATTGCCGGCTGCAGCGGCGGCATCTATGAAAACATTTGTGCGGCGGCACACATTTTGAAGAACGGTGACTGCGGCAATGGTGAGTTCCGTCTCAGTGTCTATCCGGATTCGCTGCCGGTATATTTTGCGCTGGCGCGCAACGGGGTGCTGGCCGATGTGACGGCGAGCGGCGCGATCGTGCGGGAAGCCTTCTGCGGCCCGTGCTTCGGTGCCGGAGAGACGCCGGCCAATGGCGAATTCTCGATTCGTCATACGACGCGCAACTTCCCGAACCGTGAAGGTTCGAAGCCTGCGGAGGGACAGATTGCGGCGGTCGGTCTGATGGATGCCCGCTCGATTGCGGCCACGGCCCGTAACCAGGGCATCCTGACGGGGGCGGACGAGCTTGGCGAAGAGGCGGTATGTGAGGTTCCTCCCTTTACCTTTGATCAGGGAATCTATGAGAAGCGTGTGTATAACGGCTGGGGTAAGGCAGAGCCGGAAACGGAGCTTGTCTTTGGGCCGAACATCAAGGACTGGCCTGAGATTCCTGCGCTGAGTGATGATCTTCTTCTGAAGGTTGTGACCTATATTGATGATCCGGTGACGACGACCGATGAGCTGATCCCTTCGGGTGAGACATCGAGCTTCCGCTCCAACCCGCTGCGTCTGGCGCAGTTTGCGCTGGGACGCAGGGATCCACAGTATGTGTCCAAGGCGGAAGCCGTTGCGAAGCTTGATGCGATGCGCAGAGCTTCAAAGACTGAGGCGGAATCTGAGAAGGTGTATGCGGCACTGAACAGCAGCGGCGTAGCGACATCGGCTGCAGATACGCTGATTGAATCCTGCATCTATGCCAATAAGCCGGGCGATGGGAGTGCCCGTGAACAGGCCGCATCGTGCCAGCGTGTGCTTGGCGGCGGTGCCAACATTGCGCAGGAATATGCGACAAAGCGCTACCGCACCAACTGCATTAACTGGGGCATCGTGCCCTTTGAGACAAAGATGCCGGATGCCTTCAAGGAAGGCGACTGGATCTTTGTAAAGGGCATCCGTGAAAGCCTTGAAAAAAATACGCCGGTAAAGGCGTATGTGGTAGGAAGCGATGGCACTGTTTCGCCGCTCGCATTAACCTATGGGACTCTTGACGAGCAGGAGAAGGAAACGCTGCTCGCCGGCTGCCTCATCAATTACAACCGGAACCGGATTAAGCATTAGCGGTATAGTGACGCTTCAATGTCCATTGCCATCTGCGTAATGTCAGGCATCTTCAGTAAGGAGACTTCCTGCAGCAGGGCATTGTCACGGAAGCGGTCATGACTCAGAATGACCCGGTACGACTCGTACAGCAGCTCCATGGAAAGATCCAGATCGAGCCGGGCCGTTCCGATGCCCATGCGCTGTACGGCGGTGGCGGTGCGGCTGCGCTGCCAGCCGTTGTTGGCAATGATGCACTGGGGAATGGCCAGGGTACTTGCCAGATTGTAGATCCATAAATTTCCATCACTGACACAGGCGCGCGCGCCGTCCATGAAATGTTCATCTACGTGGTCCACGAAGATGAGATTTCCCTCGGTGTGCGCTTTTATGTTGGGCAGATAGATCTTTACGTTATAGCCGGCGCCCGCGAAGGCTTTTCGTGTCATGGTGAGAAGACGGTGAGGGTGGATCGATGTTTCAGCCAGGAAGATGCAGAGATCCTTGCCGGTGGTCGGTGTGAGTTCGTGGAACATGGAGCCGTAGCGGCGCAGGCCGGGATGGTCCGTGAAGGGCTGGGAGGCCGCGGTTCCAAAGGTGAACAGTGCGTTGCAGTGATGATAGAGATCGGTGAGCCGCAGGATCTGTTCCACCTTGACTTCGGTCAACAGGCGGTTGACGCCGGAAAGACATTTGGCATCGAAGCGGCGGTTTTTGAAGCTGGCGGCGGTGATGAAGCTCCAGCAGGGGACATTCGTCAATGCGGCAGCGATTGGAGCTGCGATCCGGCCGCAGTCGATGATCAGATCCGGTTCGAAGCTGTGGACGGCATTGGCGATGGCGGTGAGATCTTCCTTGAGGAAGCGGTACTTCGTTGCGCCCAGGTTCCAGTAGTCTTCTTCGATGGTCGGCTTCTGCACATAGGTTTTAGAAAAGAGGTGTACTGGCTGTGACGGGGAAGGGAAGCGGGTGCAGTCGGAAAAGGGCTGCTTTTGGGGAAGGCAGCAGGCAACGGTATGATGGCGGAGGGACAGCGTCTTTGCGATGGATTCGGCAAGCAGGAGGCAGCTGTCTTCCGCGGGATGTGAAGTGTCGGGAAGAATCAGGATTTTCATCGTGTTCAGTATAGCATCTGCGTTTGGGCGCTTCGGTGGTGGGTGAATCCAATATTTTTCGTTGCGTTTCCATTTTGAGCCTATTAAGATAAGGGACAGGAAAAAAGGAGGATTTCATTCCATGCTGGAAGTACTGAATCATCCGCTGATTACACACAAACTGACCCAGATGCGCCGCAAGGAGACGGGTACGAAGGATTTCCGTGAGAATCTCGATGAGATTGCGGAGCTGATGGCGTATGAGGTATGCCGTGATCTTCCGGTGGAGCCGGTTGACATTGAGACGCCGGTTGCGCCGTGCACGGGCTATCAGCTGAGCAAGGAAGTTGTCATTGTTCCGATTCTGCGTGCTGGTATCGGTCTTTTGGATGGTATTCGCCGGCTGGTTCCGACGGCCAAGGTTGGCTTCATTGGTCTGTACCGTGACGAGAAGACGCTGCAGCCGCATGAGTATTTTGCCAAGTTCCCGAAGGATCTGGACAAGGCGGTTGTCATGATCGTTGATCCGATGCTGGCGACGGGTGGCAGTGCTCTGGCAGCGATTCATTCGGTCAAGGAGCGCGGGGCAAAGAATATCAAGCTGGTTTGCCTGGTCGGTGTTCCGGAAGGTGTGCGTGCGGTTCAGAAGGAATATCCGGATGTGGATATCTATCTGGCGGCGTTGGATGATCATCTGAATGAGAATGGTTACATTGTGCCGGGTCTTGGTGATGCGGGCGACCGTATCTTCGGTACGAAGTAATTGATGTCCTCTGACTATATCGTTTCGATAACGATTCGGATTGTGTGCTTCGCCATCAGTTTCTGGGCTCTGGATGCGCTGGACTTTCAGCGGTTTCTGAAGAAGGGCCGGGTGGCGAAGGCGCAGGTGCTGTACTGGATCCTGGCGGCTTCCCTGGGGTGGATGCTGGCAGAGTTCATTCTCGGCCTGATGTCAATCGCATGAGTAACACGGGGCAGCGTGGGATGCACGCTGCCCTTCATGGTATAATTGGAGAACTTGCAGAAAGAAGGGAAGAGCGGATGAATCTTGTGCTTGGTGCGTTGCCGTATTTCATTCTTCCTTTTGTCATTTCTGTGTGTCTGGTTCCGGTGTGCAAGCGGATTGGCTGGAAGCTCGGCATCTATGCTGAAGAAAATGCGCGGACCGTGCATCATGGCAAGATCGTGCGCATCGGCGGTACGGCGATTGTGTCGGCGTTCTATGTGTCGCTGGCGGTGCTGTGGCGGACGGATGCGAAGCTGAACGGTATCCTGATCGGTGCGGCAATTATCTTCTTCGGTGGCCTTCTGGATGATATCTATGATCTTCCTCCGAAGGTGAAGCTGCTGTTTCAGGTGGCCGGGGCTGCGGCGGCGCTGTCGATCGGTTCGCTGGCGCTGGATGAGATTCATATTCTGTCGCTGCATATTACCAACAGAGTCATTGTCTGGCTCTTCTCGTTTCTGTGGCTGATCGGCGTGACGAATGCGATCAATCTGATTGATGGTCTCGATGGCCTGTCGTCGGGCATCTGTACGATTGTGGCGGCATCCATCGGCCTGATCGGTTATTTCATGGGACGCCGTGACGTGTGCATCATTACGCTGACGCTGTGCGGCGCAATTCTGGGCTTTCTTCCGTATAACTTTCATCCGGCGTCGATCTTCGTGGGCGATTGCGGTGCGCAGTTCATGGGCTTTACGATTGCGGCGCTTTCGCTGCTTGGTTTCAAGACGACGGCGTTCATTTCGCTGGGTCTTCCGATTCTGACACTGTTCATTCCGATCTCGGATACGCTGGTTGCGATTCTTCGGCGCAAACTGCGTGGGCAGAAGATCATGGAGGCGGACCGTGGTCATCTGCATCATATTCTGATGTTCAAGCTGAAGCTTGGCCATAAGAAGACGGTGCTGATTCTGTACCTGGTGACGGCTCTGTTTGCGTCGGCTTCAATTCTGACGTACTTCAATCCGGGGGCGGGCATCATCGTGATTCTGATTCTTCTTCTGCTGTCGGATCTCTTCATTGAGTATACGGGCATGATCAATCCGCACTGGCATCCGATCCTGTCCTTGAGCAACCGCCTCTTCGGGGTGCCGAAGATGGAGAAGGGCGAGGATCCTGTCGATACGGAATACCTTGAAACCGAACATCGTGAATATAACGAAAAAACCGGTGACTGATCCGGTTTTTCTGTGCTCCGGAATGCGCGCTATGCGGAAAAAAGGTAAAATAATAGATAGATCTTTGAATGATCAATCCGCAGGAGGACACTATGGAAGAAGAACCCATCAACACTGTCATTGCGATGCTCAAGGATGCGAGGGAGGAGATCGGTGGACTGATTTCCGACTATGAGTCCGGCCGGATTCCGCCGCAGGAACTTGTGGCGGAGACCTTCGAAATCGGAAAAATGTTCATTGGCTGGTCGGATGAAATGAGCGATGAAGAGGCTCTGAAGCTGATCATGAATGAGAACAGGCAGATCCAGAAGTATCTGAAAAAGCGGAGGATGCAGTCATAATCTGAGAGAAACCGGTGATTGTGCCGGTTTTCTTTTTGCCTTCAGGGCGAAAATAAATTGACATGTAATATACCTTGACACGTGAGGTATATATGACTATATTGTTTCTGTAAGACAAGGAGGCAATCCTATGAAGCGGAACGTAATGACTGATCATCGCAACAGAAATCATAAGGATCTGCGTGAGGCGGTGCGCCGTCCGCACTACCCGGAGTGGAAGGCGGCGGAGTTTGAGATGCATGGTGTGAGCGATCCGTTCGCGAGAAGGAGTGATCTGAATGGCAATCGCGGCTGATCTTCTCAGGGGAAGTACGGATGCGATCATTCTGCGCTTTCTGATGGAACAGGATTCATACGGCTACCAGATCAACAAGGACATTGAGCAGCTTTCCGGTGGGCAGTATCAGCTTTCGGAAGCGACGCTGTATACGGCGTTTCGAAGGCTGGAGAAGGAGGGGCTGATCACCTCCTACTGGGGCAGTGAAAACAGCGGTGCGCGCCGCCGCTACTATAAAATCACCGATGAGGGAAGAACGGTGTATCTCTCGAGTGTCGCGGAGTGGGATGCGGCAATGGATCTGATCCGGAAGCTGATTCATCTTTCGGACGTGGATGAGAAAGGAAAAAGGGGCTAACGGTATGGACCGCATTAAGAACTACATTGAAGAGGTTTTTTCCAAGTATGAAGAGTCGGCTGAAAGCCGTGATCTGAAGGAAGAAATTCTGCAGAACTGCCGGGACCGCTATAACGAGTGCCTTGCCAAAGGCATGAGCGAAGAGAAGGCGGAGCAGAAGGTCATCGACAGTATCGGCAATCTGGACAGCCTCCTGGCTTCCATTGCGAAGGAAGAAGGCGGCAGTTCGCTGCGCAGCGTACTGGCTCAGCGCGCGGTAAAGGCGGAACAGAGCAGCGGTGACAGCACGTCGTCCCCTTATTCTTCGGAAGTTCATCATCTTGAAATCAATGTCGGATCGCGGGATGTGTCACTGATCGGGACGGATGAGGATGAACTCGTGGTGGATTGCGACAATACGGTCCGTCAGCAGGTATTCGCTGACAAGCTCGTGATCGATGAAAATACGAAGCGTCACGGCGGCTTTGCGGGCTTCATGGGGATCCTTGAGGATCTGCAGGATCTGGTGGTTTATGTGCCGCGGGGCTTTTCGTCCATTGATGTGAAAACGATGTCAGGTGACGTGCGGCTGAAGCTTCTGGATGCGGAAGCGTTGAAGTTCCACACCTTCTCGGGTGATGTCGATGGAGATTTGAAGTATTGCGGTACGCTGAACATCGACACGACCTCGGGAGATGCGGATTTGCAGGGTACGGTTGAAAATGTGTCGGCTTCGGCGGTATCAGGCGATTTTTCCCTGAACCTGAGCGGGATGAAGAAGGCTTCCTTCCATACGACATCGGGCAATCTGGACCTGACGCTGCATGATCCGTTTGATCGTCTTGATATTGCGACGGTCAGCGGTGATGCGGACCTCGATGTGGGTGATCTTGATGGCGTTGATCTTGTGTCGAGCGCTTCGGTATCCGGAGATATTGAAGTGAATGTGGATACGGTGCACGGGCGCAATCCGATCAGGATCAGCACGGTCAGCGGCGACGTAACAATTGATGGTTAGTGTTCTTCAAAGAGATTCTGTGTGCTGCGCATGAACCTGTGAACCCATGGAATCTCAACCACTAACATGGCGAGCCAGCCGATGGCATAGGCAATCGGAAGGGCGCCGAAATCCATGTGCATATATTCCAGCAGAACGGCGCAGGCAATGACGCGGGTAATGATGTTGATGAGGCTGCAGGCGAGCGTGATCTTCAGGTCGCCGATGCCGCGGAAGTAGCCCTGCAGACTGTTGGTCACGGCTGGAAGGGTATAGAACCAGGACATGGTACGTATGTAGGATACGCCGAGTTCAATGACCTCTGGGTCATTGGAGAACAGGCGTACAAAGGGCCGGGCCGTAAACCAGGTCAGTACACCGATCGCGATTCCGTAGATGATCTGAATCAGAAGCGAGAGGCGGAACGTCTTTACGACCCGGTCGTTTTTCTTTGCGCCGACGTTCTGGGCGAGGATGCTTGTGGTGCCGTGGGCCATGTTCTGTTCCGGGACGATGGCATAGTCATCGAGGCGGTTGGTCGCATTGAAGGAGGCGGTGGCAGCGATGCCGAGGCGGTTGACCATGGCCTGGGTCGCAATTTTTCCGATCTGAACCGCGGACTGCTGGAGGGCGGAAACGATGCCGAAGGAGAGGATGCGCTTGAGCTGCTTGGTGTCGACGATGAGCCATTGTCTGCCAAGTCGCAGGATCGGTATCTTCTTCTGGGTATAGATCCAGCAGAGAAGGGCACTGATTCCTTCGCAGAGAATGGTGCTCAGGGCGGCTCCGAAAATGCCCATATCAAGAACTGCGACAAAGAAGAGGTCGCCGACGATGTTGAGGCTTGCGCTGATCGCCAGAAAATAGAGCGGGGAGCGGCTGTCACCCATCGCCCTTAGCAGCGAGGCGAGATAGTTGTAGATATAGCTGAAGACCATGCCGATCATAACCATGCGCAGATAGAGGACGGAGTCACTTAGAATTTCGTCATCCACCTGCAGAAGACGCAGGATCGGGGCGGCAAGCACAATGAAGACAAGGGCGCACAGAATCGAAAAGACGGCGCCGGCGACGAAGCCGGAAGAAGCCTGGCGTTTCAGGGTGTCGAGATGTTTGGCTCCGTATTCGTAGCTGATCAGGATGCCTGCTCCAAGGCAGATCCCGTTGTTGAAAAGAAGGATCAGCGTCATCAGCGGGTTGCTTGTACCGACGGCGGCGAGCGCATTGGTGCCGACAAAGCGGCCGATGATCATACTGTCAACAGCGTTGTAGGTCAGCTCCAACAGATTGCCCAGCACCAGCGGGATCGTAAACCTGATCAGCAGCGGAAGGATCGGGCCGGTGGTAAGATCCTGTGTCCTTGTATTTGTCATACGGGTGATATTGTATTCTTCCTCAGCAGAGGGTGTTATGTTTTTACCCGGAACATGTTCCATTTTCGGCCCAGCCTGCCCACAATCAGAATTCAAAAAACGTAGAATTCTACGTTTTTTGGGATTACTGATTTATGGACGCAACCCAGCCTGGATGATTTATGGACAGAAAAACGGGCAGAGACCGGTTCAGTCTTTGCCCGCTGTTTATAGGTGAAGGTTACTGGGCTGCGGCAGTGGAAGCTGCGGCGGATGCGTCTGCCGAAGCCTCTGCGCTGCTGGATGAAGAGGTGGAGTCAAGGGCATTCAGGATGGCGTCACTCGGCTTGTTGGCCTCATTGTCCCATGGCTTGAGATAGAGGCACCAGTATTCGTCATACGTCATGCCGGAGGCGGCAACCTTGGTGGCGAGGTCGACACCGAGATAGCGATAGTGCCACGGCTCATATTCGTAGCCGGTGATGGTTTCCTTTCCTTCGGGGAAGCGCAGGATCCAGCCGTAGGTGTAGCAGTTGCTCGAGACCCAGATGAAGGCGTTGGTGTCCTTGAATTCGGCGTGATCGTCTTCGTTCGATGCGGCAAGGTCAACGGCCAGGCCCGTCTGATGTTCCGAATAGCCGGGCCGGGCGCTTGCGGCATCGGCCGCCTCCTGTCCCATGCTGGAAATGTAGCTGTTATAGATCGTGGACTGGGACTGGTAGTCGCGGTAGGCGCTTGCGGCATAGAAGGTGACACCGACCGCACGGCCCGCGTCACATAAAGCTGCCAGCGCATCCGCCGCTTCCTGCTGCAGCTGGCGGCCGGTGGCGGCGTACCAGGTGCTCAGATCCACCAGAGGATCCGGCGTATAGGTGTCGGAGAGGTAGTAGGTCTTGTTTACGAGCATCGTCGCATCCGTGACCGGTACCGGGATCGGATCCTGGTACGGCGTATAGTAGGAGTTGCTCAGCTCGAAGTGACTCTGGCTGTTGACATCTTCATGGGCCAGACAGTCATCAATATAATTCTGCTCGATCGGCTGATAGTCGAAGACAAGCAGCGGCGTAATCTCCCAGTAGTGAAGACTCGAGAGAAGATTCTGGATCTGATCCTGCTCGTAGCCCTTATCCAATAGACGTCCGATCAGCAGGAAGTCGGCATTGGAGAGGCCGCGGTCCGTACTGACCGAGGTGTAGTAGGGAAGGTAATCCAGATTCAGTGTCCCGTCGTTGATACTCTGGGCAAGGTAGGCGGAATAGTACTGATTATCCAGCAGCGTATCGGTCAGCTTCTGGGCGCGGATATTCTTGATGGTGGCATTGTCGTAGCCAAGATCGCGCAGCGCCTTGTTGGTGCGATAGCGCGGAATCGTGATGACAAGGATCAGGGCGACGACTGCCGCCATGACATAGATCAGTTCCTTGCGCAGATGACGCTTGACCTTTTTCTTACGCCTGACAGGCTGTGAGGAGGTGTTTCCGTTGTCCTTTGTGCTCTTATTCTGAAGCTGTGGAAGACGGATCCGAAAACGAAGTCTCCTCTTTTTCTTCTTCTTCGTCATAGAGTTCCTCCTTGAACAGATCCCATGGCACCGTGCATGGCGGCAGCGATTCGACGGCTACCGTCTCTTTGCGTACGGGATGCGGAAATTCCAGATGCCACGCCCAAAGGGCGATCTGCCCTTTTTCAGCGTGCGGGTTGTAGCGCTGATCATTGACGAGCGGCCAGCCGCGGCTGGAAAACTGGACCCGGATCTGATGGGGACGACCGGTGCCGAGTTCGATCATGACCAGCGACTTTCCGTTTCGTGTGCCCAGGACGCGGTAGGAAAGAAACGACTTCTTTCCGTGTTTGGCATCGGTGACGGATACGCGGTTGGTGCGGGGATCCTTCACCAGATAGTCAATCAGCGTGTCTTCTTCTTTGTCAGGTACGCCTTCGATGACGGCCATGTAGGCTTTGATCATCTTGTGGGTACGGATTGTTTCGGACAGGCGGGAAGCGGCCTTGGATGTTTTGGCAAAGACCATCGCTCCCCCGACCGGACGGTCCAGACGGTGCACGAGGCCGCAGAACACGTTGCCCGGCTTGTTGTAGGCGGTTTTCAGATAGTCTTTGCAAAGATCAAGCATACTGACATCGCCGCTGCCGTCCGGCTGCACCGGCACATTGACCGGCTTCTCGACGCACAGCAGATGATTGTCTTCGTACAGTACCTTAATCATGGCGCTGCCATCTTCCATAGACGCCGCATGGCAGGATCATGTCACGATCCTGCATGCGGATGCCGATCTCGCCTGAAGTCAGAATACCTTCCGGATGGCTCACACCGATCGTCGTTGCGAGCATATTATGAACCGTCGTCTGCGATACGCCGGCGGAGTAGCTGTTCAGAAGAAAGAACAGCGGATGATCCGGATCCAAAAGTTCAAGAGCAGCCTCCAGCAGCGGCTGTATGTCCTTTTCAAACTTCCACATTTCGCCGTTGGGCCCGCGGCCATAGCTTGGCGGATCCATCAGGATACCCTGATACACATGCCCGCGGCGCTTTTCCCGTTCCACAAATTTAAGGCAGTCGTCCACGATGAAGCGGATCGTATGATCCTCGAGATGACTCAGATACATATTGTCCTTCGCCCACTGCACCATTCCTTTGGCCGCATCGACGTGGACGACTTCACAGGCACCCGCTGCGGCACACGCCATCGTGGCCGCGCCGGTGTAGGCGAAAAGATTGAGAATGTGGAGATTTTCGCTGCTGTGGCTGGCGATGAGCTCACTCATCCAGTCCCAGTTGACGGCCTGTTCGGGGAAGATGCCGGTGTGCTTGAAGCCGGTCGGTGAGACGCGGAACGTCAGGTTTTTGTAGCTGATGTTCCAGGACTCGGGAAGCTTTGTTCTGTATTCCCAGCTGCCTCCGCCCTTGTCCGAACGATGATAGACGGCATCACAGGTATTCCAGCGCTTCTCCTTCGTATCTTTCGGCCAGATGGCGGTCGGGTCGGGGCGGCGCAGGACAATCCTGTCCCACTGCTCCAGTTTCTCTCCGTCTCCGGCATCGAGGAGGCGGTAATTCTTCCATTGATCGGCGACTAATACCATTGTTCAGCCTCCTTTTCTCATGGCCCTCATTATAGCATGCGGCCTAGGTGCCGATGGTATAATGGGCGGGTTACAGGAGTACGCCATGATTGATGTCAGCAGCCTTAACGGGGACCAGAAAAAAGCGGTTCTCGATGACCATAAATATATCCGTGTCGTTGCCGGCGCCGGCTCGGGAAAGACCCGGGTTCTGACGATGCGGATTGCGCATCTGATTGAAGATGAGCACGTGCCGGGAAGAAAGATTCTTGCGATCACCTTTACCAACAAGGCGGCCAATGAAATGAAGGAACGTGTCCGCAAGCTCGTTCCGGAAGATACCAGTGCACCGTGGATCAGCACGATCCACAGCTTCTGCGTCCGTGTGCTGCGTGAAGATATCGCCGCCATGGGCTGGCCGCGCAACTTTACGGTGCTCGATGCGGAAGACCAGAAGGCGATTCTCAAGGAAGCCTACAAGGCACTGGAAACGTCCGCGCAGGACATCTCGTATGCTTCGGCGCTCGACTACATTTCCAACTGCAAATACGGTGACATTACGCCTGAAAGGGCAGCGGATCTTGCCAAC
>Ga0256405_10006988_pt1 | contig 17470 bp, 18 predicted proteins | sample RumenRJG_02DNA_FD_189096 | JGI IMG/M metagenome (GOLD analysis project Ga0256405, IMG submission 189096) | Bovine rumen microbial communities from Lethbridge, Alberta, Canada - RJG_02 | ecosystem: Host-associated > Mammals > Digestive system > Stomach > Rumen | place: Canada: Alberta...
TTTCGGGTGTTTGGCATGACCGCATACCGGAAGTATGCGGTCATGCCTTGATTCAAAAGCTTTCTCATTTTAATACTATTCCCAAATTAAGAAATTAATTTGGGAATCCGCGTGCTGCGCACGCTCATGCCGCGCAAGCGCGTCATGCCGTCTCATGCAGTCCCAAACGCGCCTACGGCGCTATAAAAAGCTTTTCAGCTTTTTAATTGGGACTAGTATAATGACTGCGGGGGTGGTTGTCAAGGCCCCTCTGCCATGGGACGGCCCTCCGGGGAAAAGCGAAAGACCACCCACCGCCGCCCCGCCATTTCCCGCACCCGGGCCAGGCAGAAGGCCGGGACCAGGGGAAAGGAGCGGCGGGGGTCCCAGGGGGCGGCCAGAAGGAACCCGTCCTCCTCCTTGGGGCAGAGAAACCAGCGGTCCTCCTCCGCCGCGGCCCGGGCCAGCACGGGATCGTCGGGGAACCGGGCGGCGGGGTCCCGGACCCGCTGCCAGCCGGGGAGGGACGGCCCCCCCTGGCGAAAGGCGTGGGCCAGGACTGCCTCTGCCCCGGTGACCGGCCAGCAGCCCTTCCGCTCCAGGTCCGCCACAGGGACCGTCCGGCCCAGCCGCAGGCAGCCCCCCTCGGGCAGCAGGAGCCCCAGGTCAACCTGCCCCCGGGGGCCTTTCAGGAGACCCCGGTACAGCCCCGGCCGGTCCGGACGGACCTCCAGGCAGAGCTCTGCCAAACCGCCCCGGACCGTGCAGGTCAGGCGTCCTCTTGGGAATTGAATGGTCCGCTGTTCCATGGCGATCCCTCCGGGCATATCCTATGAGAGGCGGGGCTCCTTCATGCCGCCCCCCTTTTTGGACCGCGGCGGCGGGGCAAGGTGGGGTTTCCCCTTGTGTTCTGCCGCAAACCGGTGTAAAGTAAGTCCTGCAACGCCAACGACCGAACCATGAAAGGGAGAACTGCCATGTCCACCAAGATTTCCTTTGCCTCCGATTACATGGAGGGCGCCCACCCTGCCATCCTTTCCCGCCTGCTGGAGACCAACCTGCTTCACACGCCCGGCTACGGCACCGACGAGATCTGCGAATCGGCCCGGGAGAAGATCCGGGCGGCCTGCCGGGCCCCCCGGGCGGCGGTCCACTTCCTGGTGGGGGGCACCCAGACCAACGCCACGGTCATCGACGCCCTGCTCCGCCCCTGGCAGGGGGTCGTCGCCGCCGAGAGCGGACACATCAGCACCCACGAGGCCGGGGCCATCGAGTTCGGCGGCCACAAGGTCCTGACCCTGCCCCATGCCCTGGGGAAGATCACCGCGGCCGACGTCCGGGCTCGCTGTGAGGACCACTGGGGGGACGGGAACCGGGACCACATGGTGGAGCCGGGGATGGTCTACATCTCCCATCCCACGGAATACGGCGCCCTGTACGCCAAGGGGGAGCTCACCGAGCTTCATCAGGTCTGCCGGGACTACGGCATCCCCCTCTATCTGGACGGGGCCCGGCTGGCCTACGCCCTGGCTTGCCCGGAGAACGACGTCACCCTGGCTGACCTGGCCGCCCTGTGCGACGTGTTCTACATCGGCGGGACCAAGTGCGGGGCCCTGCTGGGGGAGGCGGTGGTGGCCGCCGATCCTGACCGGCTGCCCCGGTTCTTCACCATCATGAAGCAGCACGGCGCCCTTCTGGCCAAGGGGCGGGTCCTGGGCATCCAGTTCGACGCTCTCTTTACCGACGGCCTCTATGGGAGGATCGGCAAGCCCGCCCTGGAGGCGGCGGACGCCATCCGGGCCCTGTGTGACAAGGCGGGGTGCCCGCCCTGCTTCCACACCCCCACCAACCAGGTCTTTGTCCGGGTGGAGGACAGGGTGCTGGACCCCCTGGCGGACCGGGTGGAGTTCAGCTTCTGGGAAAAGGCCGATGAGACCCACACCATCCTCCGCTTTGCCTCCAGCTGGGCCACCCGGATGGAGGACGTGGAAAAGCTGGGCCAGGTCCTCCGGGACGTTCTGTGACCGAAAGACAACAAGGAAACCCCCATCCTGCTCTGTTGTGAGCGGGATGGGGGTCGTCTGTTTGTTGTGGGATTGAGAGGGATCACGCCGCCGCGGCCTCTTCCTGGCCGGTCTCCGCCGGCGCTGTCTCCGCTGCCGGTGCTGCCGCGGCCTTGTTGGCGATGTCGTAGTCCGCGCCCAGGATGCCGTGGCAGCCCTCCAGGGCGTACTGGAGCTTGTTGTACACGGCGTCGGTGACCACGGACTTGTCTCCGCCCTCATAGCCCTCCATGGCCCGGTGGACGTCCAGCACCAGGTACTGGTCCGCCGCGCCGCCGCCCCGGTTCAGGACCAGCATGGGCACATAGCTGACGTCGGTGACGGTGGTGGTGCCCGCCTCAAAGTCCTTGGTGAGCTGGAGCTGCAGGATGGCGGTGACGTCGGTGTAGTTGACCTTCACCGTGGCGGGGCTCTGGTTGGACACGAAGTTGCCCAGGGAGTAGCACACAAAGGCCGAGCGGGTAGACCCGTCGTCCATGGTCACCGTCCGGGTCATCATGGGCTGGGGCACGTGGGAGTGGCTGCCCAGGATCAGGTCCGCGCCGTTCTTGATGAGATAGTCGGCCACCTCGTCCTGGTAGGAATTCTCCGTGGTCTGGTACTCGATGCCCCAGTGGATCATCACGGCGATGAGGTCCGTGTCCAGGCTCCGGGCGTAGGCCAGCTCCCGGTCCAGCTTTTCCGTGTCCAGGGTGGACACATCGGTCATGTAGTCGGTGTTGAAGCGGTTGATGCAGTACCAGTTGGCGTCGGCCACGGGGATGCCGTTGGTGCCGTAGGTATAGCCCAGGAAGGCCACGGAGATGCCCCCCACATCGGCCACCACCACGCCGTTGGCCTTGTCCAGCTCCTCCTGGGTGCGGTAGGTGCCCACGTGCTGGAGCCCCGCCTCGTCCAGCACGTCCAGGGTCCGGCACACGCCGTTGAAGCCCTTGTCCATGCTGTGGTTGTTGGCGGTGGTCACCAGGTCCATGCCGATGGTCTTGAGGTCATAGGCCAGGGCGTCCGGGGCGCAGAAGGCGGGATAGCCGGAGTAGGGAGGCCCATTCAGCGTGGTCTCCAGGTTGCCCACGGCGAAGTCCGCCCCTTCGATCCACCGCTGGGCGAACTGGAAGCAGGGGAGGTAGCTGTAGGTGTCCGTGGAGGCGTTGTATGCGTCGTTGGTCTGGGGGGTGTGGCTCATGATGTCGCCGCAGACCGCCAGGGTGGCGGTGATGGGCTCGGGATAGTCCTCAGGCTCGGTCTGGGTCTCCTCCTGGCCGCTGCCGGAGGAGCCGGACGACGAGGCATGAGGAAAGGCGGAGCCGGTGGCCTCCTGGCGGCTGCCCAGGAAGATGAGCAGGGCGCACAGCAGCACCATAATGGCGGCGACAAGGGCGATGGTTCGGTTCATGGGGTCTCCTCCTCTTGTTCGGGGATGGGGCGTTTTCTGTCTGTGATCTGCCTGTCAGGTGTTATAGAGGGCAACGGCGGCGGAGCCCACGGCGGGCATCTCTTCGCCGGCGCACAGGGTCACGTGATGGCCCAGCACGTCCCGGGTGAAGGTCTCCAGGTGGCGCTCCAGGGCCTTGCGGACGGGGGCATAGCGGAGGGCGTCTCCCCACAGGCCGATGCAGACGGGCTTTTCCGGGTCCCGGCCGCCGTTAATGAACTGGAGCACAGCGGAGAGGTTGGCGCACACCAGCCGGGCGGCCCGGTCCAGCACGGCGTTGGCCACGGCGATCCCCACCTCCCGGTCCTCGGGCTCCCGGCAGAAGTGGGCCATGGTCCCGCCGTGTACCGGGTCGTTGAGGAAGTCGATGAGGGCGTCCAGGTCCAGGTAGGTCAGGGAGAGGACGTCCCGGCTGCACCCGAAGGTCAGAAGCTTCCGCTCCGCGGCCTTGATCATCATCAGGCGGAAGGTGTCCCCCAGGTATTCCGTGGAGACCATTTTCAGGTAGAGGTCCTCTCCGGGGGCGTAGCTGTCCCGGTCCTTGGGGTAGTCCACCATGGAGAAGGGGACGCACTCGGCGGAGGAGAACCCCCCGTCAAAGAGCATCAGGTGCCCGGGGATGGCCAGCCACCGCAGCACGATGCTCCCCGGGGCCACAAAGCCCGCGTCGATGTTGGAATCCCACACCAGGCCCAGATACCGGTCCTGCCTGGGGGAGTCCACCCCGGCGGCGGCCAGGACCGCGTCGGGCTCGCTCACCAGGACCATGGGCAGGTCGGGCAGGTCCCGGTCGGCAAGCTGGGCCTTCAGAGCGGTCAGCACCGGCTTGCCTTCATATTCCGTGACGGTCATGGTGCCGGGGAACCGGCGGATGGCGCCGTCCCCCTTGCTGTCGTAGTCCACCGGGAAGGGAAGGCACACCGCCACGGCCCGGGCCCGGTCCAGCAGGGGCTCCAGCAGCTCCGCCGCGGCGTAGAGCAGATCATCCAGGGGCGCGGGGTACTCCCGGCCGGGGATGGGGAAGGCGGCCTGATCGGAGAGGACGGGCGTTCCCTGGGAGAAGGTCACCAGGCTGACCCGGACCTCCCGGTCGTCCAGCTCCGCCACCGCCACGGGCCTGTCCTCGGCCAGGGTCCCGAAGGGCTTAAGGAAGGTGGGGAGGATAGGGATGGAGGTCTTACCGCCGTAGAGGGCGATGCGCATTTGAGAGAGGAAGGCGTGGGTCATGGCGGGCAGATCCAGGATGTCCTCCGTCATGCCGTGGGCCCGCAGCAGGTCGTTGAGCTTTTGTTGGGTGTTTACGTCCATATCGTTGATGCCTCCGAACGCACAGGTGTGCGAGATATTGAGATGATTTCTTATATTATAGCATATTTTGTGGAAAGTGAAAGGGGGTTATGACAATTCCCATCCAACCAGCAGACAGCCCTTCTCCACAGAGACGCGGACGGGCCGTCCCTCGAAGTGGTTGCTCACCCCCAGGGGGAAGAAGGGAGAGAGCTCGCCCCCCTCCAGGGGATACCGCCCCCCCAGGATGGAAACGCCCCGGGCGGTCTCCCCCAGAGCGAACACGGAGAAGATCCCCTCCTCCCGGGCAGGCAGGTCCAGGCTGCTGTTCCACAGGGCGGTGAAGACGTAGGAGGCGTCATACAGATACCCCCTGGCCCCCTGCCGGGCCAGGTAGGCCAGGCCCTGGAGATTGGCCAGGGTGTGGTCCATCCGCCCGCCGGTGCCGCCGTAGAGGTGGAAGGTGGTGAAGCCCTTCTCCAGCCCCAGCTTCATGGCCAGCATGGAGTCGGTGTCGTCCTTGTCCACGGGGAAGCGTTCCACGTCCGTGTCCCCGGGCAGGGCGTCCAGGGAGTCGAAATCCCCCAGCAGCAGGTCAGGGACCAGCCCCGCCTCCCGGCAATGCAGGTACCCGCCGTCGGCGGCGATGACATAGTCTCCGGGGGCGGGGGCCACCGGCAGACCGTAGAAGGGCCCGGCCCCGATGATGAAGCAGGCGGACACAGCGATCAGCTCCTTTCCTGTCCTCTATCATACCACGAAGGCGCCGCCTTGACCATGCTGTTTTTTTCTGCTACACTACGAGGCGTGATTTTTTGCGAGAAAGGGCGTGATGGCCATGATCCGTGGCGCGATCTTCGACGCCGACGGCACCCTCCTGGACTCCATGGGAGCCTGGGACGTGGCGGCGGTGAACTATCTGGCGGACCAGGGGGTTCAGGCCCGGCCCGACCTGAAGCAGGTCCTCTTTCCCCTGACCCTGACCGAGTGCACGGTCTACCTCCATGAGGCCTACGGCCTTCCCAAGCCCCCGGCGGAGATCGAGGCGGAGATCAAGGAGAGGATGCGCCTTTTTTACCGGGACAAGGTGGAGGCCAAGCCGGGGGCAAAGGCCTTCCTGGAAGAACTGAAGGCCCGGGGCGTGAAGCTGACCCTGGCCACCAACACCGCCCGGTCCGCCATCACCGAGGGCCTGGCCCGGACAGGCATCCTCCCCCTGCTGGAGGGGATCTACACCACCGACGAGGTGGGGACGGATAAGCACGACCCGGCCTTCTTCCACCTGGTCCGCCGGGCCATGGGGACGGAGACGGCGGACACCTGGGTCTTTGAGGACGCGGTCCACGCGGCTTCCACGGCCTTTCACGCCGGGTTCCCGGTGGCGGGGGTGGCGGACCCGTACAGCGACCAGGCGGCGCTGAAACAGGTCTGCCGGCTCTATCTGCCCGACCTGACGGATTTTGACGCCTTCTGGGCCCGGGCCGGGGAACGATAACAGGGAGGATGCCATGTACCGAACGATCAAAGACATCCACACAGAGGGGATCTCGTACCTTGCGCCCATGGAGGGGACCCGGGACTGGTACTGGGGCAGCGACTACGACAGCGGGGACCTGTACGAGGCCGAGGAGATCCACCGGATGGGAAAGCCCGTCCGGCCCAACAGGTTCGTCCTGGTCCGCTATCCCACCGGGGAGACCGTCCGGCCTGTGGCGCCCCGGCCGGGGCAGTATTTCGGCAGGCCCGTGTTCTGGGACGGCAAGGTCATCCTCCTGCTGGTGGACTTCCCCGCCGGGGAGATCAGGCTGCTGACCTTTGACGGCGAAAAGACAGAGCCCCTGGTCACCCTGCCTCTCTCGTCGGTGAAGGACTGCTACAACCTGATGCTCCACATTTCTCCGCTGATGCTTGCCCGCCAGGCTGCGGACAACGTATTTCAGATCGTCTGGCCGGAGCGGGTCTCCTTTCCCATCGCCCCCCACGATTCCTTTGATTTCCGGGACGGCGACCGCCTCTATTTTTCTCGCTGGCAGGAGGACCCGGACTACCGGGAGGAGAGCGTGGTCCGGGACCTGACGACGGGGGAGGTCCTGGAGGTCCGGCCCGGCGCCCTCATGGAGCTGCCCGACGGGCAGGTTTGGCGGCTGCATTGAAAAAGAACCCTGGATAAGAGAAACGCAGGACAGTGTCAAGCACCTGTCCTGCGTTTATTCTGTTCGAAAAGAAAAGACCGGTCACGCCTTGGGCGTCAGTTGCTCGATGCCCAGGCGGATGCGCCGCAGCGTCTCGTCCTTCCCCAAAATCTGGCACAGCTCCACCGCGCCGCCGGGCTTGCCCGACACCGCCACCCGGACGGGCCACATGATCCGGCCGTTTTTCAGCTCGTTGGCGGCGGCCAGGTCGATGAGGGCGTCGTGGACGGTGTCGAAGGTCCACTGGGTCATCCCCTCGAACACCGGGACCACCAGCTTCAGGGCCTCCAGGGAGTTTTCCTCGTTGGTCTTCATCTTCTTGTGGACGTACAGGTCGTTGCCGTAGGCCGGCAGCTCGTCGAAGAAGTCCACCATGGCCGGGATCTCCGCCAGGGTGTCCAGCCGGGTCTGGACCAGGGGGGCCACCAGGGCCAGGTCGATGGCCTCGCTGCGGATGCCCTGCCGGAAGTAGGGCTCCGCCTCCGCCAGGAAGGCCTCGGGGGAGAGTTTCTTGATGTATTCGCTGTTGAAGTATTTCAGCTTTTCCAGGTCGAAGATGGCGGGGGACTTGGAGATGCCCGTGATGTCGAAGGCCTCCACCAGCTCGTCCAGGGTAAAGAACTCCTGCTCCGCCAGCTCCCCTCTGGGGGACCAGCCCAGGAGGGCCACATAGTTCAGGATGGCGTCGGTGAGATAGCCCTGGGACCGCAGGTCCTCGTAGGAGGGGTCCCCGTGGCGCTTGGACATCTTGTGCTGGGCGTCCCGCATGACGGGGGAGCAGTGGATGTAGGTGGGGATGTCCCAGCCGAAGGCCTCGTACAGGAGGTTATACTTGGGGGCGGAGGAGAGATACTCGCTGCCCCGGACCACATGGGTGATGCCCATGAGATGGTCATCGATGACGTTGGCGAAGTTGTAGGTGGGCAGGCCGTCCCGCTTGAGCAGGACCTGGTCGTCCAGGGTGCTGTTCTCCACGGTGATGTCCCCGAAGGAGGCGTCGGAGAAGGTGGTGCTCCCCTCCCGGGGGATCTTCTGGCGGATGACGTAGGGCTTACCCCCGTCCAGCATGGCCCGGACCTCCTGGGGGGTCAGGCTCCGGCAGGGGTCCTCGCCCTTCTGGAAGTCGCCGGAGTCCTCCTCGCTCTCGGCCTTCTCGCAGAAGCAGTAATAGGCGTGGCCCTTCTCCGCCAGCAGCTCGGCGTATTTGCCGTAGAGCCCCCGGCGCTCGGTCTGGATGTAGGGACCCACCGGGCCGCCCACATCGGGGCCCTCGTCGTGGGTGAGGCCGCACTCGTTCATGGTGCGGTAGATGAGCTCCGTGGCGCCCTCCACCTGCCGGGTCTGGTCGGTGTCCTCCAGGCGGAAGATGAAGGTCCCCTTGTTCTTCCGGGCGATGAGCCAGGTATACAGGGCGGTGCGCAGGTTGCCCACGTGCATATACCCCGTGGGAGAGGGGGCGAAACGGGTGCGGACGGTCCCCTTGGGGATACGGGCCTCCAGCTCGTCGTACCAGGTCATATCCATATCGTCATTCCTCCGGATCAAGTTCTTGGATTGTGTCCATATTGTAAATTTAGAGGAAAGAAAAGTCAAGGTTTCGATAGAAACATTGCGTGAGGAAGGAAATTGTGCTATCATATATAAACGACTACTATGGGCCGGGCCCGGTCCCGGCGTCGAAATACAGAATGGAGAAGCGTACCATGGAAGAACAGAAGAAAAAAGTCATATTCAGCGCCATCCAGCCCAGCGGCAAGATCACCCTGGGCAACTACCTGGGCGCCCTGCGGAACTGGGTGGACCTCCAGAGCGACTACAACGCCCTCTACTGCGTGGCCGACGAGCACGCGATCACCGTCCGGCAGAACCCGGCGGACCTGCGGAAGCAGACCCTGGAGCTCTACGCCCAGCTCATCGCCATCGGCCTGGACCCCGCCCAGAGCATCATCTTCATCCAGTCTCACGTGCCCCAGCACGCGGAGCTGGCCTGGGTCCTCAACTGCTACACCATGTTCGGGGAGCTCTCCCGGATGACCCAGTTCAAGGACAAGTCCGCCACCCACGCCGACAACGTCAACGCCGGCCTGTTCACCTACCCCAGCCTCATGGCGGCGGACATCCTCCTGTATCAGGCCGACCTGGTGCCCGTGGGGGAGGATCAGCGGCAGCACGTGGAGCTCACCCGGAACATCGCCCAGCGGTTCAACGGGGTCTACGGCGACGTGTTCACCATGCCCGAGGCCTACATCCCCAAGGTGGGCGCCCGGGTCATGTCCCTGGCGGAGCCGGAGAAGAAGATGAGCAAGTCCAGCGCCAATGAGAACTCCTACGTTCTGGTCATGGACAAGCCCGAGGTCATCGCCCGGAAGTTCAAGCGGGCGGTCACCGACAGCGAGGGCGGCGTCTACCGCTCCCCCGAAAAGCCCGGGGTCACCAACCTCATCGAGATCTACGCCGCCGTCACCGGCAAGACCCCCGAGGCCGTGGAGCAGGAGTTTGCCGGCCAGGGCTACGGGGCCTTCAAGCCCGCCGTGGGCGACGCGGTCATCGAGGCCCTGCGCCCCGTCCGGGAGGAGACCGAGCGGCTCCTGGCGGACAAGGCCTATCTGGAGAGCCTCTACCGCCAGGGGGCGGAGAAGGCCGCCGCCCTGGCCGTCCGCACCCTGCGGAAGGTCCACAAAAAGGTGGGCTTTGCCCCTCGCTGAGGGCAGATCCCCTGCTGTGATCCAAAGGAGCGTACTGTCATGCTTATGGAATTGCCGGCCATCGCCGGCGTCGCGGCGGCCCTGGTCGCCGCCCTGCTCATCGCGTTTATCACCACCCCGGTGGTCAAATCTCTGGCTGAGCGGGTGGGCGCGGTGGACGTGCCCAAGGACAACCGAAGGATGCACGACCACCCCATCCCCCGGATGGGTGGCCTGGCCATCTTCCTGGGCTTCCTGCTGAGCACCCTGGTCTTCGTCCCCCTGTCCCAGTCCCTCCGGGGGATGCTTCTGGGGGCCATCCTCATCGTCATCCTGGGGATCTTTGACGATATCTATGCCCTGCCCGCCCTGCCCAAGCTTCTGGTGCAGATCGTGGCCGCCCTCATCGCCGTCCTCCACGGAAACGTCATCGAGGTGGTCTCCAACCCCAACCTCTTCAGCGACAACCCCTACTGGGTCCTGGGGGCCTGGTCCGTGCCGGTGACGGTGATCTGGATCGTGGCCATCACCAACGCGGTCAACCTTATCGACGGCCTGGACGGCCTGGCGGTGGGGGTGGCCGCCATCAGCTCCCTGACCATGCTGGTCATCGCCATGCTGGTCAGCGAGAACGTGGTGGCCCTGACCATGGCCGCCCTGGCCGGGGGCTGCATCGGCTTCATGCCCTATAACCAGAACCCCGCCAAGATCTTCATGGGGGACACGGGCTCCACCTTCCTGGGGTTCGTCCTGGCTACGGTGTCCATCCAGGGCCTGTTCAAGTTTTACACCATCATTTCCTTTGCGGTGCCCTTCCTCATGCTGGGCCTGCCCCTGTTCGACACCTGCTTTGCCATCCTGCGGCGGATCTCCAAGGGGCAGAACCCCATGTCCCCGGACCGCAGCCACGTCCACCACCGGCTCATCGACATGGGCTTCAACCAGAAGCAGGCGGTGGGCATCCTGTATGTCATCAGCGCCATCCTGGGCCTGTCCGCCGTGGTCCTCACCACCAGCGGGGCCCTGAAGGCCATGGTGCTGCTGTGCGCCCTGTGCCTGGCGGGGCTCATCGCCTACAAGGTCTCCATGAGCCACGCCGGGGACCATTCCGCAAAAAAGGAGGAGAAGGACCATGCCCCTGAAAGTCATGACGATCTTCGGGACCCGCCCGGAGGCGGTGAAAATGGCGCCCCTGGTGAAGGAGCTGGAGAGCAGGAGTGAGCTCCGCAGCATCTGTTGCATCACCGCCCAGCACCGGGAGATGCTGGACGACGTCCTCCGCCTCTTTGCCATCACCCCGGACTACGATCTGGATATCATGGAGGCCAGCCAGAGCCTGTACACCATCACCAGCAAGTGCCTGCTGGGCCTGGAGCAGGTCTTTTCTCAGGAAAAGCCCGACCTGGTCCTGGTCCACGGCGACACCTCCACCACCTTCTCCGGCGCCCTGGCGGCCTTTTACCAGAAGATCCCCGTGGGCCACGTGGAGGCAGGCCTGCGGACCTGGGACCGGTACTCCCCCTTCCCGGAGGAGATGAACCGGTCCATGGTGGGCCGTCTGGCCCAGCTCCACTTCTGTCCCACCGGGGCCAACCGGAGGAATCTGGAGGACGAGGGGGTCCGGGACGGCCTCTTTGTCACCGGCAACACGGTGATCGACGCCCTGAAAACCACGGTCCGCCCGGACTATCGCTTCCGCACGGACCTGCTCAACACCCTGGATTACCGGGGGAAAAAGGTCATCCTGGTGACCTGCCACCGGCGGGAGAATTACGGCCAGCCCATGACCAACATCATGCGGGCCCTCCGGCGGATCGCCGAGGACTTCCCGGAGACCGAGCTGGTCTACCCCGTCCATCTGTCCCCAGTGGTGCGGAAGGCGGCGGGGGAGCACCTCTCCGGCCATCCCCGCATCCACCTCATCGACCCGCTGACCCCCGACGAGATGCACAACCTCATGGCCCGGTCCTGCCTGGTCATGACAGACTCCGGCGGCCTCCAGGAGGAGGCGCCCGCCCTGGGCCGGCCCGTCCTGGTCCTCCGCCGGGAGACCGAGCGCCCCGAGGCGGTGGAGGCGGGCACCGTCCGGCTGGCGGGCACCGAGGAGGAGCCCATTTATCAGGAGGCCCTTCGGCTCCTGACCGACGAGAGCGCCTACCAGGAGATGGCCCGGGCGGTGAACCCCTACGGCGACGGGAACGCCTGCCGCCGGATCGCCGACGCCATCCTGTGGACCAACGGCCTGCGGGAGGCCCCCCCGGAGGAATTTTCCGCCGGAAACCGAACTTGACCGGGGGAGGACCCGCGGAAAGGAGGGAGCAGCCATGGGGGAGAACAACCGGAGAGTTCTGGTGGCCGCCATTGCCGTCACGGTGCTGGCGGCGGTCTTCGTCAGCTTTGGCCTGCCCGCCCTCACCAGCCGCATCCCCCAGGTGACCCTGGCGGATCTGGATCAGCCCGCTCCCCAGGAGCCCGACCAGCAGTTTCTGCCTGTGGAGGTCACCCCGGACACCGTCCAGAGCGTCATCGCCACCCTCTCCCGGCCGGAGAGCTACAGCCGGTCCATGACCGTCACCCTCTTCTGGGGGGAGAACGGCCGGGGGGACCAGCAGGTCCAGATGTGGGCCGACGACGGCTGGGTCAAGACCACCGTCACCTCCGGCAGCGGGGTCCAGCACCGCCTGGTGGGGGAGGGAAAGCTCCGCCTCTGGTACGACGGGGACACCACCTGGAAGGAGGTCCCCGCCGACAGCAGGGCCGCCGACCTGGCCCAGCACATCCCCACCTATGAGGACGTTCTCACCGCGGACAAGGGGGCCATCACCGAGGCCTCCTACGTCACCCGGGGGGAGAAAAGCTGCATCTATGTAGAGGTCAGGCAGGGGGAGACCGACGCCGTGGACCGCTACTGGATCGAGACCGCCACGGGCCTTCTGGCCTTTTGCGAGACCGCGGAGGGGGACAAGACGGTCTACTCCATGGAGGAGACCGCCTACAGCGCCCCCCTGGAGGAGACGGCGGTCTTCACCCTCCCCGACGGGACCATGCCCTCATCCATCCAGGAGGAAGGCGGCGGCTAAGGTCAGCAGGAGGATGGGGTCCGCCTCCCCCTCCTTCCAGAGGAGCAGGAGGACCGCCAGGAGGAGCAGGTCCCCGCTGTCCAGACCGGACAGGGGCAGCTTTTCCCAAAGTCCTCCCAGACCGGCCCCCCGCAGGAAACCGAATATGCCATCCCCGCCGCCGGAAGGACCCTCCTTCGGGCGGCTTTCATATGCTTCGGGGCGGGGGAGATAGGCGTTATACAGACAGCTCGCCCTCCTTCCACAGCCGCAGGGCCTCCCGGGCCGTCCGGGCCAGGGCGGACAGCCGGGCCGCCTTGTCCAGCTTTTTCTGCCGGGAAGGGGAGAGGAAGGGCCGCAGGGCCCGGAGCAGCTCTTCGCTTCTGGGGTCCCCGCCCCCCTGTCGGAGCAGGGCGAGGAGGGGGGCCATCTGTCCCAGGTCCGCCCCCGGCAGGGCCCCGGGGGGAGGCGGCCCGTCCGCCTCCGGCGGGGCCGGCTCGTCCTGGGCTGTTGGTTCCGGCCCGTTCAGCTTTCCCGCCAGGTCCATGATCTGGGCCATGGCCGCCGGGTCCCCGAGAAGCCGGTCCAGGGCCTGTTCCAGATCCGCCATGGGACCGCCTCCTTTCCTCTGCGCTCACCGGGTGGCCCGGTCCAGGGCCTCCATGGCCTGCCTGGTTTTCGGGTCCTTGGAAATGGCCCGGAGAAGCCCCTCCAGGGCGGCGGCGTCCCCGTCCAGGGCGGCCTGGGCGGCGGACCGGACCTGGGCGGAATCCCGGGCGCTCAGGGCGGCCAGGACGGTCCTGGTCTCCGGCTGGCGGAGCAGACGGCGGATGGCCTCGGGATCTCCCGGCACACGGTCTTTGGCTGCTGACATCAAAACCCCTCCTGTCACTTTGCTGTCTCAGTCTATGCGCACCGGGGGAAATTTGTGATCAATGGGACGGCAAACATCTGGCAAAGCGGGGAGAAATATGGTACAATGCCCTTGCTGCGCCGGGTCCGGCGTGAGAATATGCTCCACAGGAGGGAACGACGATGCTGCTGACGATCGACGTAGGAAATACAAATATGGTGTTCGGTCTGCTGGACGGGAAAAAGCTGCTGGGCAGCTTCCGCGCTGTGACCAACAGCGACCGCACCGCCGACGAGCTGGGCCTGACGGTGCGCCAGTTCTTTCAGCACATCGGCGCGGAGTTGTCCCAGGTGGAGGACACCATCATCTCCTCTGTGGTCCCCGGGGTCATGGACCTGCTGAAGACCATGAACCGGAAGTATTTCGGCAAGCCCCCCATCGTGGTGGACGAGGACGTGGACTCCGGCATGAAGTATTTCAACAACGACACCGGCAAGCTGGGGACGGACCGGTCCGTGGCCTGCGCCGCCGCCATGGAGAAGTACGGCACGCCCCTGGTGGTGGTGGATTTCGGCACCGCCACCACCCTGGACGCCATCGACGCCGAGGGCTATTACCGGGGGGGCTGCATCCTGGCCGGGATACGGACCTTCGCCGATTCCCTGGCCCAGAAGACCGCCCTTCTGCCCCGGATCGAGCTGGAGCGGCCGGATACCTTCCTGGGCCGGAATACGGTGACCCAGATCCAGGTGGGCTCCGTATGGGGCTATATCGGCGCGTCGGAATACCTGATCCGGAAGACCGTGGAGGAGCTGAACTGCCCCGGGGTGAAGGTCATCGCCACCGGCGGGCTGGCCCACCGCATCGCCGCGGCCACGGATCTCATCGACGCTCTGGAGGAGGACCTGATCCTGGACGGCCTGCGGATCATCTACGAGCGCACAAGATAACGGGAAATAGAAAAGCTGCCGGCGGAACCAGCACGTTCCGTCGGCAGCTTTTTTGTTTGCTGTTATTTGGTTCCGTCTCCCTGGGCGGCAAAGTGATCGCACCAGGGACCCAGGGTGCAGCCGGGGCAGTCCGGCCGCCGGGCCCGGCACACCGCCCGGCCGTGGAGGACCATCCGGTGGCAGAAGTCGTTGGACTCCTCCGGAGGCAGGCAGGCCCGGAGCTGCTGCTCGGTCTTGCCCGGGTCCTTGGTGCCGTCGGTGAGGCCCAGCAGGCCGGTGATGCGGATGCAGTGGGTGTCCGCCACCACCACGCCGGGGGTGTGATGGACGTCTCCCAGGATGAGATTGGCGGTCTTCCGCCCCACGCCGGGGAGGCGCAGCAGCTCCTCCATGGTGCCGGGGACCGCGCCGCCGTAGTCCGACAGGAGCATCCGGGAGGCCAGGACGATGTCCCTGGCTTTGGCCCGGAAGAATCCGCAGGAGTGGATGTAGGGCTCCACGTCCTCGGGCTCCGCCGCCGCCAGAGCCTCCAGGCTGGGGTACCGGGCGAAGAGAGCGGGGGTGACCTGGTTGACCCGCTCGTCGGTGCACTGGGCGGAGAGCCTGGTGGCAAAGAGGAGCTCGTAGTCCTTTTGATACCGGAGGGAGCAGATGCCGTCGGGATAGAGCCGTTTCAGCTCCTGGATGATGGCGCGGATGGCTTCCGGAGATTTCATAGCGGGGACTCCCTTCGGGAGGAAAGACGGAGGATGTCTTTACTCCTTCTCTAAGTAGTTGTAGAACACAGCGGCGATGGCGGCGCCCACCAGGGGGGCGATGATGAACACGATGACGCAGCCCATGGGGTCGCTGTTCCCGGAGGCGGCGGCCACGATGGCGGAGCCCAGGGAGCGGGCGGGGTTCACGGAGCAGCCGGTGAGGCCGATGCCCACCAGGTGGACGAAGGTGAGGGTCAGGCCGATGATGAGGCCGCCGAAGGAGCCGTGCTTGAATTTATCGGAGGTGACGCCCAGGATGGCGGTGACGAAGAGGAAGGTCAGGACCACTTCCAGCAGGAAGCCGGCGCCGAAGCTGCCGTTGACGCCGCCCAGGCCGTTGGAGCCGAAGCCGCCGGTCATGTCGGTGACATTGCCCATCTGGAAGATCAGGGCGATGAGGCTCACGCCGGCCACCGCGCCGATGATCTGGGCGATGACGTAAAACAGGAACTCCACGGGCTTCAGGCCCTTCCGGAGGAAGACCGCCAGGGAGACGGCGGGGTTGATGTGGCAGCCGGAGATGTTGCCGATGGAGTAGGCCATGGCCACGATGGACAGGCCGAAGGCCAGGGCGGTGAGGATGTACCCGCTGCCGCTGGCGGCGTCGCAGCCCACCAGCATGGCGGTGCCGCACCCCATGAAGCACAGGGTGAAGGTGCCGATGACCTCGGCCAGGAATTTTCTTGCGAGCATAACGAAATACTCTCCTTTCGTTGATTTGCGGACGGGGCCCGTCCGCAGGTCCCATTATACCAACTTTTGCCCGGAAAGCAACGGGTTTTTCCGCGGCGGCGTCTGCGGGGAATGACAGGAAGATGGAAAAAACAGAAAAATAGCCATTGGCAAGGTCGTTTTTTTGGAGTATAATCATTTTATATGATTCCGCGCCTGCCAGATCAGCGGCGGAAACAATGGAATTCATGAGTAAAGGAGCGATCCCTGTGGTAAAAGACGTCATTGATTTTTTGACCCAGCAGGACCCTGAGGTCGGCAATGCCGTAAAGGCGGAGTATGACCGGCAGCGGAGAAATATCGAGCTTATCGCCTCGGAGAACTTCGTCAGTGAAGCGGTGCTGGCGGCGGCCTCCACCGTTCTGACCAACAAGTACGCCGAGGGCTATCCCGGCAAGCGCTATTACGGCGGCTGCGAATGTGTGGACGTGGTGGAGAACATTGCCCGGGATCGGGCCAAGAAGCTCTTCAACGCCAACTTCGTCAACGTCCAGGCCCACAGCGGCGCTTCGGCCAACTTTGCCGTCTATCAGGCTCTCTGCAAGCTGGGCGACACCGTCCTGGGCATGAACCTGGACAACGGCGGCCACCTGACCCACGGCAGCCCCGTGAACTTCTCCGGCCTCAACTACAACATCGTCCCCTACGGCGTGGACCCGGTGACCCATCGGATCGACTACGATCAGGTCCGGGACCTGGCCAAGAAGCATAAGCCCAAGATGATCGTGGCCGGCGCCTCCGCCTATCCCCGGATCATCGACTTCAAGGCCTTCCGGGAGATCGCCGACGAGGTGGGGGCCTATCTGTTCGTGGACATGGCCCATATCGCCGGCCTGGTGGCTGCGGGCCTCCATCCCTCGCCCATCCCCTACGCCCACGTCACCTCCACCACCACCCACAAGACCCTCCGGGGTCCCCGGGGCGGCGTCATCTTCACCCAGGAGGAGGAGCTGGCCAAGAAGATCGACAAGGCCATCTTCCCCGGCGCCCAGGGCGGCCCGCTGATGCACATCATCACCGCCAAGGCCGTGGCCTTCGGCGAGGCCCTGAAGCCTGAGTTCAAGGTCTATCAGGAGCAGATCCTGAAGAACGCCAAGGTCCTGGCCGACAGCCTCATGGAGGCCGGCTTCCAGTTGGTGTCCGGCGGCACCGACAACCACCTGATGCTGGTGGACCTCCGCCCGGCGGGCATCACCGGCAAGGAGATGGAGAAGCGCCTGGACCAGGTGAACATCACCGTCAACAAGAACACCATCCCCGACGATCCCCAGTCTCCCTTCGTCACCAGCGGCATCCGGGTGGGCGTCCCCGCCGCCACCAGCCGCGGCTTCAAGGAGGAGGACTTCAAGGTCATCGGCAAGCTCATGTGGCAGACCGCCACGGACTTCGACGCCAAGCAGGATGAGATCCGCGCCGAGGTGGCCAAGCTGACGGATAAGTATCCTCTGTACGAGTAATAGGGCAAGAATTCCCCCAGACCC
>Ga0256405_10006989_pt1 | contig 17469 bp, 17 predicted proteins | sample RumenRJG_02DNA_FD_189096 | JGI IMG/M metagenome (GOLD analysis project Ga0256405, IMG submission 189096) | Bovine rumen microbial communities from Lethbridge, Alberta, Canada - RJG_02 | ecosystem: Host-associated > Mammals > Digestive system > Stomach > Rumen | place: Canada: Alberta...
ATACTGCGCTTGGACGTATCTTTTGAGTTTTGCGAGTTCTATCGACAACCCCGCATCAAAGCATTGTATGGCGATTGACTACTATTTCTCAACGCTCTACGAGGAGAATATCGCCAAAGACAACTTCGGCGTTGAAGTGCCGTCCGCAAAGGCGTCGAAAGAATATTTGCTTACTCTTGCCGGCAAAGCCTGGACTCAATCGCTTCAAGAAGACAAGAGCGGTGAAAATCCTTTCTATATGCACAACAGCGCGTACACTCGCACAAACGCATACTACGAGCCTATCGAATTATTGCCAACAAAGACTGTGAACGTCGGCTTGATCGTAGGACTTGCCGTGCCGTTCGGAACGCTCATTATCGCAAGTATAATTCTGCTCGTTATCATAAGAATAAAAATAAACAAGAATAGAGGTAAACAATGAACAATCAACCAGACGAATCAACCGTGAAAGACGTATATTTGTCCGACGATTCAAAAACAAAAAAGATGCTGAAAGTGTCAGCGATTATGGACTTTGTGACTGCAGCGCTCTATCTCGCCGTGTCCGCAACGATTATCTTCTTCGGCGTGCGAATGATGAATTTCAAACCCGCTGACGACGCGGAAGCCGCAGAGGCGTTTGGCGCGGCAATAAGCGGCATTTTCGTTATTCTAATCGGCGCAATCTTCATTTTGTTCGGCGCTTTGTCGCTCATTTTCTTCATCGTGTCAATCGCGTACGGCGGAACGACGCTTTCGCTTGCAAACAAGCCGATTGACAAAATCGCAAGAAGAGTCAGATCAATCAAAGTCGGCGCGATATTCGGATTTATCTTTGCCGCCGCACTCGCAGTCGGCGGTATTATTTCTGCAGTCAGCGCACCTGCGTCAATCGTGCTTTTCTTTGCGCTCGCTGCTATGACGATCGCAACGTCCGTCGTCAATCTCAAGATGGTCTCCGCTGTGGAACTAGAGTGGAAAGCGGAACTCGAGCGCAGACAAGAGGCGGGAGAGTATTATATACAATGAATTGTCGCGGTCAAAGACCGCTGAATTATGACAAAAGGCTCCTTTGGGAGCCTTTTTCAATGTGCTTTTTGACTTCCGTCAATCAGCAGTTTGATTTAAGAGTGGAGAGTGGAGTTGAGGAAGAAATGAAACACTCTTTCGAAGACGTGTCTGTCAAACTACTTGACTATTCGAAGACGTGTCTGTTAACCTACTCTCTCATTCGAAGACGGAGCCGACCTCGCAATGGCGAGGTCTATTTGAGTGCCGAGCGCAAACGGACGGTACGAGCATTTTGGACATCTTGTTGGCTTTGCCGTCCAAAATGCGAAGTGGCATAATCAGGGGAAGCACCCGTCGCGAGCGCCGATTGTCTCCCTGAAGCGCGACGAGTATTATTGTAGAGAATAGCAAGGTTGCGAACGGCAGTTATGTTAGGCCTTAAAAGTGAGCAACTTGTGTTCGGCTTGTTCGCGGTGGGGAGAAAAGCCCTTGGGAAAGAGGGGCGTTATATTTTTGAGTTAAACAACGGCAACTTGATAGAACAGGTAAGGGAAACCTGGCGGAGCAGGAAGGGTTGTTTTTTTAGAGTGGAGCGTGGAGTTGTGGAAGAATTAGAATAAATTCCATTTCATCCACAACTTAACACGCTTGGCGTATGAGAATCCACTTTTCACATTCAAAAGTTTATTTTTGCTTGACGCTGACGGTGATCGCGCCGTCTTTTGCGTCAACCAAAATCGTGTCGCCATCGTGCATATCGCCGCCGAGAATCGCTTTTGCGACGAGGGTTTCGACATGACTTTCGATGTATCGTTTGAGTGGTCGTGCGCCGAAGTTTACGTCATATCCGCCGTCTATGATCGCGTCCTTGCCTGCGTCAGTCACTTCAAGATGCAAGTTTTGAGCCTCGAGCCTGCCCGCAAGTTTTTTGAGGAGCAAGCCTACGATGTCTCTCACGTTGTCCTTTGAAAGAGGAGTGAAGAGGACGGTGTCGTCAAGTCTGTTCAAAAACTCCGGTCTGAACGTGCCTTTGAGCAGAGCGTCGACTTGGCGTTTTGCGTCGTCCGTGATTTTGCCGTTTTCATCGATGCTGTCAAGGATGACGTTGCTTCCGAGGTTGGACGTCAAGATGATGATGGTGTTTTTGAAGTTGACCGTTCTGCCTTGGCTGTCCGTAATTCTGCCGTCGTCGAGGATTTGGAGAAGGATGTTGAATACGTCGGGGTGCGCCTTTTCGATTTCGTCGAAGAGGACGACCGAATACGGCTTTCTGCGTACCGCTTCCGTCAGTTGACCGCCCTCGTCGTAGCCGACGTATCCCGGAGGTGCGCCGATGAGACGAGATACGCTGAATTTTTCCATATACTCGGTCATATCGATACGCACGATATTCTTTTCGTCGTCGAAGAGGTATGAGGCAAGCGTCTTTGCGAGTTCCGTCTTGCCGACGCCCGTCGGACCTAAGAAGAGGAATGAGCCGATTGGGCGGTTTTCATCCGAAATGCCCGCACGCGAGCGGAGTATCGCTTGAGATACGGCGGTGACCGCCTCGTCCTGACCGATGACTCGCTTGTGAAGTTCGGAGCCGAGATGCAGGAGTTTTTCCTTTTCGCTGGACATAAGTTTCGTCACAGGAATACCCGTCCACTTTGCCACGATTTTTGCAATCTCGTCCGCAGTCACCTCGTCACGAAGGAGGGTAGTTTTTGCTCCGTCCTTTGATTCGGCTTCTTTGAGTTTTTGCTGAAGCGCAGGGAGTTTGCCGTATTGAAGTTCGGCGGCTTTTCCGTAGTCGCCGTTTCGTTTGGCTTCCTCGATTTGAAGATTTATCTTGTCGATTTCAGCCTTTGTGTCTTGTACGGACGTGATTTCCTTCTTTTCGTTTTCCCATTGCGCCTTCATAGCGTTGAACTTTTCGTTGAGTTCGGCGAGTTCTTTTTTCAATGCTTCCATTCGGTCGAGAGAGAGTTGGTCGGTCTCTTTTGAAAGCGCCATTTCCTCGATTTCGAGTTGCATGATTTTTCTTGATATAACGTCCATCTCCGTCGGCATACTGTCGATTTCGGTTCTTATCATCGCGCATGCCTCATCCACCAAATCTATGGCTTTATCAGGCAAAAAGCGGTCGGTAATGTATCGATTTGACAAAGTTGCGGCGGAAACGAGCGCTTGATCGTGTATGCGTACGCCGTGGAAAATCTCGTATCTTTCTTTGAGTCCGCGAAGTATTGCGATGGTGTCTTCGACCGTCGGCTCGTCAACTTGAACGGGTTGAAAACGACGCTCGAGCGCAGGATCCTTTTCGATGTATTTGCGGTATTCGTCAAGCGTGGTCGCACCGATGCAGTGCAGTTCGCCTCTTGCAAGCATAGGCTTTAAGAGGTTGCCCGCGTCCATACTGCCTTCCGTCTTGCCCGCGCCGACGATTAAGTGCAATTCGTCGATGAAGAGGAGAGTCCTGCCGTTTTGCTTCTTGATTTCGCCGAGCACGGCTTTGAGTCTTTCTTCAAACTCGCCGCGGTATTTTGCGCCCGCGATAAGCGCGCCCATATCGAGTGCGAAAACGTGCTTGTCTTTGAGTCCTTCAGGCACGTCGCCTTTTACGATACGTTGAGCAAGTCCTTCCGCGATTGCCGTCTTGCCGACGCCCGGCTCGCCGATGAGAACGGGGTTGTTCTTTGTCTTTCTTGACAATATCCTTATGACGTTTCTTATCTCGTCGTCTCTGCCGATAACGGGGTCGAGTTTGCCTGTCGCCGCGCGTTCAACGAGGTCGTGACCGTATTTTGAAAGCACGTCGTAGGTGTCTTCGGGGCTGTCCGTCGTCACGCGGTTTGTCTTGACGCCCGCAAGCGCGGTCTCAAACGCCTTTTTCGTCACGCCGAGTTTTTGGAGTACGCTCTTAAGAGCGGAGGTCGGATTGTCGAGAAGCGCGGAAAAGATATGCTCCACGCTCACGAAGTCGTCGCCGTCCTTTTTCGCCTTCTTTTCCGCAGAGGAGAGAAGGAGCGCGGTTTCGTTTGAAATGTAAACGTTCGCCTCTCCCGTACCCGTGACGGTTGGAAACTTGCCGATGATTCTGTCCACTTCGCGCAAAAATTGCGGTGCGTCCGCTCCGCACTTCGTCACGAGTTTTGGAATAAGCCCTTCCTCGTCGTTTAAAAGCGCATAAACGATATGCTCGGGTTTTATTTCTTGATTGTGTCTTTCAAGCGCAAGCGTTTGAGCGTTGTTTATCGCTTCAAGCGCCTTTTTCGTATATTTGTTTGCATCCATAGAGTTTCACCTCCTTTTTGAGCGATTGGCAATCATTTTAACTGATTGTTAGCACTCTATGTCTTTGACTGCTAAAATTATATCACCATACACAAATTTGTCAATAGATTTTTTCCTCATTTTCAAAAAAATATTTTGTTGTTTACTTTTCTTATCAAATAATTTATAATTTACATATGGTGAACGTGGGACATACTAAAAACAAATCTATATATAGATTTATTCCAAATCCTATGGGGCTTTTGGAGATATCAATTTTATATTTGGCTTGTTTGGCAGTTGCAATTATTTGTTGTATTTCACCAATAAAAGAAAATATCTTGTTTTGCTTGATTCCCATTGGTGTATCTGTGGCAGGGGGGGATTGTTATTTTATTAAATATTTTGCTTTACAATTTTCCCGTGTGCGTTGACAAATATGGTATTAAACGGCTTGTTAAGTTTCATTTGATTGAAATCAAATGGGAGGATTTGCAAAGTATAACAGAAAAAGAGGATTGGTTCAGAAGCCCTCGAGGTGCCGTATGTGAAGTTATGATTTTGACAAGCACAAATGGAGATGTGCTAAAATTTGAAACATCCCCATTTAGACGTAGAATTATTGTCGGGAAGTGTTCAAACTATGTTGCAAAAAGAGAGTATTTTGACAAATATCCAAATGCTCGATTATAAATCAATTAAGAGTCTTCGGGCTCTTTTTTTTGTGGGGCGAAGGGAAAACGTTTGCAAAATACGGCGAAAAATGGTATTATCAGAATATGGTCAGAATTGAGATAAACAAAAAGCAACTGAATAGAAACTTTGCGGACGCATTATTTTATGCGTCGTGGATTTATATTGCGCTCTTTTGTCTTGGCGCGGCGGTGGGTGCATTCGGGCTTGTGTACGGCATCGGCAAAAACACCTACACGCTTGCGCTCGGCATAGCGTCAACCGTGCTTGCGGTGCTTGCGCTCGCAATGGTGGCATTTCAATTTGCTACGGTCTATCTCGTGTTCCTCGGCAAATTTAAGACGCAATATCCAAACGGAGTGAAAATCTTTGAGATTGAGAGAAGGGAAGACGGATTTTTCATCCACAACGTCGTGGTGGGAGCAAGCGCGACGTTGCACTTCTACAACGTCGCAAAAATCGCCAAAACCAAGCACACGATCATCATACGCCTTAAGCGTGGCACGGTGTTCGGCTTTCCGCGAACTCCCGAACTCGACGCAATCTTTTATTAAAAAAGAGCCTCGCGGCTCTTTTTTTTGCTCTTATTTTTTTACAAAGTAGTTGCTCACCGACACGAAGTTTGTGTAGCTTAGCAGTTCTTCTTTTGAGTGCTTGTCGGGATTGTCGAGGCAATATAGCGCGGAGTTGATGAGTCCGCCTGCGACGAAAGCCGCAAGAATGTGAAGGGGCACTTTGATGTCATAATTTTCTCTGAATTTTGAGAATTGATACCTAAGAGACTGCGCGATTGAATCTTGCACGGTTGCAATGACCTTGCCGTTTCTGTTGTTGATAAGGATGCGGGAGACGTGTCCGCGCTCTTCCGTGAAAAACTCGATTGCCATAGTCACGAGGAGTTTCATCATCTCGTCGGGAGTGGTGGCTTTGCTGTCCTTTGTAAACTGCGCGTAGAGTTCGTCCTTGAGTTCTTCGAGCGCAAAGGAGAGAAGGTGGTATTTGTCTTCAAAATGAGCGTAAAAAGTCGCGCGGTTGACCATCGCTTTTGAGCAGAGGTCGATTACGCTGATCTTTTCAATAGAATCTTCTTCCATCATACCGAGCAACGTATTGCTCAAGAGTTTTCTCGTTCTTATGATCCGCAAGTCCTCTTTGTAAGCCATAATTTTCTCCTTTTGTGTATGGTTTTTCATACAGCATACCCATTATACGACATATTTGCGTTTTTGTCAATTATCTATTGTCGTGTCGATTATCTATGCAGGTGTCTAAAATCTCGGCAAACGGTTTTGCGCTTGCAAATATTGTCTGCGTGCGCGAAATAAATTTTTCTAATTACAAGAGTATATTTCCGCTCAAACGGTTGACATTTTTTGAAGTGAGATGCTAATAATATTATATTGCGTATGCGTATTTGCGCTTGCGCGTGTGAGGAAAATCTAATTTTGCGCGACGTTTCGCGCGACAAGGAATAGTATGGAAAAGACAAAAACTCCAAGAGCGAAGGGCGGTCTAAAAAAACTTGCACCTTGCGTCAAAGGCTACGGCTGGACGTCCGTCATGACGTCTTTGTTCGTCGCCGTCGAGGTGCTTTTTGAGGTGTTTATTCCGCTCATTATGGCTCAAATCATTAATGTAGGCTTAAAAGAGGATTTAACACAGTTTACGTTTGTAATTGATCTTGGCAATTTGCATCGTTCTGTTTTTACGATGGATAATCGCATACACTTTATAGTTGTTTGTGGAGCAATGATGGTGGGCATGGCGCTCCTCTCGCTCTTCTGCGGTGCGATGTCCGGCAAACTTGCCGCAACGGCTTCGACCGGGTTTGCAATGAATTTGAGACAAAAGATTTTCTACAAGATTGAGAATTTCAGTTTTTTGAACCTTGACAAGTTCAATACGGCATCGCTCGTTACTCGTCTCACGACGGACGTTTCGAATATTCAGAATTCCTATATGGTCATCATTCGTTTGCTTGTCAGAGCACCATTTATGCTTATTATGGCGCTTTGCATGGCAATCTCAATAAACCCAAGACTTTCAATCGTGTTTGGCGTCACGCTTCCGATTCTTCTCGTCGGGCTTCTCGTCGGCATAAGAGTCGTATTTCCTCGCTTTGAGAAGATGCTCAAAAAGTACGATGACCTCAACGAATCCACTCAAGAAAACCTCATCGGCATCCGCGCCGTCAAGGCGTTCGTCAGAGAAGATTACGAGATAAAGCGTTTCAAATCCGTCAGCGAAACGGTGCGAAAACTCCAATTCTCCGCAGAAAAAATCATAGTCATTGTCGGTCCATTTATGCAAATCCTTGTTTATGCATGCATGGTTTGTATAGTTTGGTTTGGAGGTAAAGATATTATATTTGGTGGAATGGAGCCTGGTGATTTGACGGCGTTCCTCAGCTACGTTATGCAAATCCTTATGTCCTTTATGATGGTTGCGGTGGCGTTTATGATGATCGTATTGTCCCGCGCGTCTATGGACAGAATCGTCGAGGTGTTTGACGAAAAGATTGACATCGTTGACGCAGAGGGCGCAACGGACGAGTTGCCGCAAGACGGCAGCATAGATTTTGATGACGTCAACTTCTCGTACAGCAAAAATCCCGACAATCTCAATTTGACAGACATCAATTTACACATAAACTCCGGTGAAACGGTGGGTATTATCGGCGGCACAGGCTCCGCAAAGACCTCGCTCGTTCAGCTCATCCCACGTCTATACGACGTTTTGGACGGCTCGGTGAAGGTGGGCGGCAAGGACGTTAGAGAATACAAGGTTGAGTCTATCCGCGAGGCTGTCGGTATGGTGCTCCAAAAGAACACGCTCTTCAGCGGTACGATAAAGGAAAATCTCCTTTGGGGCAACAAGAACGCCACGGATGAAGAGATATACGAGGCGGCGAGGGCGGCACAAGCGCACGACTTCATCATGTCCTTCCCAAACGGCTACGAAACCGACCTCGGACAAGGCGGCGTAAACGTGTCGGGCGGTCAAAAGCAACGTCTTTGTATTGCTCGCGCGCTCCTAAAAAATCCAAAGATTATGATCCTTGACGACTCAACGTCGGCAGTCGATACGGCGACTGACGCCGCGATCCGCTCGGGACTCAAAGAGAAATTCGGCGATACGACGGTGATTATCATCGCGCAACGCATCGCGTCCGTACAAGAGGCCGACAAGATCGTCGTCATGAACGACGGCAAGATCGATGCAATCGGCACGCACGACGAACTCTTGAAGACGAACGAAATCTACCGCGACGTATATCTCTCTCAACAGAGCGGCAAAGCGGACGATGCCATGGGCGCAAAATCCGACGAGGAGGTGAAGTGATATGGCAAAGAATCCAAAACACGCAGTTCCTATGAACAAAAAATACCGCGCGGCTTCACCCGTCAAGACGTTTAAGCGCATTCTCACATATCTTAAACCGTATAGAGTGAGAATGATTTTTGCGTTGATTTGTATGCTTGCAAATGTAGTGGCTAGTATAGCTGGAACATCTATGTTGAAAACAGCGTTTGATGGATTTATTGTTCCGTTGTTTAAGCATGAGCTCGTAACATTTGGCACATTTACAGGACTTGAGGCATTTGGCGCATTTGTTGGTGTGTTGATTGTGATTTATGTTACTGGCGCACTTTTGCACTATGTGATGAACTATATCATCGTCAGCGCAACCACGAAGATTCTTCAAGACATAAGAAACGAGATGTTTGAGAAGATGGAACGCCTTCCAATCAAATATTTTGACACGCACACGCATGGCGACCTTATGAGCCTTTACACCAACGACACGGACACCCTCCGCGAACTCTTGTCCAACGGCTTGCCGAATATTTTGACGAACGCTTGCACGGTTGTGGGTATGTTTATCGCAATGATGATTTATTCATGGTTGCTTGCATTAGTTTCAGTCGGTATGCTTGTCATCATGCTTCTTGTCACTCGTGTGCTTGCAAGCAAGAGCGGAAAGCACTTTGTGCTTCAACAGCGCGAAATCGGCTCGCTCAACGGCTTTATTGAAGAACACATGGACGGTCTCAAAGTTGTCAAAGTGTTCTGCCACGAGTCTGAAGAAAAAATTGACTTTGACAAGCACAACCACACTTTGCGCCACGCTTCCAAAAAGGCGCACACCTACGCCAACGTGCTTATGCCTATCATGGGCAACCTTTCATACGTGTCCTACGCTGTCACCGCAATCGTCGGCACAATTTTAGCAATTAATGGATTATTTGGTATGACTTTAGGAACGCTGATTGCCTTTATGATGTTCTCGCGTCAATTTTCTAATCCTCTTGCTCAAATTGCTCAGCAAATCAATGGTGTACTCGTCGCGCTCGCGGGCGCGGAACGTATCTTTGAACTCCTCGACGAAAAGCCGGAAGAGGACGATGGCTACGTTATGCTCGTCAACGCAAAAGAGGACGAAAACGGCGAAATGATAGAGTGCGAAGAATACACGGGTATGTGGGCGTGGAAGCACTACCACAAGGCGACCGACACCACGACCTACGTCAAATGGCGCGGTGAAGTGGAGTTTGAAAACGTCTCCTTTGGCTACGTGCCCGAAAAGACCGTTCTCAAAAACGTCACTCTTACGGCGTACCCGGGGCAAAAGATCGCGCTCGTCGGTTCTACGGGTGCGGGCAAGACGACGATTACGAACCTCATCAACCGCTTCTACGACATAACGGAAGGCAAAATCCGCTATGACGACATCAACATCACCAAGATAAACAAGGACGATCTCCGTCACTCAATGGCGATGGTGCTTCAAGACACCCACCTCTTTACGGGAACGGTGCGGGACAATATTCGTTTCGGCAAACTCGACGCTACGGACGAAGAGGTAGAAAACGCGGCAAAACTCGCCAATGCGGACTCTTTCATTCGTCACCTTCCGGAAGGGTATGACACGATGCTTACGGGCGACGGCACCAACCTCTCGCAAGGTCAACGCCAACTCCTCGCGATCGCAAGGGCGGCGGTTGCCAATCCGCCCGTGCTTATATTGGACGAAGCGACGAGTTCTATCGACACCCGCACGGAAAAACTCATCGAGCAGGGTATGGATAGTCTTATGAAAGGAAGAACGGTATTCGTCATCGCGCACCGCTTGTCCACCGTCCGCAACTCGGATATGATCCTCGTTCTTGAACACGGCGAGATCATCGAGCGAGGCAACCATGACGAGTTGATTGCGCTCAAAGGCAAGTATTATCAACTTTATACCGGCGCATTTGAACTGGACTAAACCGCGCTATATGGCGACCTGCTTTGTCTGCTCAAAATTGTGCAAATCTTTGTTGCTCACATTTTTTTGTGAGCAACTTTTTATTTTGCACAATTTTTCGTCTGCTTCCGCGCACAACATTGTTTGCTGAACGTTCTTGAGAACGAAAGAACTCAAGCCAGTGGTTCGCAACAATCTTGTGCTTGGATAAAAAGCGGAAGAAATGAAACACTTATTCGAAGACGAGCCCGTAAAACTACTTTCTCGTTCGAAGACGAGCCCGTAAAACTACTCGCTCGTTTGAAGACGGAGTTGGAGTCGCAAAGCGACGACCGCTTGCGTCCGAACGGGGTCGATTCAGTACGAGATTTTGAGACATCCTGTTGGCGCGAGCCGTCTCAAAATCGAAGTGGCATAATTAGGAACGAGTCTTGTGAGTGAGGCGCACGGTGTCCCTATAGCGACTACTCACTTTTGTAGAGAATAGCAAGGTCAAAATGCGACAGTTCTATTATTTCTTAAGAGCATTTTGACTTGTGTTCGGTCTGTTCCGCGGTAGGGAAACCAAGCGGAGCAGGAAGGGTTGTTTTATTTTAGAGTCGAACAACGTCACTTTGTTCGAGTGTTGTTGGAGAAAAGCCCTTGGGAAAGAGGGGCGTTTTATTCTTGAGTCAAACAGCGTCACTCTGTTAGATTGTTTTGCTTGAAAAGCCCAGAGGAAAAGAAGTCGGTGCGATTTTGGAGCGTGGAGTTGTGGAAGAATAAAAAAAGCGTGCTTGCACGCTATAACCAAGCGAGAGATTGTGCGAAACGCCAAATTAAACCATTTTGTTCTTTGACGTATAGCAAACAATATTGTGCGCGGAAGTGGCGTAAAAACTGCTTATAATAAAAAATTGCCCACCAATTCGGCGGGCAATAACGATATAGGCAATTTTTACGCTTTTTTCCACGACTTGTAATAGAACAACATTAAAATCGGTATAATCTCAAGTCTGCCGATGAGCATATCGAACATAAGGATGATTTTTGAGAGGACGTCGTAGTCTGCGAAGTTGCCGCAAGGTCCGACCGCACCGATGCCCGGACCTATATTGTTGAGGCAGGAGATGACTGCGGAGAGGTTGGTGGCGATGCCTTCTGCGCCCGTATAAGGGGAGAGGATGGCAAGCAGGAACGTCGAACCCACCATAATGAGAATGTAGGTGATGAAGAAGTTTTTAATCTCGTTTATGGTTGAGTCGGGGAGTGCTTTGCCGTCCATTTTGACCGTTTGTACGGAGCGTGGCGAGTTGAGTTTGCGCACGTTGTTGGCGGAGGATTTGACGAGAATGATTGCGCGAGAAATCTTCATACCGCCTGCCGTGGAGCCAGCCGAGCCGCCCATGCACATGATGATGAGGAGTATAACTTGAATGATAGTCGGCCATTTGGTGAAGTCGCCCATCGGACCCGTGCCGTAGCCGGTTGTACTCATCATACTTGCGACGTTGAACGTGGTATGTCTCACGGAGTCACCAAAGGCAAGCGTATGCGAGCCGACGAGTCCTGCGACGATTACGACGCAAGCCGTGACGTAGATGCCTGCCATTGTGAAAAGTTCCTCATTTTTAAGCGATTTAAAGTGCCCGATGAGGAGCATATAATAGAGGTTGAAGTTGACGGAGAAGATAAGCATAAACACCGTGATGACGACTTCGATTGCCACCGAATGATAACCGCCTATGCTGTCGCCCATGACGGAGAACCCGCCCGTTGATGCGGTTGAAAACGCGTGGCAGAAGCTGTCGAAGACAGGCATTTTGCAAGCGCAAAGAATGCCGACCAAGATGAGCGTAAGCACGATGTACATTGCATAAAGGATTTGAGAAGTGAAGCGAAGTTTGCCCACCAACTTACCGAATTGATAGCCCGGTATCTCCGCTTTTGCAAGCGCGGTTGACGCCTTGTCGTTTTTCGGCAAAACCGCTATGACGAACACAAGCACGCCCATACCGCCGATCCATTGAGTAAGCGCGCGCCAGAAGAGGATGGATTTTGACAGCATAAAATAGCCTGTCTCGGGATCTACGAGGTCTGACGTCAAAATGCTTGAGCCCGTCGTCGTAAAGCCTGAAATCGTCTCAAATAGCGCGTCGATATAGTTGGGGATTGCACCTGAAAGGCGGAATGGGATTGCGCCGATAAGTCCGAGCAAAATCCAAGCGAGTCCGCACATAACGAAACCGCTCTGCGGACGCAGATTGCGCTTGTCTTTCGGCGGACGAATAATAATGCCGATAGCACCCAACACGACTGCAATCGCAATCGCTATGCCAAAGGCAAGAACCGTCTTGTCCTCATGGTATCCAAGCGCCATAAACATCGGCACACACATAAGCGCGCCGACGATGACCAGGATTTCACCAAGAACGTATGCTGTAAGTCTATAATTCATAATTCCTTCGTGCAGTAGGGAACTGCTTGTTTTAGAAATTCAAAATGTCGTTGAGGTTGTCAAAACCTTCTTCCAAAGTGACGATGATGACGGAGTCGCCTTCCTTGATGACGTCTTGACCTGTCGGGGTGATGAGTTCTTCGTCTCTTATAATGCCCGCAATGAGGAGGTCGTCTTTAAGATTGATTCTGAGGTCTTGAAGCGGAACGTCAAAACGACGGAAGTTCTTTTCCGCCTCAAACTCGAGGATTTCAGTCGTCTCGTCGATGATATGGAAGAGACGCTTGACGCCGCTGCCTTTCTTGTTGCCCATAAGACGTACGAATCTTACGATTTGGTCGGCGGCGGAAGTCTTGGTGGACACGACGCTGTAGATTCCGCTCTTTTGAAGCATTGAGTGGTAGGAGAGTTGGTCGATTTTGGTGATGACTTTTGGGACGTTTCTCGAGTTTGCAAACATACTCATAATGATGTTTTGCTCGTCGATATTGCCGAGAGCCACGAATGCGTCCGCATTGTCGATACCCTCGTCGATGAGGAGGTTTTGGTCGGTGCCGTCGCCCATTATGACTTCGATGTGGTTGAGTTCTTCGCTCAAAAATCTTGCGCGGTCTTCCTTTTGCTCAATGAGTTTTGCGTGGATGCCTGCTCTTTCAATCTCCGCGCAGAGATATCTTGCCGTCGTAGAACCGCCGACGATGATGACGTTTTTGGCTTGTTTGTTCCAGCCGAGTTCTTTGAAAAACGCCGAAATATTCTTTGTGGTGGCGGTGAGGAAAAGTCTGTCTTCCGCTTGAATTACGAAATTGCCGTCAGGGATGATGGCTTTGCCGTCTCTTTGCGCGGCGCAGATAAGCACTTTTGACTTAAACTTTTCGCCGAGGGATTTGAGCGCGACGCCTTCAAGTTTTGAGCCTTCGCTGACTCTGAACTCGATGAGTTCGACTTTGCCTTCGGAGAATTGATCCACTTTGATTGCGGAAGGGAAGCGGAGCATACGACTGATTTCTTTTGCCGCCGCTTGTTGAGGGTTGACCGCCATATTCAGACCGAGTTCGCTGTTGTCCGAGAAAAGATCGGCATAGACCGCTTGTGAAGTCCGCGCGATAGTCTTCTTTACGCCGTGCTTCTTTGCGATGATACAACAGAGAATATTCATCTCGTCTCTGTTCGTTGCGGCGATGAAAAGATCTGCCGACGCCACGCCCGCCTCGTCCAAAACGTCGTTGCTTGCGCCGTTGCCGACGACGCCCTTGACGTCGTAGTTGTTGACGGCGTCTTCGACTTTTGGAGAGTTTCTATCGATTACGACGACGCTATGCCCCTCTTCCGTGAGTTCCTTGACAAGCGTCATGCCGACTGATCCAAGTCCTGTAATGATTATATTCATAATGCCTCTTAAAAAACTTGATTGTGGCAATTATAACACTTATTAAAACAATTTTCAACCAAAATTTATATTTAGCGTGCGCGCGTGTTTTTTGACAAAAGTCAAAAATAGAATACTTTCTATATGTTTTAGGTTATAGCATCCGATTTTTGAGCGCAACTATTATAATTTTTGCCGAAAATGAGAATAATTTTAGTTTATTTTGCCAAAGATTATGAGATTATTGACAACTTGAAAAAATAATAATAAAATATATTCGTCAAAATTCGGACTTTAATATAAGGTATTAAATTTTTGAGGTGATATATATGCTACTCGGTTTACTCGAAGAAGGTCAAACGGAAGCCGTCACGGAAGCCGCAGAAACCGCGTCTCAATCGCCGTTTCAAGCGTTTCTTGAGGACGTGCGCGCGTATTTTACGCACGCGGGCATGAACATCGTTATCGGTCTTCTCATCCTCATCGTCGGACTCATCGTCTGCAAAATCATCAAAGTCGTCATCACTCGCATTATGCGTAGGACGAAGAAGGACGAGGCGGTTATACACTTCGTTGCTTCTCTCATCGACGTCATTTTGAAGATCGTTGTACTCGTCGCGGCACTCGCCACAATGGGCATCAACACAGCCTCGATCATCACAGTTCTCGGCACTTGCGGTGTGGCGATCGGTCTTGCTCTCAAAGACAGCCTCGGCAACGTTGCGGGCGGTATGATGATTATCGTCAACAAACCTTTCAAGAAAGGCGACTACATCAACGCGGCGGGGACGGAAGGCACCGTCCAAACAATCAACCTCTTCAATACGGTGCTTCTCACCATTGACAACAAAGAAGTGGTCGTGCCCAACGGCGTGCTTTCAAACTCGAACATAACCAACTTCTCGGCGATGCCGACAAGACGCGTTGACCTCGAAATCAACGTCGCGGTCGATACGGATCTCGTCAAGGCGCAAAACGCAATCCTCGCGGTCTGCGGTGCGCACGCCAAGGTGCATAGCGATCCGGAGCCGTTCTGCCGTATGAATAGGGTGGCAAACGGCGCAATCGTCTTTACCGTTCGTGCTTGGTGCGACAATGCGGACTATTGGGAAGTTTATTTTGACCTCCAGGAACAAATCCGCGAGAAGTTCAATCAAGTGGGAGTTGTTATTCCGTTCCCGCAACTCGACGTACACGTCGACAACCGCACGGATTGAGCGACCTGCTTCGTTATCGCACCGCGTCTGCCCAACCGTGTACGCCCATGTACACTGGGTCGGTCATCCGAGGCACGATGCCTCGCATCTCATCTCAACCGAGCGGTTGCGTGGCGATGGGAATATGCACGGATTGAGCGACCTGCTTCGTTATCGCACCGCGTCTGTCCAACCGTCAGGACGTGAACAGTGAATTGACACGCAAGCGTGTCGTGAATTCTCACTACGTTCCATGAATTGATGCGTTGCATCATGAATTCTCGAGGTTTTCAACCTCTCCATTGAGGAAGAATAGAATTGTATTTTCCACAATTCCTCATTCCTCATTCGGTCGAAGACCGTAAACACGGAGGTGTTAAAATGCTTACAAGCGCACAAAGGGCAAAACTCAAGAGTATTGCTCAAAACTTAAATCCAATCTTTCAAATCGGCAAAAACGGCGTTGGCGACAATCAAGTCGGCGACATAATCGACGCATTGAACGCACACGAACTCATCAAAATCTCCGTGCTTAAGAGTGCGGAAACTCCGACGAAACTCATCCTTGACGAAGTGTGCGAACGCACTGGCGCCGAGCCCGTGCAAGCCATCGGCAACAAGATTGTCATATACAAACGCAGCACAAAAGACGGAGTAAATCACATACTATAATGGATTTTGAAAAAAGGCAACTAACCCCAATCAACGAACCCGCGCCGAAGAAAGACGAAACCCCTGCTCAAAAAGCCGCGAGGGAAGAACTTAAGCGCGCCCGTCAGCAAACTCAACAGTTTAAGCAGAAATACTTTGAACTGTATGATGATGTGAAGATTAATCACCGCGAAGACTGGTAAAAACCGCGTGTGAGAGCGATATACTGCGTCAAAACCCTCTTGCCCCAAAGTCATGTACTACGTGTACATTAGGCTTTGTTTCAAGAGGGCTTTTTCTTGTCTCTCATCTCTCACACACGGTTTTTATTACGTCATTTCGAGCGAAGTCGAGAAATCAATTAAAAAGGAATGATTATACTCTGTTATAGACATAACCGCTTGAAGTTCTAAGTTGCTTTCTATCTTTAGATAATGTCCAAGTCTCTTTCCAATAAGAAGACCCGGAATAAATCCTTACGGATACTTGTGTTCCATCAAATATTTCATAATATCCCCACCATGACAGACCTTCACATTCAAAAGAACCATCACTTTTGAAAATGATTTTAGATGAATTGCTTGCGCTTTTGTATGTTCCGCTAAGAGTGGAAGGATTGCATGCATAGAAGCACAAGGCAAGAGCCAAAATCAATATAATACAAACAAAAATTATTCTTTCCTTCATAATAACGTATTTAGCTTAATTTCGCATTGACAGTATATGAACTGTAACTCTTAACGATAGTAAGCATATCTCCATGAATGTTTTTGTGGTTATGTAAATATAGAGCAACAATTGCATTTGCTTTATCTTCGGAAGTAGTAAGGTTGCCTGTCAGTGCATAATTATAGTTAAAATAGTAACTGCCGTTTTTGAAATATGCTTCGTTTGTTTCACGATTGCTATAACTCCAAATAGTTGTATATGGAATTATAATCCAAGTGTTTGACGTCGAGTCATCTTTCAAATAATAGCATGTACCAGAGATTTCAACATCATATGCGCCTAATCCTTTTTGTGCCGCTCTAAGGAATATGGCGCATTGAACGATATCTTCAAGTTCTTTATCTGTTTGATCTGCATTATTGCTATTTGAGTTTGTTCCGCCGCATGCGACAAGTCCGATTGCGAGCGTTGCGACAATCAAAATTGTAAAAATGATTGCTAATGTTTTTCTCATAATTTGCCTCCTAAGTGCGTTTGTTAATATAATTATATTAGGGATTTTCCCTAATGTCAACATAAATTTAGGGATTTGCCCTAAACTTTATGTATGGATAAGTTTAGATACAGATTAAAAGAATTGAGAATAGAGAAGGGATTTAGCCAAAAAAAATTGGCGGAACTAATAGGCTCAAACAATAGTAGTGTGTGTGACTGGGAATGTGGAAGAAGCGAGCCAAGTCTTTTCTATCTTGTAAAACTTTGTAAAGTCTTTGAAGTTTCTGCTGATTATTTGCTTGGTGTTTCAGACTTTTAATGTTAATAAAATTAATAAAGCAATAAGAAAAAAAGCACCACTAAGTGGTGCTTTTAAACTACAATTCTTTAAAACTGCACAACTTTGCGATCTGCGTTGTCAGTCTTGCGGGTGCTCGCCCGTCACGTACGCCAAGTACGCTCA
>Ga0256405_10006990_pt1 | contig 17463 bp, 14 predicted proteins | sample RumenRJG_02DNA_FD_189096 | JGI IMG/M metagenome (GOLD analysis project Ga0256405, IMG submission 189096) | Bovine rumen microbial communities from Lethbridge, Alberta, Canada - RJG_02 | ecosystem: Host-associated > Mammals > Digestive system > Stomach > Rumen | place: Canada: Alberta...
TTATCGGCTCTGCGCTTGTAATTACGACATACGTTTTGGCAGATAAAATGAAAACTCTGTCAATGCTGATTATAGGCTTAATCGGTGCATATTTAACCCCGTTTTGTGCTAAGGCAGGAATGAATTCCATTCTTTCTTATATGCTCTTTATAAATATGATTTCTTCTGCTTTTACTCTGAAACATACAAAAACAAATTGGGCTAATATTATCAACCTGTTTTTGACAATGATGATATTTCTAATTTACAGTATTGGTGATGATATTAGTATCGTTTTCCCGATTATTTTGTGGGGTATTTATATAATTTATGACATTTTAAGAGATAAAGAAAACAGAATTGATAATACAACGTGCTATATAAATTACGGTATTTTGACCTTGTTTTCGTCAATAATATTCAGAGATGCCTACAATAAACTCGGCATATTACTTGGAGTTACTGCATTGCTCTATCTCGGGCTTTCTTATTATTCAAGAAAACTCGGCAACAAACTGTACAGATTTTACGAATATTCCGCATTAGTAAACATTTGGCTTGTCGTATTCTTCCTGTTAAACACCTTCCAAAGCGCTATAGCATGGTCAATTTTGGCACTGCTTACCACATACATTATTCAGAAATTCGATGCTCAACACCTGAAAGGCGGAGTAATTTGGTATTATACAACCGCAATTATTGCAACACTTTGTGCGAAGTTTTCAGGTCAAAACTGTCTTGTTACGGTTTATGAGCCGATATTTAACATCAGAACGCTTTTATTTATGTTCCCTGTTTTATCAATTATTACTTCGGCTTACATATTCAAAAAAGACAATCCGAAAATGCACAACTTGTTATTATTCAGCGGAATATCGCTCGGATATATCTACCTGACGGGTGAAATCAATTCTATCCTGTCAAAATCAATTCAGGACAGTAAATTGCTTGATTTTAACCGAAACATGATAAACATTATAATCGGTATTGTTTACGCACTTAACACAAAAAGAATTGCAAAAACAAACAATTCACAGTTGTTTAATATCGCAGGTCTGGTAATTTTCGGAGTTTCGTTATTTGCGTTAATGATTTGCTCGTACTTCTATTACGGTTCTTATATAGTGCTTTTCAATATGAAGGTTTGCGCATTCGCACTTGCGATAGCATCCTGCTTTGTATTTGCCAGATGGGATAATACAGACATATATAAATACATCGGAATTGTTTTGGGATTTTTGATTTGCCACAGCGAAAGCAATCAGATTTATCAGCAAAATTCAAAAATGGAGTATGTTATTTCGCTTTCATGGGTTTTATATTCGGGAATAACAACCATTGCAGGTATTTTGAGAAACAAAAGATTCCTTATTAATACGGGCATTGCGCTTATTATTCTCACGATTTTAAGAATATTCATATACGATTTGGCTCATGTTGAAGCAATATTCAAACTCATTGCATTTCTTGCACTTGGTGTTATTCTTATGCTTGTTTCATATATATACACCACACAAAAAAATAAACAATAATATTGAATAATAAGGTATTTACACTCTTGCAAGAAAATATTTTTACGGTAAAATAAACAAGACATAGAGAGAATATAAAGGGATTTATACATGGCTCAGAAATATGAAAATATATTTACACTGCTTGAAAAAACAACAATACAAAATCAGAAAAAAGTAGCACTCGGGATGAAAACAATGTGGGGCTGGAATGAACTTACCTATAAAGGTTTGAGCCTTCTTGCTACAAGATTTGCAACATATTTAATAAACGATTTGCAAATACCGAAAGGTGAAAAACTTGCTATTTTATCGGAATCAATGCCCGAATACGGCGTATGTATGTTTGCATCAGTTCTTGCTGGTCTGACTGTTGTTCCGCTTGATAACAAACTGACAATTTATGAATTGACTTCAATTCTTTCAAGTTGTGAGCCTATGGTTTTAATGACATCAAGCAAAAATTTTGAAAAAGCAAAAGAATTACAAAATAAAATTCCGTCAATTAAGCACATAATTTTGATGGAAGCATCTGAGCATGAAAGTGCGCAAACCCCGAGTCTTTATTCAATTCCTGCAAATTACAGTGCAAAATGGCGCAGACGTCCTTTACACGACACTGCATTGATTATTTATACATCAGGAACAACCGGTGCGCCAAAAGGGGTTCAAACTACTTACAAAAACATGCTTGCGCAGATGTACAGTATGAGAAAAATTTTAAAAAGCATGATGCCGAGAAAAGATATGAGTTTACTGTCTATTCTGCCGATGAATCATTTGTTCGAACTGACTGTCGGATTTTTCACGATGCTGACACACGGCTATTCGGTTTATTATACAAGCAGTTTAAAACCGAAAGACTGCCTTGATATTATGCAGGAGAAAAAAATCAGATTTATGGTAACGGTTCCTGCGTTTTTGAAACTTTTAAAAGCACATTTTGAATCGGAAATCAACAAAAAATCAGCGATGTACAAATTCATGTATAACCTGAAATATCATTTGGCACAATTTATGCCGTTTTGTATAAGACGATTGATGTTCAGAACAATTCACAGACTTTACGGCAGACATTTTTACGGCTATATTTCAGGTGGCGCACCGTTAGACCCGATTGTCGGCGCATGGTTTAAACGCATCGGGGTTAGAATTTTCCAAGGGTACGGCTTATCCGAAACAAGCCCTGTTGTTTCAATGTGCTATAATCCTAATCAGGATAACACCCGTTCTGTCGGTCCGATTTTGGATTCATATGATGCAAAAATTGACCCTGAAACAGGCGAATTGCTTGTCAAAGGCCCTTCTGTAATGAAAGGTTATTACGGCAGACAGGATTTGACAGATGAAGTTCTTGAGCCTGACGGCTGGTTCCACACGGGCGATATTGCAGAAATCCGCAAAGGTCTTTTATATATCACGGGCAGAATTAAAAATATGATAGTCCTGTCAGGCGGTAAAAAAGTATTCCCTGAAGAAGTTGAAACAGTAATGGCCCAGAGCGACAATTTTGCTGAGGTTTGTGTTGTCGGCATGCCAAAATCAGGCGGTGAAAAAGACGGATGCGAAGAAATTGTTGCAGTAATAGTTCCGACAGAGGAATATGCCGGCTCTTTTGACAGCGAAGAAAAACTTGAAAGTGCGGTTAAAGCAGAAGTAAAACAACTTTCGCACCAGCTTGCACCTTACAAACGACCGATAAATATCGTTGTAAGAACACAAACCCTGCCAAGAACCGCAACAAGCAAGATTAAGCGCAAAGAAGTCAAAGCCCTTTTGACAGAATGTGTAAAATAATAATGCAATAAAATTTTTTGTTGTGTTATAATAAATATAAAAAATATGGTAGGTATTGCAACCAATGGTAGCAATATTTACCCCTCGGGATGTAGCACTCTGCCGAACAAAAACGATTAAGTATCGTTTTTGTGAGAGGGACTCTGCCGACGAGGGCAATTAAGTATTGTCCGAGGAGAGGTAGCACCCGTTGACAATTAACTATATCGGGATGTAGCGCAGCTTGGTAGCGCACAACGTTCGGGACGTTGGGGTCGCAGGTTCAAATCCTGTCATCCCGATTTTTATAAAAAATTAAATACAAAGATAGTGGTAGGTATTGCAACCAATGGTAGCAATATTTACCCCTCGGGATGTAGCGCAGTTTGGTAGCGCACTATCATGGGGTGGTAGGGGCCGCTGGTTCGAATCCAGTCATCCCGATTTTTTTTGCAAAAAATCGCTCTTCCCGGATTACATCCAGAGCACGCACGCAGTTTTTTACGCACCTAAAGGTGCTCAAAAACTATGCTGGCTGCAAACCTTTCTTGTACGGCTCGTTCCTCGCCTACAATCTCGGTTTCATCCCGATTTTTTTTATCTGTAATCAACAAATTCAACGTATTTTTTCAGGTTTTGGCAAAGTGTTTTAAATTCTTGGTCGGTGTATGTTTGGGCATTTTTAAGGTTTTTGTCTAAGATTTCAGATGAAACGAATTTTTGCAGATAATAGCATTTTGCGCCTTTAATCATCTGTCCGATTTTTTCAAAATCATCGAAAGATAATTGTGATTTTACAACTGTTGTGCGAAATTCGTAATCGATTTTGCTGTTTTTGATGAGGTTTATGGATTTTGAGATATTATTCAGAAGAAAACCAACCCTCTCCCGCACTCCCCCTCCCTTGGAGAGGGAATTGATATTTACAATTTGCGGATATTTTTCAAGTGGGGCTTTGATATCCATTGCGATATAGTCAAGCAGATTATCGTTTATAAGCCGTTCAACAACATCGGGGTTTGTGCCGTTTGTATCGAGTTTGACTTCATACCCCATTTGTTTAATTTCTTTTATAAAATCGTAAAGCCCCGATTGAAGTGTCGGCTCTCCGCCTGTTATCACGATGCCGTCGAGTTTGCCGATACGGGTTTTTAAAAATGCGAAAAATTTTTCTTTTGTAAAAGATTCTGAATCAAGTTCAGAATGACTTTTTGGTAATAACAACGGATTATGGCAATATCCGCAGCGAAAGTTGCAGCCCTGTGTAAAAACAATGGCTGCAACTTTGTTTGGGAAATCTACAAGCGTAGTCTTTTGTATTCCGCCGATTACGAACAACAGCAAGCCTCCGCTTTTGCCATATCAAAGGTTTTGCGATTGCCAAATTCGGCTTTTTTACCTTTATTCCACTGTTTAACAGGACGAATGTAGCCGACAATTCTTGAATAAATTTCACATTCGCTTCCGCAGTCAGGGCAGTTTGAATGTTCGCCTGCAACGTACCCGTGTGTCGGGCAGACAGAGAACGTCGGTGAGAAAGTAAAATACGGCAGATGATAATTATCACAAATCTTTCTTACAAGATTTTTCATTGTGTTAATATCGTGTATTCTTTCGCCTGCAAAAATGTGAACAACTGTTCCGCCTGTGTATTTTGTCTGCAAATCGTCCTGATGGTCAAGCAGTTCAAAAATATCATCGGTGCAATTTACAGGCAATTGTGTCGAATTCGAATAGTAAGGCTCTGCGCCCACAGAGTAGTATTCATCATCGTTTGCGCATTTTATATCGACAAGGTTTTTCTTATCAAGTTTGGCAAGACGATAACTTGTACCCTCGGCAGGTGTCGCTTCAAGGTTGTAATTATTGCCTGTTTCTTCCTGAAATTTGACTATCAAATCTCTCATATAATCCATTACTTCAACGGCGAAATCATGCCCATCCTGGTCGATAATACCGCAACCCAAAAGGTTTTCGCATGCTTCGTTCATACCAACAAGACCGATGGTTGAAAAATGATTTTTCCAAAATACCCCGAAACGAGCTTTTATATCTCTCAAATAGAATTTTGTATAAGGATACAAACCGCCGTCAGTTAAGCGTTCGAGCAGTTTACGTTTAATTTCAAGAGATTCTTTTGCAATTTCCATTCTGTCTTTTAAGACTTCAAAAAATTCTTCTTTTGAATTTGTCTGATATGCGATTTTAGGCAGGTTTATTGTAACAACACCAATTGAACCTGTAAGCGGATTAGAGCCGAAAAGTCCGCCCCCTCTGTATTCAAGTTGTCTGTTGTCAATTCTCAAACGACAACACATAGAACGGGCATCTTCAGGATTCATATCGGAATTAACAAAGTTTGAGAAATACGGAATCCCGTATTTTGCACTCATTTCCCAAAGTCCGTCTAAATCAGGGTTATCCCAGTCAAAATCTTTTGTAATATTGTAGGTCGGAATCGGGAAGGTAAAGACTCTGCCTGAAGCGTCGCCTTCCATCATTACTTCAAAGAACGCTTTGTTTATCATGTTCATTTCGTTTTGGAAGTCGCCGTAAGTTTCTTCTTTCATTTCACCGCCGACAATGACACACTGATCTTTATAGTAAGACGGAACAGTCAAATCCATTGTCACGTTAGAAAACGGTGTTTGGAATCCTACACGTGTCGGCACATTCATATTGAACACAAATTCCTGCAATGCTTGTTTGACCTGAGCATAGTTAAGCTCGTCATATCTGACAAACGGTGCAAGCAAGGTGTCAAAGTTTGAAAACGCCTGAGCGCCTGCACTTTCACCCTGCATTGTGTATAAAAAGTTTACCATTTGTCCCAAAGCGGTACGAAAATGTTTTGCAGGTTTTGATGCAACTTTGCCCTCAACGCCTGTAAAACCTTCGCTTAACAGGTCTTTTAAATCCCAGCCGACACAGTAAACGGAAATTATATTCAAATCGTGGATGTGAATATCACCGTTTTCGTGCGCTTCTTTGATTTCATTGGGGTAAATTTTATTAAGCCAGTAATTTTTGCTCAATGCGGAAGCCAGATAATTATTTAACCCCTGAATTGAATACCCCATATTTGAGTTTTCATTAACCTGCCAGTCAAGTTGCTTTAAGTACTCATCAACCATATCGATTGATGCGTGTTTTGCAAAATCTCGCATTTTGTTGTGCTGTTCACGGTACAAAATATAAGATTTTGCGGTTTGTTTGTATTCTGATGATAATAAAACTTTTTCGACAATATCCTGAATTTCCTCAACAGTCGGTGCTTCAAGATTAGATTGTTTTTCTTTGACAAAATCATTAACAATTTTAATGACATTTTTTGTTAAACGCCTTGCGGTGAATTGATCAATTTCTTTTGTAACATTTGATGCCTTACAAATGGCATTTGTAATTTTCTGCGAATCAAATTCTACAATTTGACCGTCACGTTTGATAACTTTTTGTTGCATAATAAAGCCTCCAGTCTCGTAAAGTAATAACAAAACCAATAAGCATTCCGACTGTAACGGCTGCGGACCAGTGAGGGACTTTCACCCATGCTTTCCTTATTTGGTTTCTATATTATATATAATTTTTTGGAACAGGTCAATAACTTTCATTATAAAAAATATGCCGAAAAATTACATACATTTTTTTTATTGTATAATCTTGCTATGGTTAATGAAAAAATAAAAATTTTAATTGTCGGAGGCGGAGCCGTTGCATCATCGCTTGCAAGACATTTTCAGAAATACGGTTATGTTGAAAAAGTTTATGCGACCTCAGGCATTTCTGAATTTTATGAAAGTATTGATTTAAGAGAAGATGACCTGACAGGACTTTTGATGTTTGCACTTGAAAACGATATAAATTTGACTGTTCCTGTAAGTGAAAAAGCACTTGAAGCAGATATTGTTTCATTTTTTCAGTCCAACGGTCAAAATATTTTCGGAGCATCAAAAGACAGTTGCGATTTTATGCTGAATAAAATTTTATGTAAAAAATTTCTTTATAAAATCCACGCATCAACACCGAAATTTGCAATGTTTAATAAAATTTCCCAGATAAAGGATTATCTTAAAAATTCAAGTTTTCCCGTCGTTATAAGGACCGCACAAAATTCGACACTTGAAGATGAAAAAATGGTTTGTCCGACTTTGAAATCGGCATCAGATTTTGTAGATAAACTATTTTTAAAGGGCGAAACTGATGTTTTAATTGAAGATTACGTTTTCGGGTATAATTTTACTGCATATTATATAACTGACGGTTACGGTGCAACGCTTTTAAATACCGTAACTAATCATAAATTCATTGAGGGGTTGTTTACAGACGGTGCAGGCTGTACCTGTCCTGATTACAGAGCAGGTTCGGTTGTTCTGGCAAGAATTGAAAATGTTTTGTCAAATATTCTTAAAAATCTTGATTCAAGAGGCTGTCCATATACGGGAATTATCGGTATAGAATGTGTATTGACAAATGAAGATAATTTTGTGGTTACGGATATAAAACCGCTCCTGCAAAACCATGACGCAAGAGCCGTTTTGAACCTGTGCGAAGATGATTTAATAAAGATTTTCACCTCCTGTATAAACGGTTTTTTCTCTGATGAATACGAAAAAATAAAAACAAACGATTATTCCTCGGCATCGGTTAGTATTTATTCCGATTTGGACGGGGAAGAAATTGAGGGTTTAAACGAACCTGATGATGTTGATTTTATAAACATTAAAGAGAAAAATGATAAGTATTACAGCGATTACGGAATGAATTTCACCATCACAAAAACATCCGGAACTGTTACAAGAGCAAAGAAATACTTATGCGAAGAACTTGACGGCATAAAATTTAAAGGAATGAAATATTCAAAAGATATTTGTGCTAAAATAGAGCAGTAAAGAAAAGGAGAAATTTATATGTTAGAGTTTTTTAAAAAACAGTTGAATGAATTTAAGGCTTTTGCAGTCAGAGGCAACGTAATCGATATGGCAGTAGGTATCATTATAGGTGCTGCGTTCGGTAAAATTGTTGATTCAATGGTAAACGATGTTATTATGCCGCCTTTGGGCTGGTTAATGGGCAAGGTTGATTTTACAAATCTTTATCTGACTATGCCGACAACGCTTGATGAACTTGGCAATCCGCCTAAGTATGCGTCACTTGAAGCGGCAAAAGCAGCAGGTGCGGTTACCATCAACTACGGTGTGTTTATAAATACCTTAATCAGTTTCATTTTGGTTGCATTTGCGGTATTTTTACTTATCAAAGGTATCAACAAATTGCAGGCTGCAGCGAAAAAAGAAGAAGCAACAGAATCTGCGGCAACCCAGAAGGCTTGTCCTCATTGCTTTAGCCAAATTGATATTCGTGCAACAAAATGTCCGCACTGCACATCTGAAATTCCTGTTGAAGTTCAGCAGTAATAATGTTTTAAAATAAAAAGCCCGCCAATGTCTTGGCGGGCTTTTTATAATGTTAACCACCTATAAAGTGGGAAATTATTGCCATCAAAATTGTAGCAATTATACCGAACATCAGCGGAAATATAACGTCGCTTCCTTCCGATGTGCGAATTTCTTTTTTATTTTTATCATTTTTACTCATTATTTTCTCCTTTGCTTTGTTAAATTAAACAACTCTATAATCATCCCCTATTGGGATGTTAGAACTGGGTATATATAATTGCGGGTATTGCATACCTATAATTACGGAGCACGAGTAAAAATTAAATTCTTTAAATAAGGGAATGTATGATAATCAGTAAAATCGCAAGTTTTTATGGCTTTTTCATCAAAATCATTTTCAAAATCGCAATTTGAAAAACCGATGAAAAATCCATCGATATTATTTGAATTTCTTTGTTCAAAAATTTCTTGTGATTTTGAATTTACACTTATCAGCGCATTTTCATAATTTTGGAAATCAATACTTATTTTTTTCTGCGAGGTTGTTTGGGCAGAAATATATTCAATGTGCCTGTTAAAATTTTGGGCAGAATAACTTATTTCTCCTGCATTTGCACCGAGAAGCAAAATTTGAAAGAGTAATAAAAATATCACCAAAAATCTACGCATACAAAGATTATAACATGATAATTACAAACCTATAATTTCTTCAAGATATTGCTTTACGACATCTACCCGTATTTTAGGTTTGTCATACACATGTACAATACTGTTTATATCTGACACCATAACCCCGACATCCAAATCTTCCATTCCAAGGAGGTCGTTAAATGTTTTTGCCCACGAGTTCAAATCTATACTACTTTGGCACATCGGCACTTCGTGTCTTGCCCCTGCAAGAATAAGTTTTTTCACCAGTTCTTTTCTCAAAGGAATCAATTTCTCATCAAAAACCGTTTCCTTATCCATATCAAGCTTGTTTATAAAAACCTCAAGCATATCCGTTACACAATTTGTCGCAGGAGTATCCATTTCGTTGACATCATCAAGAATACGCAGGGTTTTGCCTGATAAAACAAAATTATTGGGGTTAACATAATCAAAAGTGTAAAATTTCCGTTTTGTACTCATTTTATTTAGTTGAGAAAAATCTTTAGCGATTCCGTCAAAACTTTTTTGAGGAAGTTTTGCAAAAGTCGGCAGATAGGTTTTTGCATAATATTCAAGACTCTCATCCATTGTATGAATTTTGTCAAACACATCGGGAATACCAACAGGAATTGACTTTCCTTTTGAATAAACATTTTTTAATATCAGCATATCTTCCCCGATTTTATTACGGATTTTTGCAACGGCTTCTCCGAAATAATGCTTTAAATGCCCAAATTTCGGTTTCCTGACAAGTCCAAAACCGATAAATTCCGGAGCCAAATTTTCATTTCCCCTTTTTAATACATAATTATCGTCAATTTTATAAACCGTACCGTAAAATCCTGAACCGATTTTTTTATCCATTCTGACTCTTTTATCATACATATCTGCAAAATCGTGTAAAAGTCTGCCTGCCTGCTGACGACTCATTCTTTGTGTTTTAAGCGCCTTTTCAAGTTTTTTGCTGAATACCGATTTATAACCTGTAAATGACGGGGTATATGAAGTTTGTATTTCCATGTTCGTATTAAGTCTGCTAAAAATTTTTTTTGCCTGTACATTGTCTTGTTGTGTTATAGACTTATGAATTTGGTTAATATATAATTTTGACAGAATTAAACCCTCAATCGCATTTGCACGGCTCATAAATTCGCCTGCAACTGCTCCCTCTCCCAAAGGTAGAGGGGAAAGGCGAGGGGAAAAGAGGGCGTAAAATGAAAAAAACTTTACTTATAACAGCGATTTTATTATGTGCAAATATGGCGTGGGGCGCAGGGGCGCAGGTTTTTAAACTTGATAACGGACAAACAGCCATTATTCAGGAGGTTAAAAATAACCCCATTGTAACCATTGATACATGGATAAAAACAGGTTCTGTTGATGAAGATGAGTCAAATAGCGGTGTTGCGCACTTCCTTGAACACCTGTTTTTTAAAGGCACAAAAAACCATGCTCCGGGGGAATTTGACAAAATTCTTGAAACAAAAGGAGCAATTACAAACGCCGCAACAAGTAAAGATTTTACGCACTATTACATCACCATTCCTTCAAAAGATTTTGATTTGGCGATGGAACTTCACGCTGATATGCTCTTAAATCCGATGATTCCCCGTAATGAAATGGAAAAAGAGCGCAAAGTTGTATTAGAAGAAATCAACAAAGATTCAAATTCTCCGCAGAAAAAATTGTACGAAAGTATTGATTCAATGCTTTATACAACCCACCCGTACAAAAGACGGGTAATCGGCAGAAACGACGTTATTGAAACAATTACAAGAGATAAAGTTCTTGAATTTTATAATGCGCATTATTTCCCGTCAAATATGGTAACACTTGTTGTCGGTGATATTGATACAAATTATGCTTTAAACAAAATTAAAGAAGTATTCGGCGGAAATAACAAAAAGGCTGAAAAGACAGTTTATCCCAAAGAACAACAGTTATCCGAACAAAAAAAACATGTTGAATATATTGATACAAAATCAGGATATCTGCTTATCGGCTTTAGAGGGACATCAATAACAGACAAAGATTCTTATGCAATGGATGTTTTATCGACAATATTAGGCGAAGGGCGTTCGTCAGTTTTAAATCAGGTTTTGAAAGAGAAAAAACGTCTTGCATTTTCTGTCGGAGCAGGGAATCTGACATACAGAGATGACGGAATTTTCTACATCAGCGCAAATTTTGAACCCGATAAATGCAAATCCGTTCAGGATGTAATTTTTGAGGAAATTAAAAAAATTCAGGAAAAAGGTGTAACCGATGAACAGTTGAGCCTTGCAAAAAATATCATTGAAAGAACAACTTATTATTCAAGAGAATCAGTTTCAAATATATCAAATGAAATCGGCTACACAGTTGCTCTGACAGGGGATATAAAATTCTACGATAATTATCTTCAAAACATAAAAAATGTTTCGGCAGAAGAAGTTAAACGTGTTGCAAACAAGTATTTGGGGGTAAATAAAAGTGCCGTTTCAATACTTTTGCCTGAGGATAAAAAAGATATTCCGGTTGCAAACAAAAAATCCGATAAAAAGTATGAGGCAAAACTTGCCAGCGAAAATTCGCAAACCCAAAAATATGAACTTCAAAACGGTTCAACACTTTTGTATACAAAAAATGATTTCAATGACATAATTGCGATAAGTATAAACGTAAAAGGCGGTCAACTTTCAGAAAACAAAGCAGGTGTTGCACTTGTAACAGGAAATTCGCTCATTAAAGGTACAAAAAACTATTCGCCTGTTGAATTATCTCAAATTCTTGAAGATAACGGAATAAAAATTGTCCCGTCAGTTAGTGCCGATGTGTTTTCGATTTCGGTTCTGACAACAAAAGACCAGTACGATAAAACGATGGAAATGCTTGATGAAATAATAAATAATCCTGCGTTTGACGAAGTCGAAATCGGGAAAATTAAATCGGATAATCTTAATCAAATAAAGGCAAATAAAGATATTCCGCTAAAAGTTGCACTTGAAAAATACAGAGAACTGATATTCCAAAACAGTCCATACACTATTTCATCAAATGTGCTTGAAAAGAGTTTGCCAAATATCACAAGAGAAGATGTAATTTCTTATTATAACAAAATTTTTGAACCGCAGAATATTATAATTTCCGTAAACGGAAATGTTGATAAAGACAAGATAATCAATGATTTTGGCAAAATATTTGATAAACCTCATACGGATAAAAAATTTGAATACAAAAATTTTGACAAATTGATTTCAAAACCAACCTCCCCAAGAACCGCAACTCAAAAAACGGATACAACGGAAACCGCATGGATAATGTTAGGGTGGCAAACAGGAGCAATAGAAAACGAAAAAGATTATGCCGTTTTGCAGGTTATGGATTCAATCTTAGGTGGCGGGATGAGTTCAAGAATGTTTAAAGACCTGAGAGAGAAGGAAGGACTTGCATATCAACTCGGTTCAGGACTTTCACAGCATGTTTTGAGAGGAAGTTTTGTACTCTACATCGGTACAAACCCTGCGACTTTGGATAAAGCGAAAAAAGGTTTATTTGAAGAAATTAACAGGCTTAAAACCGAATATGTCGGGGATAAAGAACTCAAAGATGCCAAAGAAAAACTGATAGGAAACTATGTTATAGGACTTGAAACAAATCTTGAAAAGGCTTCTATGACGGGGAAATATGAAACTTTCGGCTTGGGTTATGAGTTTAAAGACAAGTATATTGACCTTATAAACAGTGTAACCGACACCGATATAATTGAAGTTGCAAACAAATATTTCAACGACAATTATATTTTGTCAATCGTCACAAAATAATAATTCAGTATAAACAGGCATTATAAGGCTTTATGAGAAATAAAACTCACATTGAGTGATTATTCTTTAAATTTTCCTATGTCGCTTGCTTTAATTGTAATTTCTGACGGCTTGCAGATATACGGATTATTTTGGTATTTAGCCCAGACAATATAAGCCCTGTTGCCTTTGATTTCGGTTGTACCGTTTTTAATATATTCAACCTCTCCTGTCTTAGGATTAACTTTTTCGGTATAAACATCCAAAATATATCTATCTGCTTTTTTTGAGCGGTCTTTCATTGCTTCATAAAGGTCATCCAACTGAACATCAGTAAAACCGCAATCAAGTTTATAAGCACCCTGAGCAGAAGTTATTGTTTCAAAGTACCTGCAAAACCCGTTTTTCCAGCCTATAATTTTTCTTGCCGTTTTAAAAGTAACATCTTCAAATTCAGATGTTACGGTTTCTTCGTAGGCATCACAGTCTTTGATATGACGGATAAATTTTCTTGAAAACTTTGTATATTCGGAAGCGAATACAAAACTTCCGGTAATTAACACTGCCAGTGATAATGCAAATACCTTTTTCATCATTCCCTCTTTTCCTTGTTATTCTAACACCATTATACCAAATGATATTATTTTGGGCAAAATTTTAAAATCTCATCAATTTGTATGATTTCAAAAAAAAATAAAATGATAACATAACAATATACTCCTTAGAGACTAAGATACACATATCCCTAATCAACAGCAATGCACCTCATGTACATTGCTTTTTTTTGCTTAAAATCCCACCGTTTGTACCATTTTATTCGGGTTTTATTGAAATTTTAGGCAGAAAGTTGTATAATAGCAAAGTTATACTACATTTGTTATAAGAGAGGATTTAATATATGAAACTCCACATGCAGATTTTAATTGCCTTAGGTCTTGGAATTAAGCGAAACTGGCATATATTTTTCGGTATTATAGCCGGTATATTTGTCGGAATATTTCTATATTCTCATTCGGGCAGTGTGAGTTCATCAGTATTGAATTTTCTGACCTTTATCGGTCAAATGTTTATCAGATTAATTCAGATGGTAGTTATTCCGCTCGTAGTTTCGGCAATAATTATCGGTATAACAAGTGTCGGTGATAACAAGCAGTTGGGTAAGTTCGGAACAAAAATGATTGTTTATTACGGTATTTTAACAACAATAGCAGTAACAATAGGAAGCGCATTGGCTTTAATTTTCAAACCCGGAGCCGGAGCAAAACATTATATTTCTGCAAATATCGCTGCGGATGTGCAGTCGCATGTTGCAACTGCAATGCAGCAGCAACAGGGCAAAATTCTTGATATGTTTCTCGGATTTATTCCAAGCAACCCTATGCAGGCATTCGCTGACGGAAATATGGTTTCCATAATTTTATTTGTGGTACTCTTTGCTCTTGCGCTTGCAAAAGTCGGAGATGTAAACAGACCAATCGTTTCGTTCTTTGAATCTGTTTTTGCAGCAACAATGAAAGTTACTGACTGGATTATGCTTTTTGCCGCTCCGGGTGTATTTGCCCTGACGGCAAGTGCTATTGCAAGTTTTGGTATAAATATCTTCGGGCCGATTTCAAAATATCTGTTAATTTTGCTTGTTGGTTTTGCAATTCAGATGTTTATGGTTTATCCGATATTTTTGCGCTGTTTTTCAAAAGTTTCCGCTCCAATGCTATTTTCTGCCATCGCAGAAGCAACAATGGTTGCGTTTGGAACGGCAAGTTCATCGGCAACATTGCCTTTAACCATTGCCTGCTGTGAAAAAAGAGGTATTTCTCATAAGATTTCAAGTTTTGTTTTACCTTTGGGGGCTACATTAAACTTCGACGGAACTGCACTTTTACAGGTCGTTGCCGTAATATTTTTAACTCAGGCTTACGGGATACATTTAACACCATATATGGTTATTTCTATTGCACTTTTGGCAATAGTTGCATCAAGCACCTGTGCAGGTATCCCCGGCGGTGGTTTGATTACCATTGCGCTTATACTTAACGGACTTGGCTTGACTCCGGAACAACTTGTTGCAGGTTTTGCTTTCTTATTCACAATAGAAAGACTAACAGATATGCTCAGAACAACCCTCAATGTTGTTTCTGATGCAGTTGTTGCCGCTACTATTGCCGATAACGAAAATGAAATCAATTATGACCTGCTAAATAATCCGCAGGCTTACGAAGAAATCGCTTAGGATATGAAAAATTTAGTTATTAAAAAATGGATAGAGCCGTACATACTTTTAGAAACTGTTAAATTATACTGTGATTTTTCAGATTTGACTTTTGACGGAATAAATAAACTTGCGCAAAAAGAAAAAATGTATTCTTTACTAAAAGAAAACGGAAAAAGTTTTGCACTTTATATGAAAAATGTCAATAAATTCTACGTTTTTACTCCCAAAGAAGAATTTGATTTGCAATCAAAACTTGTGGAAGTTTTTGATTTTTCAAGCGAAGATTTACAAATCGGCGAAGATGGTGAGCAAGCCCTGTCTTTGATTGACATGGGCAAAGCCGAAGCATCTTTTCTTAACATTAATTAAAATTACAGGCAATTTTTTAATCTCAAAATACTTTATATATACATAGGGGAAAACAGAAAGTAAAAGGGGATTATTAATTGTTTGGTCTTTTTACGCCGATTTCATATAATACGAATTTGACACCTTTATTCACGGCTTATTATCAATCGACATTTTCGGGATATGCACCTTATATGCCTGTGTTTAACAGTGCATTTTCCATGCCTTATTACGGCGGAACGTACATGACATACCCGTATATGAATTATCAGTATAACAATTATTATCCGAATATTTTTGGTCTGAATTATGCTTCGCCGTATTTTGGCGGGGGGTATTATGCAAGCCCTGCGGTTACAGCAACAACGCCTTCAAGCATATCGGCACCTTCAGATAAAACGGCATCCGTAACAAAATCGGTCAGTCCGCCAAGCAAAAGCACGTCTTCAAACGCTACAGTTCAGAAGAAAACCGCAACAAATCCGATAAAAACAACAACTGCAAAAACTGCAGTGAAAGAAACAACTAAGACTGCATCGGCTGTAAGCCTGAATCAGGAGTGCATAGATGTTGCCCGTAAGTATTTGAATTGTTCGGAATATGACAATTCTCATCTGAAATTTTGCAATAATCCGACATGCAGGATAGAAGATCCCTTAAATCAGGAATGGTGCACCGATTTTGTAACTTATGTTGTAAAAGAAGCCTATCGAAATAAAGGAGAATTACCGCCATCAGGCTTTGGAAATCACGATGTAAGGACACTGAAAAACTGGGCAATAAATAACGGATATTTTATACGAACAAGCAATAAATCGCAAAAAGGGGATTATATTGCCCAAAACATAAAACCCGGAGATATTATGATTATCAATGAAAACGGTGCTTCTCATACAGGGTTTGTAACAAGCATAGACAAAGATTCGGGAGTTATTCACACTATTGAAGGGAACCGTGATGACAGGGTTAAAAGCTACGCATACAGCCCAAATTATCCGGATATAAGCGGATTTATAAGATTAACTTCTTAACAAGCCTTTCAAGTTCATCGGGTGTCGAATTGTTATAGATTACAATGTCTGAATATTTGACTTTCCCGTCCTGATTTTGCTGGGATTTCATCCTTGCTTTGGCGTGTTCTCTGTCGTAGCCGTCTCTTTGCATAAGACGTTCAAGTCTGATTTTATCGTCACAGTATATGAAAACGATTTTGTCAAACATATCTTCCATTTTTGCTTCAAAAAGAAGCGGAACGGCAACAAAAATTCTCTCTTTATCCTGATTTTGTTCAAAAAATTCGTTTATATTTTGTTTGATTTGAGGGTGCAGAATATCTTCCAAAACTTTTTTCAGATTTTTATCAGCAAAAACGATTTTACCAAGTTTTTCTCTTGATATTTTTCCGTCTGATAAAATATCGTAATTTCTAAACGTTTCAATGATTTCTTGGTTATCGTTAAGAAGTTCATGCGCAATTTTGTCGGTATCAATTACAATTTCACCGGCATTTTTTAGTATTTCTTCAACGGCAGATTTACCGCTTGCGATATTTCCCGTTATGGCATACTTTATCATTTTTGATTTGCTATCCTGTTTAAGAAATTCCTTAATTCTTTTATTTGCTGAGGTTTTATCGGTTTAAATTCACCGCGCTTCAGACCGTCAAGATTTAGAGTTGCGTGCTGAATTCTTTTCAAAGAAACAACTTCAAACCCCAAATGTTCAAACATTTTACGGATTTGGCGGTTCATTCCCTGATACAAAAGAATTTCCATTGCTGTATGCGAATTGTCTATCTCAAGCACGCT